>Ga0197143_1000088_pt1 | contig 97413 bp, 91 predicted proteins | sample GBS70_MetaG_FD_148603 | JGI IMG/M metagenome (GOLD analysis project Ga0197143, IMG submission 148603) | Sediment microbial communities from Great Boiling Springs, Gerlach, Nevada, United States - GBS 70_MetaG | ecosystem: Environmental > Aquatic > Thermal springs > Hot (42-90C) > Sediment... | reverse complement strand
GGGCTGATGTAGATGAATTTCTTAAATCTTTAAAGAGGATAGAGCCTTTTCTTAAAGGAGAAAAGCTATTAATAGCAGTAACCTATCAAACATCACCACCTGTAAGGAGGTATGTAGAGGAGAAGGGAATCAAACTTTACTTCTCATATGAGATGCCTTTGTAGAGACATTTGCAGGCTGAATCTCAGGTTTGATTTCTCCTTTATTGATAAAGACAAAACCGATTATCCCTGTTTGATACAGAATCCCGTGACCGCCCTTGCTACATCATTCATAAAATTAAAATCAAGTTTATTAGAAGTGTCCTCTGGTGTGTGATAATAGGGATTTCTGAACATGGCTGTGTCTGTGAGCATCAGGGCCTCGAAGCCTTTATCCCAGAAGGGTGAGTGGTCACTGAATCGGCTCTCTATAAGGAGATAACCATTAAGGGGAACTGTAAGAGAAACAGTCTTAAGGGATGGTGCATAAAGCCTTGTTGATTCCTCAAAGGCCTTCATGAGAGGGCGTGACCTTCTATTTGAGATTATGCCGAGGAAGTCTCCAGCTTTTATTTCGGTACCAATATCTCTTAATCTTACAAATGGAGGAATCTGCTGGGAGTGAGGCTCATGAGAGGTATATCCGACAGATTCGAGGATAATTGCCCTATATCTGTAGCCTCTCTTTTTGAATTCCTTTACAAAATGTTTGCTTCCTATAAGGAACTGCCATGTTACAGGCTGGGGTTCTTCAAGGGTAAAGGCAACGAATTTTATTTTTTCAGCCACTGGTGTATCCCTGAGTATTCTTGCAACCTCCATCATTACAGCCACGCCACTTCCATTGTCATCTGCACCTGGAGAACCATAGGCTGCATCGTAGTGGGCACCAATGAGGAGCCAGTCTTTCCTCGAATTTATACCATTTACTGTGGCAATTATGTTCCTGTAGGGTCTTCTGTCAAAACTGAAGATATCCTCTTCCACTCTGTATCCATATTCCATAAATAGTCTCTTTATATATTCAGCCCTTTTTTCGAGTTCCTCGTAGTTCCACCACCCGTGTCTCAGCCCTTCTATGGAGAAGACGATCTCCTCGATATTAGTTCTGCTAATCTGTGATATCGTCTTTTCTAAGTTCACCTTTTCTCACATCTGACCAAGATAAGTCTTAAAAGGGGCATGAGGCCAACTATTACTTCCGCCATCCAACTATTACTTACGCCATCCCTAAAAAGCACAAAAGGCGACACCTTAATGTAACTTGTTAAATAACCTATCATGACCTTAATATACCTCTCAGAGGCTCGAACAACCTTAAAAATAAATCCTGTCGCTTCTTTTGTGTTTTTGAGGCCTTATGCCCTCTTTAAAATATCATTTTAATTTATTTTGGACAGCTATGACCTTTTCTTAATTCCTGAAAGAATTTCTGAAGAAGTCTTCTGCACTCCTCCTCCATGACCCCCTTTATTACCTCTACCTGATGATTGAGTCTCTGGTCATTAAGAATCTGGTAAAGGCTCTTTACTGCACCACCTTTTGGGTCATCACAACCATAGACGAGTCTTTTAATCCTTGCATTGACCATTGCACCGGCACACATTATACAGGGTTCTTTTGTTACATAGATTGTAGCATCTTCAAGACGCCAGTTATTAAGGACTCTGCATGCCTCTTTTATAGCTATAATCTCTGCATGGGCTGTGGCATCAGGAGTCCCTTCTTTCTGATTGTATGCCCTTGAGATAATCTCGCCATTAAGGACAATCGCTGCTCCAACAGGCACCTCTCCCTTCTGGAAGGCCTTCAGGGCCTCCTCAAAGGCAATCTGCATATAATACAGGTCATTCATACATAGTATTATACAGCAGGCATTATATAGGGAGTAGGGGTTAGTCCTACACACTACACCTTACACCCTCTATGTTATGATATTTGTAATGGAAAAATTTTGGAGACTTATCATGCAGTCTCTGCTTGCGGTCAGGGCCTATAAGCTGAGAACCCTTTTCTGCCTTCTCAGTGTAGCCCTCGGAGTTTCTTCCATTACGATTATAGTAGCCGCTACAGAGGGTGCTTATGAAAAGGCCCTTGATATTGTCGAAAAATTTGGACCCGATTCACTCCTTATCTTTGGTGGTTCTGAAGAGATCAGGGCACTCGGTCAGAGACAGAGAACCTTAACCCTCGATGATGTAAATGCTGTAAGAGCCCAGTTCACCTCTGCCTATCTTGTAGTTCCCATGACCTCTGTAAGGGAAGTGAATGTATCCTATAAGGACAGGAGACACCAAACCCGTGTAATTGGCTCAACGAGCGATTACAGCAGGGTATGGACCTGGCCTGTTGTGGAAGGCTCAGACTTTACAGAGGATGATGTAAAGGGCATGAGAAATGTTGCACTCATTGGCTCTCATGTAAGAACTCTTCTGTTTGGCAAGGAAGACCCTGTTGGCAAATATATATTTGTCAGGAACATACCTGTCCAGATTGTTGGTGTCCTTTCAGAGAGGGGAACAAGCCCTGGAGGAGATATCCTTGACGACAGGATAATTATGCCCATTACGACAGTGATGAGAAAACTCCAGAATGAGACAAAATACATATCTGCCATGAGGGTCAGGTTTCGGGACAGGGAGAATCTCTATTTTTATGTAGAGGAATTGAGGTCCTTTCTTCGTGAAAGACACAGACTTAAGCCTGGTGAATCCGATGACTTCAGGATTGTCTCTCCAAAGGAGATAATAAAATTTCTCGTTGCCTTAACAGGAACCCTTGTTGCCTTTCTGGGTGTCACAGGACTGATCTCCCTGATTGTAGCTGGTTTTGTCCTTGCAAACTTATTTCTCCTTTCTGTAAGTGAGAGAAAAAGGGAGATCGGAATAAGGAGGGCTGTTGGTGCAACTAAGAAGGATATCCTCATGCAGTTCCTTGGAGAGGCTGTTCTCATAACAACTGCTGGTGGCTTTGCCGGATTCATCCTTGCCCTTGCTGGCTCAAAGCTTATTATGCTGATATTTGAATTTCCAATGAGATTCTCCTGGAAGGCCTTTGCAATAGGTCTTGTCCTTTCCTGGTTTGTAGGTTTGTTCTTTGGGCTTCAGCCTGCAAGGAGGGCATCAGAGCTTAATCCTGTAGAGGCAATAAGGGGATGAATTTATATAAATGGCTTCTGCTCAACATTAAGATAGCCATGGGCTCCCTCTGCAATTTTCGAGTGAGAAGCCTCCTTGCCTTGTTTGGCATATTTCTCGGCACCTTTTCCCTGATTATAGTTGCCAATCTTTCAAAGTCCCTTGTAAAGAAGACAGACCTTGAGGCAGAAAAACTTGGTAAAGACCTCATTGTTGTAAGAAGCGGCATTGTTAAAAGATTCGGGGCAAGAATCAGGGTTCTTTCAGAATCAACCAATCTTACTATTTATGATGCAAGGGCAATTGCTGATGGAGCAACCTCTGTGGTAAGTGCCTCACCTTCCTCAAGCAGGGCCTTTCCAGTAAGGTATAATGGCTTAAGCCTCTCAAATATACCGGTAATAGGTGTTATGCCTGATTATCCTGAGATCAGAAACTTTAATGTTAAGGATGGTCTTTTTATAACAGATGAGGATATGAGGGAATTGAGAAAGGTTGCTGTCCTTGGCAGTAGCGTGGCAAGGAAGCTCTTTGGTGAAGAGAACCCCATAGGTAAATATATCCTTATCTTCAGAGTCCCTTTTCAAGTTATCGGTGTTATGGAAGAAAAAGGGGTTGATGTCTCAGGCTTTGATCAGGATAACCAGATATTTGTTCCCCTGAGCACATTCCTGAGGCGCCTTGTGAATAAGGATTACATAAATACAATATATGTGAAGATAAGGGGAGCTGAATACAATGACCTTGCTAAGGCCGAGATTAGAGATATCCTTCGTAAGAGACATAAGTTAGGAGAAGGCAAAGAAGATGATTTCACCGTTATTGACCTCAGGGATATCCTTACACTCCAGACAGAGGCTCTATCTTTGATAAAGACCCTTGGCAGGCTTTCAGCCGTCATATCATTTCTGATAGGTGGCATTGGCATACTCTCTATTATGATATTAATTGTGAATGAGAGGAAAGTAGAGATCGGAATAAGAAGAGCAGTAGGAGCGACAAAACAGGATATAATACTTCAATTCCTTTTTGAGGCCGCTTTTATCTCCCTCACTGGCGGAATAGGAGGTCTACTTTTAAGCCTTCCAGCAAGTGGTCTTATCTTCAAATTTACAGGTCTGCCTTTTGCTATATCAATCCCTGGGCTTCTTTTTTCTACTATTGCATCTATTACAGTTGGTCTCCTTGCCGGGATATATCCCTCACGGAAGGCTATAACCTTTGAACCTGTTCATATAATAAGGGGATGAATCTTATTAAGTATCACTGCTCTCCTTTTCTGGAATCGTTATAGAAAAGGTTGTTCTATTAGGATCTGACCTTACATTTATATCTCCACCATGGCTCTTAATAATCTTATATGCAATACTTAATCCAAGGCCTGTTCCTTTTCCAATCTCTTTTGTTGAGAAAAAGGGGTCAAATAAATAAGGTATTATCTCTTCTGGTATGCCTGGTCCATTGTCTGAGACCTCAATCCTGATATGGCTATTCTCCTTTTCTGTCTTCATTGTGACAGTATCACCTTTCCCTGATTCATTAATAGCCTGAACGGCATTCTTTAAGATATTCAGGAGGGCTATCTCAAAGAGGCTTCTGTCTATTCCTACAGGACCGGTATATCTGAGGTCTTTGAGGATTCTTATATCTCCTAAAGGGATTATCCCTTCCAGAGTCTTTATCAGATGGTCTATGAACTCCTCTATATTAATGGTGGATCTATTCAAGTTATGTTTCTTTGCAAAGAGGAGTATATCCCTCACAATCTCCTCTATCCTTCTCGCAGAAGAGAGTATATGTTCAATATATTCCTTCTTCTCCCTGTCTACTTCCTTGTAATAAAGGATTTCACCATATCCTTTAATAGGTGAAAGGGCATTATTCACCTCATGGGCAATCCCGCCTGCCATGATGCCAAGGGATACAAGCCTTTCTGCCATGTTGAGCCTTTTCTGAAGATCTATCTCTTTTGTTATCTCCCTTAGAACTACAATACACCTATCCCTTCCTCTGTATGGATATGTCCTTATAGAATAGACCTTTTCTCTTAAATGAAGAGTTCTTGCGGGTTGATCCATTTCTGAGATAGAAAGATTGAGGAGTTTTAAGAGGTCCTTTCCGAGAAGAGAAGGACCAAAGACCTCCGTAGCAGCCTTATTGAATAGAGAGGGTTTACCATCCCTATCAAGGATTATAACGATCTCCTCTATTGTATCAAAGGTGTTTTGCCATTCCAATGCCCAATCTGTTATGACCTTCTCCTTTTCCTTAATCTCTCTTTCAAGAGAGGTTCCCTTTTTAAGGATATATAAGGAAAAGAAGAGGAGGCTCATAAAGGCCATCCCTGCAGTTAGGACTGTGTATCTTCTGACATAATAAAGAGATGATTGTAATGATTGAGAACGAGCCTCAAGGAGACTTTTTGCTTTTTCATAGGAATATGTTATAAAATTTTTAAACACAAGGAGAGTATCGGGGCTTATTTCTTTATTATGAGATAGGGAGTTTTCAATCCCATCCCTTACTGTGGTGATTTCTGAGAGGATATCTTCCCTGTGATGGCATCTATTGCATATAGAGAGTTTGAACCTTAAATCAGCAAGTATCTCCTTTCTTTTTTTGTTATCATCCCTTTCAGAAAGTGCCTGAAATCTTTCAAAGAGTTCTGCTCTTACAATCAGACTCTTCTCTGCTAAGAGGGTCTTTTCTATCTCTCTGTTGAGGGTAAGGAGATTCGCAAAGATGAGGGATATCCCTATAACACCTATAAGGGTAATACCAAGGAGCGTGATAAATATAATTCGCTTCATGCTTTTGTGGTAAAATATAAAAAATACAAAATAATTATATCACAATTATGATTTTTTTATCAATATTATGAATGACATAAAACAAAGGCTTCTTTTTCTGAAGGGCAAAAAGACTGTTAAGGAGTTTGCTGAATCCCTTGACCTTCCCCCATCAACAGTCTATTATTATCTAAATGGAAGAGAGCCCTCTCTCACATTCATCATGAGGGTCTGCAATAAGCTTGGAGTGAGTGTTGAGTGGCTTATTAGTGGAGAAGGAGAGATATTTAAGGAAGAGGAAGGAGTAGATGAAGTCTTAAATCAGATCATTGAATACCTGAAGGAAAACTGGAATAAATGGAGTAAAAAAAAGAAGCACTGGTTCGAGGTGACCTTCCGCCAATTCTTTCCTGACTTTGATGAGTGGCTTAGAGCCCAGAAAATGGATCAAGAGAGTGGGGACTGAATAACAGTAAGGGGTAAACGCCTCCTCAGGAAATATTGAGAGTTATGGTAAGTTTCTCCAATAACGTAAATTAGGATATAGCATAGCTGGCTTTTTGTGGCGAGGTAACAGTTTGGTGGCGAGGTAACAGTTTGGCAAAATTTCACGGGTCTTGGCAGGGCTTTGAGGGGCAAAGCCCCTCAAACTCCCCATTAAAAAGGATAAAAATTACTAATAGGCTACAGGCTGAAGAATGATTTTGGAAAACTTACCTTAGGTGTAGAGGTAGATATGGGATCTCAGCAATCTGCCTTTTGACTTCCTCTATGCCTTTACCGAGGAGATTAAGATAGATGCCCCCTTTTAAAGAGGCCTGGCCAATGATCTGGATACCTTTAATCCTATCCTCTTCATCCAGTATAAATTTTTTTATTCCTGATAGGTCCTCCTTTTTTATTGCCTTCGGACCTTCTGGCACGCCTGCTGAGAATACATAGAGTCCAAAAAGATTTATGAGGTTCAAGTCAGGTAGATGTTCAGGAATCCTTTTCTCTACTCCTACCATGTTTGAACCAGCCACTGTGCCCTGAATGGTAGCATTGCTCCATATGGGGTTTATCTTTTTTATGCCGTTTATCTCGAGCTCTGCTACATCACCAGCAGCATATATGTCCTTTATATTAGTCTCGCATCTTTCATTTATAATAATTCCCCTCTCAGTCTTTATCTCTGTATTTGATACAGGTCTTATATTGGGCCTTATACCAGCAGAGATAATAACTATTTCAGCATCAATGGTTCCTCTGTCGGTCCTTATTGCCTTAATATTTCCTTTGTCTCTTTCTATTTTCAGGATCTTTGTGCCTGTAAGGATTTCTATGCCGTTATTTGTGAGATGGTCTTTTATTATCCCTGCCATCTCTCTGTCAAGCATCCTTGGAAGAACCCTGTCTTCCTTTTCAATCACTGTTACATAGAGTCCTCTCTTTTTAAGAGCCTCTGCTATCTCAAGGCCTGTAAAGCCTCCTCCTATAACAACGGCCTTTCTGACTATTGGTTCACCATATCGACCTTCGATTTTAGCCAGTATCCTTTCTGTGTCCTGTAGGGTCTTGAATGGTAGGACGCCTTCTCCTTCAACTCCCTCTATGGGCGGGATTAGGGGCTCTGCACCTGTTGCGATGAGAAGTCTGTCATAGGATATCTTCTTTCCATCTGAAAGGAGGAGTGTTTTGTCATAAGGATTTACCTTTTCGAGATAAACACCAGCAAGAAGATGGACATTATTCTTTTCATAAAAGTCTTCTTCCTTTATGTAGAGTTTATCCTTTGTTATCTCACCACTTACATAATGATAAAGAAAGCAGGGGCTATAGGCCTGTTCCTTTTCCCTTGACAGTACTATTATCTCAGAGGTCCTGTCGGAGGCCCTTATTGCCTCAATTGCACTGATGGCAGCAGGGCCATTCCCTGCTATTACGATCTTCATATACCGAGGGCCTTTCTCTTCTTCTCTATATGGGCAATGATCCCGAGGGCTGCCTTTTCGGGATCAGACTCTACAAAGGCCTTCCCACCTGTAATACCTTCAAGGTCTTCTGTGAGGACCTTTGTCGCAACAGGACTTCCGAGAACCCTTGGAGGTGGTGCGATGTGTACAAGGAGACCGAGGCTCAGAAGCCATGCGCCTATTGCAACGGCCTTCTCAGTTATGAGCTCAGGTGCTGAGCCAGCTACTGGTAGCTGACTTATCCTTACATTGAGTTTTTCAGCAAGGGCACGAAGGAGATTGGCAATCCTTGAATTATCAACGCAGGAGCCCATATGCCAGACAGGTGGAAGTGGTGCTCCAAGGCCTGCTGTATCTCCCAGAACCTTAAGGACTGCCTTGAGGCCCTCACCAGCGTATCTCTCTGTAGCCTCTGGCGTCATAAGGCCTGCCTGAGCTGCAATGTGGGCAGTGCATCCTGTTGTGACTATGAGGACATTATTCTTGAGCAATGTCTTCATCATCTTTTCTGTCATGAAGGTATCCCTTATCTTTGGATTCGGACATCCAGCAAATCCAGTGGCACCATAGATGTTTCCATTAATAATATTATCAATCACAGGTTTTAGGGGGTCTGATGGATTGAGCTTTTTGAGGACGCCAAGTATAGCTTCAACAGAGAATCCCACAAAGGCCTTACTCTTTTCAGACGGTATGAAGACCTCTTTACCCTTTCTGTTTTTGAAGGCCTCTATGGCAAGGCCGACAATCCTTTTTGCCTCTTCATCAGCTGTCTCAGGTTCAAACTGTACGTGCGTTGCACCAGGGATCTTGACAAAGGATTCTGTTGTAACGATTTTTGTTCCATAGCATTCAGCAACTTTTGCTACAGAGGGCCATATACACTGCATATCAACAACCATAGCATCAACTGCACCTGTATGAATCAGAAGCTCTGCCTGAAGATTATGGGCTGCCATTGGCACATTGTGCCTCATGGTGAGCTCATTACCAGTACAGCAGACTCCCACAACATTTATTCCCCTTGCGCCTGCTCCCTGAGCATCCTTTGTAAGCCTTCCTGCCCATTCAAGGATCTTTTCTGAAAGTACAGGATTGTGGCCATGCATGGCTATATTCACGCTGTCCTTGTCAAGGACTCCCATGTTTGCCTCAATAGCCCTCACCTGAGGTGTGCCGAACATTATGTCATGAAGGTCTGTCGCCATGTGAAGACCAGCATAGCCATCAGTAATTCCTATCCTTAAAGTAGCAAGGAGGAGATTTACTGGATCAGCATCGTTTCCCATTGATGTCCTGTGCATCGCCTCTTCTATCTCATTGTGGGCATTAGAGACGAGAAGGCCGAGCCTTTCCCATTGCTCATATTCTTTCCTTGGTGCCCTGAACCTGAGCCAGTTCAGGCTTGAACCATCCTGTCTTGTAATATCCTCAAGGGCCTTATCCAGTATGTCATTTAATATGTCTTTTTCAGGTCTTCCATCAGTCTTTATACCAAGACCAGAGGCTACCTCCATGAGTTTATCCTTATCAGTTATCTTGTATGGTGCCTTTCCCTCAATAGCCTTTTTAAGGGTGAGTATTACATGCCTTGCATGGCCCACATGGGATGCGGCACCACCAACAGCCTCTCTAAGGAGATTTCTTGTAACAATGGTATCTGCTCCAGCACCACAGACTCCTTGAGTAGCTCCTTCACCAAAGGGATCAATCCTGCAAGGCCCCATGTAGCACATTCTACAGCATGTACCGAGCTGTCCGAATCCACACTGAGGAGATTGCCTCTGGAGTCTATCTATGGAGACTTCTATTCTTCCTGCCTTTGCCCTTTCTATAAGGCTCTGGGTTGCTCTATCAAAGGTCTTTTCCATATTATCTACCTCCGAGTTTTTTTAATAATTCAAGAGGGTTAGTGCCCTCTGTCAATTCTTTCTTTGAATAAGCGATTATCTCGGCCATTCCTAACCTTTTTGCTTTTGAAAGCTCTTCAATACTTCCAAAGACAAGGGCCTTTGTTGGACAGGCCTCTACGCAGGCAGGGATCATTCCTTCCCTGAGTCTTGAACCACAGAGGTCACACTTAAGGGCAGTCCCCTGCGGTCTTCTTATAGATATTGCTCCGAAGGGGCAAACCATTGCACACATAAAGCATCCTATGCATCTGTCTTTATTAACCGTTACCCTTTCGAGTTCCTTATCCCATCCCATAGCACTTCTCGGACAGGCCTTTATGCATGGGGCGTCTATGCAGTGCATGCATCTTGATGGATAGGTGAGGTTAATCACCTGTTCGACATAGGTCCTTTTTTGAGGTGGTGGATCTTCAAATATGGCTGTGAAGAGGTTTTTTGACTTTGAGTGCTGAACAGCGCAGGCTATCTCACAGGACTTACAACCAGTACATCTCTCTGCATTAACAAATACCCGTTTCATAAAATCCCCCTTTAAATTAGGCTACAGTCTGAAGGCTTATTCGAAGAAATCTTCAGCCTTCAGACCAATAATACTTTCACACTCCCCTTCAATCAATGAGTCCCTCATTGAAGATATCAGGAGACTCTTAAGATTCTCCTCTATATTTTGAAGGTTGCAAAACTTAAAGTCAAGTGTTAAAATCCTTCATGTCCTTTATTGCTGACCTCCATATCCATTCAAGATATTCAAGGGCAACAAGTCCTGACATGGCACCAGAGGTCCTCTGGAGATGGGCACAGTTAAAGGGCCTTCAGGTCATAGGCACAGGTGATTTTACCCATCCTGGCTGGCTCACTGAATTAAAGGAAAAACTTGAACCCCATGACAATGGACTTCTTATCTTGAAAGAGGAATTTGAAAACAGGGATAACATTCCCGAGCTTTGCAGGTCTCAGGTCTATTTTATGCTCACAGGAGAGGTAAGCTGCATATACAATAAGAATGGAAGACTGAGGAAGGTTCACTCCCTTATCCTTGCACCATCATTTCTTGAGGTTATGGAATTAAACAAGAGGCTTTCAAGGATTGGTTCCCTTTCAGCAGACGGAAGACCTATACTCGGCCTTGATGCTAAGGAGCTCCTGAAGATAGTCCTTGATATATCAGAGGATATCCTTCTTATCCCGGCCCATGCCTGGACACCCCACTTCTCGGTCTTTGGCGCAGAGTCAGGTTTCGATTCCCTTGAAGAGTGTTTTGAGGAATTAACCCCTTTTGTCTATTCCATAGAGACAGGCCTTTCCTCTGACCCACCAATGAACTGGAGGCTCTCAAGCCTTGAGAGGATTACCCTGATCTCCAATTCCGATGCCCATTCACCAGCAAAGATTGGCAGAGAGGCAAATATCTTTGAGACAGGTCTTTCTTATAAAGAGATAATACAATCTATAAAGACAAAAAAGGGTTTTAAGGGAACAATAGAGTTTTTTCCTGAAGAAGGAAAATACCACTTTGATGGTCACAGGACCTGCAAGGTCAGACTCTCTCCAAAGGAGACGATCAAGCATAACTATCAGTGCCCTGTTTGTGGAAGGCCTGTTACAGTTGGGGTGATGCACAGGGTTGAGAGGCTTGCTGACAGACCAGAAGGCTTCAGGCCTCCTGATGCCCCAAAATTTTTCTCCATTATCCCCCTTCCCGAGATTTTAGCGGAAGTCATGAATGTAGGTTCAAACAGCAAGAAGGTCGAGACTGAATATCTAAGACTCCTGAGTAAGTTCGGGAATGAATTCAGGATATTGATGGATTTGCCTCTTGATGATATGGAAGGAGAAAATCCTTTATTGAGAGAGGCGATTGAGAGGATGAGAAATGGAAAGGTTTATATAGCACCTGGTTATGATGGTGAGTATGGAAAGGTGAGGATCTTTGAAGAACCAGAAAGGATTGAGATCAAAGGTCAGGTGAGTCTGTTTTAGCTTCTAAAAGCCTTACACACTGCTGTCCAAACCAATTGATATGAACTACTTAAAATGGGCATAAGGCCTCAAAAACACAAAAGAAGCGACAGGAGCATTTTATTTAGGGTATAATAAGGTCATGATAGGTTATTTAACAAGTTACATTAAGGAGTCGCCTTTTGTGCTTTTTAGGGATGGCGCAAGTAATAGTTGACCTCAATGCCCTTTAAGAATTATTTTGGACAGATGTGAGTTTTCCACTTAAATTAACAATCTCTTTTATCATATCAATAAGCCTTCGGGCCTTTCTCTGGTCTCCCTCATCCATTGCCCTCAGAAGGGCCTCACAGAAATACCAGGTGCATCTGAGAGGCCTCTGCCACCGTGGTTTAATGCATCCCTTTTCTCCGAGAAACTGGCATGGTGATTCAGGCTCTCTGTTTTCAAGAGATGACATAGGAAGTCCGATGAGTTTCATGTAAAGGATGTCTTTTTCTTCAGGTATGGCATGCTTCTGTTTACAGCAGACATCCTGACATTGAGGGCAGACCTGCCAGGTGTATTCTTCTATAAGTGGTGAAACCCCTATGAGGAGTTCTTTAAGCCTTGTGGCTATGGAGGATAGAGATTCTTCAGTTTTCATTGTATCTTTTCACCTCAAGCTTCAACCTTTCAAGTTCCTTTATATCATAGCCAGAAAAGAGGTAATAATAGACTGAGTTGTTTGTGAGAAGGGGGTCTATGTCCACAGGGATCAGGCCCTGTGAGAGAGCCTCTTTATACAAAGGAGTTCCAGGAATTGGAGAATACTCTGTTAGATGAATCCTTACATTAAGTGATTTTAGAAAGTTTACACCTTCAATTACTTCCTCTAATCCCTGACCAGGAAGTCCAAACATGAGATAGACACCGAGCTCTTTTTTTGTAAATCCTGCCTTTTTTAATAACTCTATTGAGTTTTTGAACTCCTCTGTCTTTACCTTTCCTCCTGTCTTTTCCTGGAGTTCAGGTGATATAGTCTCAAGACTTACCCGTATTGTCTTAAAACCTGCCTTTTTCATAAGTATTGCGAGTTCCTCATCTATAAATCTTGCGTGAAGACCATTGGGAGTGTGAAATCTTATGTCAGGACAGAAAGATATTATCTCCCTAAGTATGGGCTTTATGTGCTTTTCACTATTTACAAGGAGGGCATCGTCATAAAAGGCAAAGTCTCTTATGCCCAGATTATATAAGTCCATAATCTCTTTTATCACCTCTTGAGGAGGCCTCTGGACAAACTTTTCATTCAAAATCCCTGAGGCACAATAGGTGCATCGAAAAGGACAACCCTTTGAGGTCATGAGGGGAGCAAATTTCCATCTCATAATTCCGAGTTTGTAATATGGCTCAGGGTTCTTCTCTTTTTTTAACCTGTAACCAAAGGTCCTGAGGTAGGAGCTGAAGCCTTTTTCCACACCTCCCTGAAATACACCATCAACAGGGATATGCTTTAAGGCATGTTCTGGCAAAAGGGTTGCATAGAGGCCTCCAAGTATTACAGGAGTATCTTTGTAATATTTTTTCAATTCTTCGACAGTCTCCTTTACACCAGTATACCAGTATGTCATCAAAGAGGTTACAAGTATAATATCTGGCTCAGGAAGACTTTTTATCCTTTCTCCGAATTCCTCTCGTGTGATTCCATATCTTGAGAATCTTCTCGGTATCCTTTTCAGGATATCTGGTTTTTTAATCTCCTGCCTGAGATACTTGCCTGTACCGTAGGTTTTCTGCTTTATCGTCTGAAGACAGTCAATAAATTCTACTTTTACTTCATACTGGCTTAGATACTCTCCAACCTTAAGAAGCCCCAGTGGTGCGCTCCAGAGATTCAGACAGGAGAAGTCATGAACCCAGGGATTTACAAGAAGGACCCTCATGGTATTTATTATGCTATAATAAATCAGTAATTTTAATTAAAAGAGGAATTTTATGCCAGAGGTAGAAGAAAAGGTTTACAGGCTTGAGGTGGTTCTTGAGGAGTTTATAAAGAGTACAGGGATAGAGTTTAACAAACTCTACAATGCCCAACTCCGTACAGAGATGGAACTTCAGGAATTCAAAAAAAGAATAGAGGATGATAGGAAGGCCTTTGAAGAGAGGTTAGAGAAAGAGAAGAAGGCCTTTGAAGAGAGATTAGAGAAAGACAGGAAGGCCTTTGAAGAGAGATTAGAAAAAGAGAGGGAGAGGTCTCGAGAAGAGATGAAGGCCTTTGAGGAGAAATTAGAGAGGGAAAACAGGGCGTTTCAAGAAAGATTGGAGCACGAAAGAAAGAGGTCAGAGGAAGAGTTGAAGGCCTGGAGAGCGGATATGAATAAGAAATGGGGCGAGGTTACTAATAAACTCGGTACATTTGCTGAGGATATGGTAGCCCCTAATATTAAGGGGATTGCAGAGAAGTACTTTGGATGTGAGGAACTGGATGACTTTATGGTAAGGAGAAAGAAGAGGCATTCTATTGATAGGTCAAAGAGAAGGGAGTTTGATGTGATAGCCGTGTGTGGAGATATTGTAATAGTAAATGAGACAAAGTCAACACCAAAAATAGAATACATTAATGAATTTATTAATGCCCTGAAGGAATTCTTTGAGTATTTTCCTGAATATAAAGACAAGAGGCTTATCCCTGTATTTGCCTCATTATACATGGATGAAGGGATAGTTAATTACCTTTCAAAGAACGGCATTTACGCAATGGCAATGAAGGAAGATACAATGGACCTTCTTAATTATGATGAGCTTATCGGTGGTGCAACAGAGGTTGGAGGTCAAAAATCAGAGGTCTGACTTCTGTTTTTATAAACTTGTGTAATAATCCTGTAATGCCTTTATAGTTAATGCCCTCTCTTTTAGTTTTTCAATAGCACTCACCACTGCCCTTGCACCTGCGATAGTTGTTGTATAAGGTATCATGTATTGAAGAGCACTGTTTCTAATGTAAAAGGAGTCTCTCTTTGATTTTGCATCACTAACGGTGTTTATGATGAAGTGAATCTCATTGTTCTTTATGAGGTCAACGATATTCGGCCTTCCTTCATGAATCTTATTTACGACCTCTACATCCAGGCCTCTTGACCTTAGAAACTCTGCTGTTCCTCTCGTGGCAACTACACTCAAACCAAGAGCCTTTAACCTCCTGACGAGTTCAACAGTATGGGGTTTGTCCTTGTCCTTAACACTGAAGAATATCTTTCCATCTATAGGAATCCTGTTATTAGATGCAGCCTCAGCTTTCCAGTAGGCAAGGCCGAAAGTCATATCAATACCCATTACCTCACCAGTGGACTTCATTTCTGGTCCAAGAATTGTATCAACTCTGGGAAATCTATCAAAGGGAAAGACAGCCTCTTTAACTGCCACATGTTTTATCTCAGGATCTTTTGTTATGCCGAGTTCTTTCAGGGTTTTTCCCACCATTAATTTTGCTGCGATCTTTGCAAGGGGCAATCCAGTAGCCTTACTCACAAAGGGTACTGTCCTTGATGCCCTTGGATTTACCTCAAGGACATATATCTCAGAACCCTTTACGGCAAACTGGATATTTATCAACCCTATAACATTGAGCTCCTTTGCAAGGAGCCTTGTTTGCCTCTTTATCTCTTCTATGAGCTCCTTTTTGAGAGAATAGGGTGGAAGGGAACAGGCTGAATCACCAGAATGTATTCCAGCCTCTTCAATATGCTCCATTACACCACCTATTATTATATCCATACCATCAGAGAGGGCATCTACATCAACCTCTATGGCATCTTCGAGATATTTATCAATCAATACAGGATGCTCTGGTGAAGCCTTTACTGCCTTCTCCATGTAGTTTACAAGGCTTTCAGAATCATAGACGATCTCCATTGCCCTTCCACCAAGGACATAGGAGGGCCTCACAAGGACTGGATAACCTATGGAGCTTGCAACAGCCAGGGCCTCTTCTACAGAAAGGGCCGTTCCACTCAAAGGTTGTCTTAAGTGGAGTTTTTCAAGAAGCTCCTTGAATTTCTTTCTGTCCTCAGCCCTGTCTATCTCACTTGGTGGTGTGCCAAGGATCTTAACACCATAAGCCTCCAGAGGCACAGCAAGCTTAAGGGGTGTCTGGCCACCAAACTGTACTATTACTCCTTCAGGCTTCTCCCTTTCTATAATATTGAGGACATCCTCAAGGGTGAGAGGTTCAAAATAGAGCCTGTCAGAGGTATCATAATCGGTGCTTACTGTCTCGGGATTGCAGTTCACCATAATGGTCTCGTATCCGAGTTCCTTAAGGCTGAAGACAGCATGGACACAACAATAATCAAATTCAATTCCCTGACCAATCCTGTTTGGACCAGAGCCGAGGATAATAACTTTTTTCCTTTGAGATGGTGGGAATTCTGATTCAGCTATTCCTTCTGCTGTTATACCCTTTTCTGTAATCTTGAAGAAGGGCCTCTCATAGGTTGAATAAAGATAAGGTGTGTAGGCCTCAAATTCTGCTGCACAGGTATCAACAAGTTTATAACAAGGTATGATCTTGAGCCTCTTCCTTAGCTCCCTTATCTCTGATTCCTTTTTTCCTGTAAGCAAGGCAATCTGTCTGTCAGAAAAGCCATACTCCTTTGCCTTTTGAATCAGGTCTTCTATACCTTTTGTCTTGATCTCTTTTTCCAGGTCTATTATCTCCTTTATCTGGGCAAGAAACCACGGGTCTATCTTTGTTAGCTCATGAATCTTTTCTATAGGGAAATCCCTCCTCATTGCCTCAGCAATATAAAGGAGCCTTTCAGCATTGGGCGTTCTGAGTTTTGAGACTATGCCTTCTATGTCTGCTTCAACAGGGTCGAAACCGGAGAGTCCTATCTCGAGACTCCTTAAGGCCTTCTGGAGGGATTCCTTGAAGGTTCTTCCTATTGCCATTACTTCCCCAACGGACTTCATCTGTGTTGTAAGGGTGGGGTCTGCCTCAGGGAATTTTTCAAAGGTAAATCGGGGTATCTTTGTGACGACATAATCAATAGTGGGTTCAAAGCTTGCAGGAGTAGTCTTTGTTATATCATTTTTCAGCTCATCAAGGGTATATCCAACAGCAAGCTTTGCAGCAACCCTTGCAATGGGAAAACCTGTTGCCTTACTTGCAAGGGCAGAGCTCCTCGAAACCCTCGGGTTCATCTCTATAACAACCATCCTGCCATCCTGAGGATTCACGGCAAACTGGATATTCGATCCACCAGTATCCACACCTATTGCTCTTATGACCTTTATGGCTGCATCCCTCATCCTCTGGTATTCTTTATCTGTAAGGGTCTGGGCTGGTGCTACAGTAATGGAGTCGCCTGTGTGGATACCCATTGGGTCAAAGTTTTCTATAGAGCAGATTATAATCACATTATCTTTGCAATCTCTCACGACCTCAAGCTCATATTCCTTCCAGCCAAGGACAGATTCCTCTACAAGGACCTGATGGACAGGGCTGAGCTTAAGACCTCTTTCAAGAATCTCCCTGTATTCTTCCCTGTTGTAAGCAACACCTCCACCAGTCCCACCAAGGGTAAAGGCAGGCCTCAAGATTACAGGAAAGCCTATCCATTCAATCGCCTCAAGACCTTCCTGGAGGCTTGTTACAGCAGCACTCTTTGGAACCTCAAGGCCTATGGTTGCCATTGTCTTTTTGAAGAGTTCCCTGTCTTCTGCCTTTTTAATAGCCTCTGGTTTTGCACCTATTAACTCGACATGAAATCTATCGAGGACTCCTCTTCTGTAAAGCTCCATTGAGAGATTCAGGCCTGTCTGGCCACCCATTGTTGGAAGAAGGGCATCGGGTCTTTCTATCTCTATGATCTTTTCAACAACCTCGGGTATAAGAGGCTCTATATAAGTCCTGTCTGCCATCTCAGGGTCTGTCATTATAGTGGCAGGATTAGAATTCACAAGGATCACCTTATATCCCTCTTCCCTGAGGGCCTTGCATGCCTGGGTGCCTGAATAGTCAAACTCACAGGCCTGACCTATTATTATAGGACCAGAACCTATGAGCATTATCTTTTTAATGTCAGTCCTTTTTGGCATATGAGCTAAAGTAGTGATTTAGACGCAAGTGAATTAGTGATTTAGAGCCTAAGTTACTTCAGATATGCTGTAGCCTGTCTCCTAATCTTAAACCTAATATATCGCTCCATTTTTTTATCTCCTTAAGGAGTGTACTGATTCGTTTAGGCTCCCTGTCTACATAGATTACCCTTTCGCTACCATCCAAAAAATCGATTGTAAGTAGAAAGAGTTCTTCTGGCTCTGTAAAATCAGGTAAGACTGTACCGTGCTGAAGAGCCACCTGCTTTACAATCTTGGCACCTTCGATATTGTCTATCTCAAAAATCCTTTTTTTGATTGAGATAGATTTTACTTGATTCAGGTCAAATTTTTCCACCCTCTTTATAATAAAGGCTGGATATTTTATGATTACCCTGTCCCTTGAAAAGGTTACCTCAAGGGGTTTTTCTCTGAAGATGCTGAGTCGAAGGAATAAAAATAGGGCTCCTGTTAAGAGGCAGAAGTTAATGATATCAAAGACCTTTAAAGGAAAGTTCATGGCATAAATAACAAAGAGGACTCCGCTAAGGATGGTGGCTACAATAAGGGAGGTCACTTCCCTGTTCATTAATGCGGCATGAATGATGCTTTTCTTTTCAGCCTTGTATAAGAATGTCTTAAGTGTAAGAGTATCTGGTGTTATGATCAATCTATATGTTCCGTCAACGGATCCTTCCTGAGCAGGCATTTTCATTTAAAATAGACGATTTTACTTCCACCAAGATGGAGGGGTATTTCTGACCTTTCAGACCAGAGACCTTTTACAAGGTGTTCCGTTTCAGCATAGGCAATAAGGACATCTCCAAAAAAGGCATAACATTCACCTGCCTCTACAGTCTTTGTGAGTCTGCATTCAATATAACCAGCACATCCTTCTATAAGAGGAGGCTTTATCTTTCTTGGAGGTACTGTCCTGAGTTTTGCAAGTTTGAATTTATCAGAGTCCCTTCCAGAACTTCTTCCACAAATCCAGAGGGCATTAAGATGGGCCTTTGTGGGGATACTTATACCAAATTCCTTTGTCTCCTTTATGAGCTTTGCAGTGTAGGCCTCCTTTGATACACATACAATCACCATAGGTGGTTCTTCACTTACAGGTGTTGCCCAGGCACAGGTCATGACATTAGGTTTTCCATCTTTTGAGATACTTGTAAGAAAGAAGGTGAGTTTTGGATGAAGGAGATGATAAATCTCAGAGCTAATCTCTTTAAGCATAGTTAACCTCTCTTGCTATATTATTCATATCTTTCCTGCGCGAAACAATTCCTGAATCTCGATAGTTTTTTTTGGGAGTCCCCTTCTCATCTTATTTGCAGAATAAAGCCATTTTAGCCGGCGTTCTATAGGCCATTTGCTATATTCTTCTAACTGTTCTCGGCTTATCGTATAGCTAAATCCTTTTTTTTCTTTTTCCATTATCGCTCCTGAATTATTCTTAGATATTCCACATCCGAGAGGTCTTGTTTGCGACCAGATTTTTTCTTTAGTTCGATAAGGTCAGGAATTGAGATAGTAGGTATCTTCTCCCCGAATATCTCAATCATCACAGCCCTGTTTTTCAATTCAACATATGGAATTGGAGAATCAAGAACAATATCAATTTCTCCAATAGGCAATTTCTCGCTGTAAAAATTTATTGCCTTCATGCCCTTTTCTTTTATCCAGACATTCCTTTTTTCTTCATTGGCAAGGTCCATAGGATTAACGGGAATCTTTGGACGGTAACCCCAATCTGTAAGTCTTGTAACCAGTTTTATGATATTGTCTTCCTGAAGCAAGACCATCAGGTCGATATCATAAGTCATCCTCGGAATACCATGAAAATTAACCGCTAAACCTCCCACAACAAGATAGTCTATTTTCAGTCTGTTTAACTCCTTAAATATCTCCTGAAAATCTAATTCCATACTTAGGAAAATTCTTCAATCATCTTACTGAATCTTTTAAAGAGATGCGTTGAGTCATTAGGTCCTGGTCCTGCCTCTGGGTGGTGCTGGACAGAAAATAGGGGATATTCCACATGCTCCATTCCCTCCTCTGAACCATCAAAGAGGTTCTGGTGGGTAAGCCTTACCTGTCCTTTAAGACTCTGGATATCGACACAGTAATTATGATTCTGGGAGGTTATCTCGACCCTGCCTGTCTTGAGGTCCTTTACGGGATGATTCCCACCATGGTGACCGAATTTCAATTTATAAGTCCTTCCACCAAGGGCAAGGCCGATTATCTGGTGACCAAGGCAAATACCGAAGATGGGTTTTTTACCGATGAGCTTCTTTGTATTCTCTATTGCGTATGTAACTGTCTGGGGATCTCCTGGACCATTGCTGAGGAGTATTCCATCGGGATTAAGTTCAAGGACAGCCTCTGCTGGAGTCATGGCAGGAACAACCGTTATATCAAATCCAGCCTCATAGAGATTTCTCAAGATATTGAACTTAACTCCGAAATCATAAACAACAACCTTTAACCCCGGTTCATCCCTGAAGGTAGAAGCAGGGCAAGGCCATTTCCAGCAACCCTCATTCCATACATAGGGCTTTTGAGAGGTTACCTCTTTAACAAGGTCAATCTGAGATATGCCTGGATGAGAACGAACCTTCTTGAGGAGGCTTTCAGGATTAAGGTCCACTGAGGAAAGAATTCCCATCTGACAGCCCTTTGTCCTCAAGTGCCTTGTTAATGCTCTTGTATCAATGCCACTTATGGCAGGGATATTATATTCCCTGAGAAATTCCTCAAGACTGCTTTTTGCCCTCCAGTTACTGTAGATCTTTGAATATTCCTTAACAACAAAGCCCTCAACCTTAGGACCTCCTGAGGACTCCATGTCTTCAGGATTTATACCATAGTTTCCGATCTCTGTATATGTGAGCACCACTATCTGACCTTTATAAGAAGGATCTGTAAGAATCTCCTGATAACCTGTTATGGATGTATTGAAGACGACCTCTCCTATCCTTTCTCCATCGGCACCAAAGGATTCACCTGTAAAGAATGTGCCGTCCTCAAGCAGGAGTATAGCCTTTTTCATTGTTTAATTATACCATACCTTTCTTCTCTAATGAGATTTTCTCATTTGAAAAATTCCATCTTCACAAGTTATAGTTAAAGATAAAGTAATATGGCAATAGAGCTTGCTAACAGGGATGCCCTCAAGGTTTCTCCACGGGAGTATATAATTATAAAAGGTGCTTCAGAACACAATCTGAAGTCAATAGACTTAGCCTTGCCAAAAAATAAAATTATTGTCATTACAGGACCTTCTGGTTCGGGAAAGTCCTCCCTTGCCATGGATACGATTTATGCTGAGGCCCAGAGGCGATACATGGAAAGCCTCTCCACTTATGCAAGGCAGTTCATAGAGCAGTTAAAAAAACCAGAGGTTCAATACATATCGGGCCTCTCTCCATCTATTGCCATAGACCAGAAGACCGTTACAAAAAGCCCTCGCTCCACTGTTGGCACAATCACAGAGATATACGACTACATGAGAGTTGTATATACAAGAATTGGAAAACCTTTCTGTTATAAATGCGGAGCTTCCCTTGGAGGCCAGAGGATTGATGAGATAATCGAGGCAGTGAGTGCACTTCCTGAGGGCACAAGGCTCCAGGTCCTTGCCCAGCTCGTAAGAGAAAGAAAGGGTGAGTACAGGAAGGAACTTGACAACATGGTTAGGGAGGGATTCCTCAGAGCAAGGATAGATGGTGAGATGGTAGAGCTTACAGAAGGTATGAAACTGAAGAAGACAAAGAGACATACGATTGAGATAGTGATCGACAGATTTATAGTCAAGCCCGGTGTGGATAAAAAGATAAAAAACTCAATAGAGATAGCCCTGAGGTATTCAGACATAATTATTGTGAATCTCGTTGACCAGAAAAGGGATATTCTATTCAGTAAGACCCTTGCCTGTCCGAGATGTGGTATAAGTTATCCAGAGATAACCCCGAATCTTTTTTCCTTTAACAGTCCCTATGGTGCCTGCCCTGTATGTAAAGGCCTTGGTTATAAGGAGCTTGCTGAAAGGCTTGAGGAGTCCTTAATATCCGATTTACAGTATAAGGATCTTGAGGAGAACCTTTGGGAAGAGACATTGCCCGCTGAGGCATGTCCAGAATGCAGGGGCTCGAGATTGAGAAAGGAGGCCCTTGGCATTAAGCTCGGTTTTAGTGGCGAAAGTAACAGTGGCCTGAATATTTATGAATTTTCCACTCTTACAGTTAAAGAGGCCTTGAATTTTTTAAAACATCTGAATCTTTCTGAAAGGGAGTCCTTTATCGTATCGAGACCTTTAAAGGAGGTTCGAGAAAGGCTTCAGTTTCTTGAGATGGTGGGCCTTGATTATATCACCCTTGACAGGCCTTCTTTAAGCCTTTCAGGTGGAGAGGCCCAGAGGATAAGGCTTGCAACCCAGATAGGTTCAAGACTTACAGGAGTCCTTTATGTCCTTGATGAGCCGAGCATCGGTCTTCATCCAAGGGACTGCAAAAAGCTCCTCGAGACCATAAAGTCCATAAGGGATGCCGGTAATACCGTAATAATAGTTGAACACGATGAGGAGACCATAAGGCAGTCTGACTGGATAGTGGATATGGGTCCGGGAGGTGGTGTTTATGGCGGAAGAGTTGTGGTAGAAGGCACTCCTGCTGATATTATGAGGAATGAAAATTCCCTTACAGGCAGATACTTGAAGGGAGAGCTTACTATTCCAGTGCCTTCTTCAAGGAGAAGTCCCATTGATTTTATAGAGATAATTGGTGCGAGAGAGTTTAATCTGAAAGATATAAACGTGAAGATTCCTCTTGGTGTATTTGTGTGCGTAACAGGTGTGTCAGGTTCAGGCAAAAGTACCCTTTTTATAGATATCCTTTACAAGGCCCTTATCAAGGAGCTTTACAAGGCCAATGTGAGACCAGGTAAGTTTAAGAAGATTAACGGTATTGAAAAGATAAGGCGTGTCCTTTCTGTTGATCAGAGGCCCCTTGGTAAGACACCGAGGTCAAATCCAGCTACATATACAGGGATATTTACAGCTATTAGAGATCTCTTTGCCCAGCTTCCAGAATCACGAATGAGGGGCTATACAGCAGGAAGATTCAGTTTTAATCTAAAGGGTGGTAGATGTGAGGCCTGTGGTGGCGATGGCCTAAAAAGGGTAGAGATGCACTTTCTTCCTGATGTCTATGTGCCTTGTGATGAATGCAAGGGTAAGAGGTACAATAAGGAGACCCTTGAGGTCTATTATAAAGGAAAGAATATTGCTGATGTCCTTGAATTAACTGTAGCAGAAGCTCGTGAGTTCTTTAAAAACATCCCTTCTTTAAGCCATAGGCTTGGGATTCTTGAGGAGATTGGTCTTGGTTACATAAAGCTTGGTCAACCTGTTACAGCCCTTTCAGGTGGAGAGGCCCAGAGGATAAGGCTTGCGAAAGAGTTTGTGAAAAAAGGCAGGGGTAATTGCCTTTACATCCTTGATGAACCTACAACAGGGCTGCACTTTGCTGATATTGAGAAATTACTTAATGTTATTAATAAACTCGTTGATAACGGAAATACCGTGATAGTTATAGAACATAACCTTGATGTAATAAAATCAGCAGACTATATAATAGATATGGGTCCTGAAAGCGGTGACCGTGGTGGAGAGGTCGTTGCTCAGGGAACGCCAGAGGAGATAGCAGAGAATCCTTCTTCATGGACAGGAAGGTTTTTAAAGGAAAAGTTAAGGACAGGCTGCAGAAGATAGAGCAGAGGAGCGATAGACCATTAGAGCAGCTCTTCCGCACTATTTCTACTGCACTTCTGCGCTACCTTACGGCTCTATTTTTGCTGTTTTACTGCCCTACTGTTTTATTTTTGAGCTCCTGTAATGTCCTTTCTCCTGATAAGGAGAGGCTCTTTAAAAAAAGTACGGTTCTGATGGATACCATTGTATCTATTACTGTTGTAAGTACCTCACGAGATAAAGCAGAAAAAGCCATTGATGAGGCCTTCAGGGAGCTTAAGAGACTTGAGGAGATCATGAACTTCTATTCAGAGGAGAGTGAAGTCTCAAAGATTAACAGAAACGCAGGAATAAGACCTGTAAAGGTCTCCATGGATATGATAGATATTATAGAGAAGGCCATCTATGTGAGCAGACTTACTGAAGGAGCCTTTGATATAACTACAGGTCCTTTGACAAGGCTCTGGGATTTTCAAAGCAGAAACCCAAAGGTTCCTGAACCCTCTGAGATCAGGAAGGCCCTTCGGCTCGTAAATTACAGGGATATTGTTATTAATAAAAAAACCTCCACAGTATTTTTAAAAAGGAAGGGTATGCTCATTGACCTTGGAGGAATTGCAAAAGGCTATGGTGCAGACAGGGCAATGGAGGTTCTTAAGAAGAATGGTATAAATTCGTGCCTTGTTGCTATAGCAGGTGATATTAGGGTTTCTGGTAAAAAACCTGATGGAAGCCCCTGGATGATAGGCATAAGGAATCCAAGGCCTCAGAAGGGTTCAGATGACATATTTACAAGCCTTCCTTTAACAGATGCTGCTATTTCTACATCTGGTGATTATGAGAGATTTTTTATTAAAGATGGCAAACGGTACCACCATATAATAAATCCTTTTACAGGTTATCCTTCTGAGTCAACGGGTGGGGTTTCGGTGATTACTGAAGAAGGTTATCTCAGTGACGGCCTCGCTACTGCTGTATTTATCCTTGGTCCTGAGAGAGGTATGGAATTGCTTAAAAGACTCGGATATAAAGGTATATTTATTACAGGTGATTTAAAGCTCTATGAGTAAGAGGGATCCTTCAGCCTATAGCAAAGCTAAATGAGAAAAGTACTTTCTATATTTGACCTTGTCCTTATATTCTCCTTAACGGGAGGTTCTCTCCTCGGTCTTGTCTATATGGACAGGCTTGTATCAGGGGGAGATTCTGTAAAGATAGAGGTAAATGGTGAGCTTAAAGGCCTTTATCCTCTTAATGAAGACAGGATTGTAGAGCTCAAGGGTCCTCTTGGAAAGACCATTGTGGAGATAAGGGATAAGAAGGTAAGGGTAGTGGATTCTCCATGCCCTAATAAGTTCTGTATTCATCAGGGCTTTGTATCAAAGGGAAGTATAATATGCCTTCCAAACAGGATAGTGATAATAATTGGTGGAGAGCAGGAAATAGATGCAATTACAGGATAAAAATACTAAGCAGATGTCAGAAATCAGAGGTCAGAAATCTGAGGAAAATTTTTCCTCGGCATCTGACCTCCGATGTCCGACATCTGATATCTGTTTCGGTGGCAAAAGTAACAGTTCACGAAGACATCTCACCATTGCTGTCCTTAGTGCTGTGGCTATTGCTATTCATAGCATAGAGAGTCTTTTCCCGATGCCTGTACCATGGTTGAGGATGGGTTTTTCTAATGTGATAAGCCTCATTGCTTTTATAACTTTTGGCTTCAAGACAGCAATGACTATTACCATTACAAGGGTCTTTGTATCTGCCATGCTCACAGGAACCTTTCCAGGACCAGCCTTTGTTCTCAGTCTTTCTGGTGGGATTTTAAGCACCTCAGCCCTTTCGCTGGCTTCGATAGTGCCCTTTTTTGGAATAACAGGCCTTAGCGTTGTGGCTGCTTTTTTCCATGTTATCGGTCAGCTCTCTGTTGCCTATTATCTTTTTATAAAAAGGCCAGAGGCAGTTATAGCGATTGCACCACTCTTGATTCTCATGGCTACTTTCACAGGAGCAATAAATGGTGGGATTGCTGGTTTTATATTGACGAAACTCAGGCGGCAGGCTCAGTAGACTATAGGCGATTAAATAGGCTATAAGGCCTCAAAAACACAAAAGAAGCGACAGGATTTATTTTTAAATGTAGAATGAGGTTATTCGAGCTTCTGAGAGGTATATTAAGGTGATGATAGGTTATTTAACAAGTTACATTAAGGAGTCGCCTTTTGTGCTTTTTAGGGATGGCGTAAGTAATAGTTGGCCTCATGCCCTTTTAAGACTTATCTTGGACAGATGTGACCTAAAACCAAAGCCTGAAGCCTAAAGTTGCCTTGTGTTATAATTTCCTATGTTTTACATAAAACTATCAAGAGCCCTTAGATTTATCAATCCATTGCTAATCCTTTTTTCTCTCCTTTCAATATTTTATCTTATCAGGGTTTTGATTGAGAATGTTTCTTTGATACCAGAACATAAGTCAGAAGTCGGAATTCGGAAGGCCGAATTAAAGGAGACCCTTTCTTTAGCAATTGATAAATATGCAAGACTTCTTCAGGAGAATCCCTTTGGAATAAAAGAAGAGTTTAAGTTGATAACCCAGAAGTCAGGTTCCACGGGTACCACGGATGAGATTAAGGGACTTATCACCCTTATCGGTACTGTAAGTGGAGGAGATTACGATTATGCCATTGTTGTGGACCCGTCGGGTAAACAGGAGGTGTTTAGGAAAGGTCAGGATGTTTTTGGTATTGGCAAATTGAAGGCTGTTTATAAGGACAGGATAGTTCTTAAGACACCTTCAGGAGAGAGGTCTTACGAGATTGCTGATATTATCATAAAAGAGGTGAAGACTCAGGCAGGAGCTCGAAACAGTTCTGTATCATCGGACTTGGCAGTGTCTACTCTGTCGGCACCTGTTAGGATTTCCCAGAATACATTCACTATAAATTCCGATGCCCTCAGACATGCTATGGACAATCCAAGAGAGATATTGACTGATGCAAGATTTATCCCTAATATAGTGGATGGCAGGCAGGAAGGATTTATTGTAAGGGAATTGAAAAAGGGTGGAATATATGACAGTCTTGGCCTTGAAGATGGAGATGTCCTTCTGAGGGTGAATGGCCTTCCAATAACGGGTCCTGAGAGTGCATTGCAGGCCTTTACCGCCCTCAAAGGTATGGACAGGATAGAGCTTGATATAATGAGAAAAGGGCAGAAGATAACAATGACCTATCAGATAAGATAAAGGGAAGTCAGAGTCAGGGAGGAAAGAGATTAATGGAAAGGTTCAGGTGTATCAAAAAAGTAGTTTTCCTATGGTTAGTGTTATTAATGCTTTCTCCTATCTCTTCTATTGCTCAGATTTCACCTCAGACTGAGCAGAGACAAACAAAAGGTAGGATGGTGACTTTCAACTTTGTCGATGTGGAGCTTCCTGTTATAACAAAATTTATAAGTGAGATTACAGGGAAGAATTTTATATTCGATGAGAGGGTTAAAGGAAAGCTCACGATTATTGCTCCATCTAAGATTAGCATAGACGAGGCCTATGACCTATTTCTCTCTGTCCTTGAGTTAAAGGGTTTTACAGTTGTGCCTTCAGGCGTTGATGCCTACAAGATCCTTCCTCTTGGGGAGGCGAGACAGAAAGGGCTTCCAATTGTAAAAGAACCAGTGAAGGTGAATGAGGCCTATATCGTGAGGCTCGTGCCCCTTCAATACATATCTGCTGATGAGGCTGTAAAGTTTCTTCAACCAATGGTGTCAAGGGATGGCTATATATCAGCCTTTGGTCCAGGGAATTTTATCCTTATTGTTGATTCAGGCATAAATATAGAAAAACTTCTTGGAATGGTTGAGGTCATTGATAAACCTTCAAAGGAGCTTGAGCCAGAGATTATATTTTTGAAATATGCATCATCAGATCAGGTTGCAAAGATTATAAATGAGGGATTCTCCAGATTAAAAGGTCGTACTCAGAGACAACCAGGCCAGCAGGATTTCTGGGTCTCCTCTGAGCCAAGGCTTAATGCCATTATAATATTTGGAGATCAAGAAACAAAACAGTCAATAAAAAAACTTATAGAACTGATTGATGTCCAGCCTGAAGGAGCTAAGGGCAGGATAAATGTCTATTTCCTTGAGAATGCTGATGCAGAGGAGCTTGCAAAGGTTCTTGACGGAATAATAAAGGGAACAGCTCAGAGACCACAGACCAGTGGTCCTCATGCACCTCCACCTGTTTTTGAGTCACCCCTGGGTATAACCATATCTGCTGATAAGGCAACAAACAGCCTTGTTATTGTCGCCTCATCTGCTGATTACCAGAATCTTGTAGAGATAATAAAACAGCTCGATAGAAAACGAAGACAGGTCTTTGTTGAGGCAATGATAGTGGAGGCCTCTATAGATAAACTTCAGGAGCTGGGCTCAAGGTGGAGGGCAATTGGAAGGAGCGGAGGAGAGCCCGTTGTCATAGGTGGATTCGGTACTGTTGACACATCAACCCTTTATAATATCATTACAGGTCTTAGTGGTCTCAGTGCAGGAGGTATGGGAAATTTTCTTGATATACCTATTACCACTATCAAACCTGATGGCACAGCAACAACCTCTACCCTTACAGTTCCAGGTTTTGCTGCCCTTTTCAGCCTTGATATGTTTAGGGATAGTGTGAATGTCCTTTCAACTCCAAAGATCCTTACATCAGATAATAAGGAGGCTGAGATAGTTGTTGGCGAGAATGTGCCTTTTATCTCAAAAAGGGAAAGGGATCCCGCGGCCCAGAATATCCTTCTCAGCTCCATAGAGAGAAAGGATGTTGGAATAACCTTGAAGATCACCCCCCATATCACAGAAGGAGACTTTGTAAAGCTTGATATATATCAGGAGATATCAGCTGTGAAGAAGGAGGCAAATACAGAGATCCTGATAAACATAGGTCCTACAACAACAAAACGTTCAACAAAGACAACGGTTGTGGTGAAGGATAAACAGACGGTAGTTATAAGTGGTCTTATGCAGGAAAAGCAGGAGGAGATTGAGAGAAAGGTACCACTCCTTGGAGATATTCCTCTTCTTGGATGGCTTTTTAAATACAAGGCCATTCAGAAGGCAAAGACTAATCTCCTTGTATTCATCACTCCTCATATAGTAAGAGACGCTCAGGACCTTGCAGATATCAGTTCTCAGAAGGGCAGGGAATTCAGCATATCAGCCCAGAGATATGTAGAAGGTGAGGTTATGATAAAATTTAAGAAAGGTGTATCTGAGGAGAGGATAAAGGAGATATTAAGAGAAGAGGACCTTTTAGTGAAAGAGTATTTTGAGAAGAGCGATACCTACAGGGTAGGACTTCCTCAGGATATGGATGTAAAGAAGGCCCTGAGGAGGCTTTCTGAATTACCAGAGGTAGAGTTTGTGGAGCCAAATTATACAATAGAGCTGAAAGGGAGGTAAGAAATATATGGATAAAAGAAGAAAAGATAGGGTCTTCATTCAGGAACCTGTTATTATAAATGGTATAGTGAAGGCCTATGCATTGGATATTAACGAGGGTGGTATGTACATTCATACACAGGGAGAATTTATTCAGGGAGCCCTGCTGGATTTATCTTTTAAGTTAAAAGAGAAGGATATAAAGATAAAAGCTGTTGTAAGACATGTCCAGCCAGGTATTGGCATTGGTGTAAGTTTTATTAATCCCTTACCAGAGGTCTTATTGATAATCAAGGATTTTCTAAGAGAAAAGTCTGGCGAGATAAAACCAAAAGAGAAGATTATTTTGCTTGTTGATGACAGTGAACAATCAAGATCTATATATAAAAACAGATTAATATCTGAAGGCTTTACCGTATTTGAGGCATCAAATGGTATAGAGGCTCTTAAATCTGTTCAGGAAAATAAACCAGACCTTATTATCCTTGATTTATGGATGGAAGGAATAGATGGTTTCAAGTTTCTTCAATTGATGAAACTTAATCCTGATTTCAAGAATATACCTGTTATAATCCTTTCTGCAAGAACTATACCAGAGGATATAAACAAAGCCATTGCCCTCGGAGCCAGTTCCTTTCTACCAAAGATCACGACATCGCCTGTAAAATTGTTAGAAAAGGTAAAGGAATATCTTAGATAGAAAGATGAAATAATAGATGGGATTTGCCTGATGGATAAAATACCCAGAAAGATTTCAATGTTAGAGCCAGGTAAGATAGAGCTAAAAGACCTCACTGCTGATCCTTTTCTTCTTAGGGAGATACCTATCTCCTTTGCAAAGGCAAACCTTGTCCTGCCTTTAAGGATCTCTGATGGTGAACTCATAGGACTGGTTTCTGATGAAAACGGCGTCCTCAGCCTATCTGATATAGCCCGGAAAAAAGGTCTTAAACCCTCATGGTTAATGGTTGCAAAGGAGGAGCTTCTTGAGTTAATAGGAAGGTTTTATGCTGAGCTTGGCTCAGCAGAGGAGGTTATGGAGACTATAAGTGGCGAAGACCTTTCCAGTGTTGCTACAGAGTTTGAGAGACCAAAGGACCTCCTTGAACTTACAGAAGAGGCTCCCATAATAAGACTCCTGAATGCCATACTCCAAGAGGCTGTAAAAGAGAGGGCAAGTGACATCCATATAGAGCCCTATGAAAAAGAACTCGAGATTCGCTATAGAATTGATGGGATTCTTACAAAGGTCCTTGCTCCTCCGAAGCTCATACAGGAGGCCCTTGTAACAAGGGTGAAGGTCATGGCAAATCTTGATATAGCAGAAAAGAGGCTTCCACAGGACGGAAGGATAAGGCTCCTTATTGGTGGAAGGGATATTGATGTGAGGGTTTCGATTATACCAACAGTTTATGGAGAAAGGGTAGTATTAAGGCTTCTTGATAGACAACAGGGGATTAAAGGACTTGAAGAGATTGGTCTTGAGGATGACCATTCTCGTATGATACAGGACCTCCTGGCAAGGACAAATGGCATAATACTTGTTACAGGTCCAACAGGAAGCGGTAAGACCACTACCCTTTATGCCTTCCTTAACAGGATCTATTCTGTTACAAAGAACATAATCACAATAGAAGACCCTGTGGAGTACCAGCTTAAGGGTATTGGTCAGATTCAGGTAAATCCCAGGATAGGCCTGACCTTTGCAAGTGGTTTGAGGTCAATCCTGAGGCAGGACCCTGATGTTATAATGGTGGGAGAGATAAGGGACCTCGAGACAGCAGAGATTGCAATACAGGCATCCCTCACAGGTCATCTCGTCCTCAGCACCCTTCATACCAATGATGCACCCTCTGCTATTACAAGGCTTCTTGATATGGGCATAGAGCCCTATCTCCTTGCCTCATCCCTTTCAGGTGTTATTGCCCAGAGGCTTGTGAGGACTATATGCCCTTACTGTAAGCTCGACTATGAACCATTACCTGCGGAAAAAGATTATTTTGACAATCCACCAGAGAGGCTTTTTAGAGGAAGGGGTTGCCCTGAATGTAATGGCAGTGGTTATTTTGGAAGGACAGGACTCTTTGAGGTATTTGTTATAGATAATGAAGTAAGGGGGCTCATCTCCATGAAAAAGGATAGTGAGACAATAAAGCAGTATGCAGTATCTAAGGGGATGAAGACATTAAGAATGGATGGTCTGAGAAAGGTTCTTAAAGGAGTGACAACCCTTGAAGAGGTTCTCAGGGTTACTCAGATATCTTGACATGGCTTTGCCTTTTTGTCAAAATTAAATATGCCTATATTAACAATACCAAAACCTTTAAGAGACAAACTTGGTGAAGATGCTACTGAGAGCCTTATTGTTGTGCTTAATAAGATAGAAGAGTCCTCTCAGAAGGGACTTGCTATTAAAGAGGATATCCATACAGTTGAACTTAGAATAGCAAGAATAGAATCAGACTTGAAACTTGTAAAATGGATGCTGGGCATTATTATAGCTGGTATCCTTTCCTTGATACTTAAGACCTTTTTCTAAATTATTGTCCTTACCACCTTTGTCCACAAATCTTTAAAGTTTAAAGACACCTTATGAGCATCTTCATCAGTTCTGAATACACCAAAGAGAGTTGAACCACTGCCTGTCATGGCAGCGTAAAGGGCTCCAGATTTTAAGAGTTTTTCTTTTATCTCCTTGAGCTCAGGATAACTAATAAAGACTGGTTCCTCAAGGTCATTATGAAGATTACTACTCCATAGTCCTAACTTTGACTCTCCTACAGACATATCCATCGAAGGCAAGTTCACGATTGAGGTTCCCCTTACTCTGTCAAGCTCTGAATAGGCCCAGCTGGAAGAGATACTGATTGGAGGTTTTACAAGTAAGAGGATATGGGATTCCTTAAGGTTTATCCTTTCCACTATATCTCCTCTTCCCCTTACAACCGCTGCAGGCCCATTAAGGAAAAAAGGCACATCAGAGCCAATCCTGGATGCAATATCCATAAGCTCGTTATTTTTAAGTCCAAGGGACCAGAGGTCATTTAATCCCTTAAGGGTTACAGCAGCGTCTGAGCTACCACCACCAAGGCCAGCTCCTGAAGGTATCTCCTTTTTTATCTTTATAGATGCACCTTTCACGGTGCCTGTTATCTCTTTGAGTTTAAGGGCTGCTTTGAAGACGAGGTTATCCTTCATAGGGATATTTAGCATTTCAGGATTTTCGATACTAACAGTTATGTCTTCTGAGGGGGTAAAAGAGAGTTCATCATAAAGGGTTATAAATTGCATGAGGCTCAGGATCTCATGATATCCATCAGGTCTTTTTTGACCTACTTTCAGGAACCAGTTTATCTTTGCTGGTGCTTGAAGGATCACTACCTTGAAAGTTTTTTCTCTATGCTCTCTTTAAGTCCTGGCTCTTTGTCTATAAATTCAAGGGCTTTTTTCCAGGACTCCCTTGCAAGGTCTTTCATGCCGAGGGCATCATATATATCTCCAAGATGGTCTAACATGGTTGGATCGTCCTTCATAAGCTCTATTGCCCTCTTCATCTCCCTTAGGGCATCATTGTATCTTTTCATCTTGTAATACACCCAAGCAAGGCTATCAATAATATGGGCACTGTCGGGTTTAAGTTCAAGGGCCCTCTGGATTAATCTCAGGGCCTCATCAAGATTTATCCCCCTTTCTGCAAAGGAATAACCAAGATAGTTCATGGCCTCATAATGTTCAGGGTCGAGCTCTATAGTCTTCCTTAATTCCCTTTCCATGGAGCTAAAGTCTTTTTTCTTCTCATAAGCAACGGCAAGATTGAAATGCATATCAGGATGGTCAGGGAATCTTTCAATCCCTCTTAATAGGATCTCTATTGCCTTATCTGGTTCATTTAATTGGATGTAGATGCTTCCTGTTATCAGATAGGGATCAGGCCTGTCTGGTATGAGATTAAGGAGTTTTTCATAGATCTCAAGGGCCTCTTTATATCTCTTTTGTCTTGCAAGGAAATTTCCGAGGCCCAAAAGGGCATTGATATTTTCAGGGTCATGTTCAAGAATCCCCTGGAGTTCCTTTATTGCCTCATCATTCTTACCGAGTTCTCCAAGGCTGAGGGCAAGATAATATCTTGGCTCAATTGCATCTGGTCTTTTCTGGAGAATCAATTTGAACTCCTCTATTGCCTTATTATAAAGCTCCTGTTGCATATAGAGGAGTCCAAGCCTCATGTGGGCATCAAGATCCTGAGGTAAAAGTTTCAGAAACTCTTTGAGCTCTGTGATTGCCTCTTTGTAAGATTTCTGTCTTATGTAGAGCTGGCTTAATCTATTTCTTGCCTGTAGATTATGGGGATTGAGCTCAAGGGTTTTTTTATAATACCTTTCTGCCTCTTTCAGATTCTCCTTCATCTCCTCTAAGAGGCCAAGATAGAAGTAGGCACCTTCAAAATCCTCCCTTTTTTCTATGGCCTTTTTAAAATACTCTTCTGCCTTTTCAGGAGAATTTTTCTCCAGATAGAGGAGACCCGAATAGAAATAAGCAAGGGGATCTTCTGGTTCCTCTTTACTAAGTTTATCAAAAAGAGATAGAGCTTCATCAAACCTTTTCAGAGATGCATAGATGCTTCCAAGGAAGATATAGGCCTCTCTGTTTTTCGGCTCTTTTTCTACAGCAGATATGAGGACCTTGATGGCATCTTCGGTCCTTTTCTGGGCATTATAGAGCTGGCCAAGGAGGATCAGGGTTGGGACATTGTCAGGATTAATCCTTAAGGCTTCTTCAGCCTTCTGAGTTGCCTCTTCTATTCTTCCTGTTCTTATGAGGAGATTGCTTATCTGAATCTTAAGAAAAACTGACTCAGGGTCAAGGGACTCGGCCTTCCTATAATACTCAAGGGCCTTCTGCCATTCCCCCTTCAATTCTTCTTGATAACCGAGGATATAGTAGAAATAAGGATTTTCTGGCTCCGCGGGAAGAACCTTTTCTGATTCATCTTTCCCTGTTAATGGTTCAGAAATGGTCATCTGTTTTTTTGTTAAATAACCGCAGGCTGGAAATAGAAGAAATAGAAGGATTAAAAAGTAAGGTAACAGGTTATGTGATCCTTTTTGGGCATCAGGAAAATTTGTTATTTTAGGATGTTTTTTTTTCATACATTAGATCCTTTTAAATGAGTTTTATAGGAATCTCTTAATGAAATTCCTTTACACTTAATATTATAAAGGCTTTATTGCCTTTTTGTAATGCTCAACAAACACGACTATTTCGGAAATAAATTTTTCGTTGAAAGTCCTCTTTCTATTTTATCTATGTTCAATCGTGAAATAACCATCCTTCACCGCCTGAAGGAAATCCATTTCGAACTCCCCTTTCTTACATCTCAGGTCCTCTGCCTTTTTCATAACGAGCTCTTCGTATTTATCAAGGAAATCCTGCTCATCGCAGAATATTATTTCTCCCTTAATCGCTTTACACCGTGCTTCTTGAATAGGGTATTCAGTTGATTGAGAAGAACCATAAAAGATTATATCATAAATTCATGGTTCCATGTTTCAGGCCATAGGCCCAAACATATCAAATATAAAACTCCTTTTTGTTGACGGTCCCTTCTGTTAAATGTTAATTTTTAGAAAGTCTTCATTAAAAAGAATAATCTTATGAGCAGATCGGAAATATACTGTGATGTAGTTTTCCCTTTGAGACTCCGTTTTCTGACCTACCGTGTCCCTTTACAATTTAAGGATAAATTACAGCCAGGTATGCTTGTAGAGGCGCCTCTGAGGAAGAGGCTAAAAATCGGTCTTGTCTTAAGACTGAGGGAAAGATTTGATGGTGAGGCATTAGCACTGAATAGGATCGTCTTTGAAGTTCCTCTATTAACCCCTCAGCTTCTCACCCTTCTTGAGTGGGCTTCAGGATACTATCTTTCAGAAGAGGGGACAGTCCTTAAAAGCATGGTGCCTTCTTTTATCTTCAAGAAGAAAAAAAGGATTCAGTTACAAGAAAGGCCCTCTTCAGCCTTTAGCCTTAAGCCTTTAACTCATACCTCTTATAGTGCAACCCTTGTTATGGAGGATATTTTAAAGACCGATAGGTTATCGAGACTTTTAGAGGAGTTCGGAGCATTTGGAGTCATTATAATAGTTCCGTCCATTGAGATGGCTGAAACCGTCAGGGATATTCTTTTGCCACGATATAAAGAGAGGCTTATTCTTTACCATAGTAAATTGGGCCAGAAAGGGCTTGAAAAAAATTATATGGCTCTTCTTAATGCCTCTCCTCAGGATGGTCCAATTGTAATAGGAACAAGGAGTGCTCTATTCTTGCCTTTCAGGCCCGCTGGCATTATTGTCCTCGATGAGTCTTCTCCCTATTACAAGCAGGAAGAGTCACCTTATCTTAATACTCGTGATGTAGCAGTAATGAGGGCTTATCTTGAGAATATCCCTGTATACCTTTGTTCTGAGATCCCTTCTATTGAATCCTTCTACAATGCAAAGATAGGGAAATACAGACTAATCGAATCTGAAGGAAGGGTCAAAAACAACAGGCATATAATAATTAACAGGATTAGAAAGGGCCCATTTACCAGAGAAGTTAATATCCTTTCAGAGAGACTTATAAAGGAGATAAATGATCTACTCAAAAAGAATCAAAGGGTTCTCTTATTGCTTCCAAGGACGGGATATTCAATTATTTACTGCCGTGACTGCGGGAAGGTTTTAAGATGTGAATGTGAGGGAGTCCTTGTTTATTATAGGAATCAAAAGATCCTTAGATGTAGGGTCTGTGAGAATCAAATAGAAGTTCCATTTTTATGTCCCTACTGTAATAGCTCAGGTCTTGAGCACAGGTCTATCGGTATAGAGAGGGTAAAAGAGATTTTGTCAGATATCAGGGGTGAGAAGTCAGAAATGGAGGGTCAGGATTCTATAATGATAGCCTTGAGCTCAAAGAAAAGACCTTCAGGAGATTTATTTTCACTGGCTGTTATGCTTGATGCTGATATAATCCTTAATATGCCAGATTACAGGGCGGCAGAGAAGCTTTTTCAGGAGGTATTTTTATTAAGAGATCAGGTAAAACCGGGTGGTCAGATAATTGTACAGACAAGGGTACCAGAACACGAGATTTTTAAGTATATCAGAAATCTTGATTACAAAGGTTTTGCCATTTCTGAATTAAGACTCAGGCGACTTCAGAGACTTCCTCCTTATGGGAGGCTGATTCTCATAAGGGTCTATTCAAAAAGACAGATTAATCAGGAGGAGATATTGCAGAGATTACAGACGATACCTTCAGGCTCCGTAAGAGACCTGAAGGTTAAGAGAAGAAAAAAAGGGGGTACTTTTCAGACAGGATTTCTTTTGAGACTGAAGAAGGGTAGCGGAATGAAAGAGCTTCAGGAGATAATTACTTCTCTGAAATGCGAGGGCATGGATATTAGATGTGAAGTTGATCCCCTCTGATTTTGGTAGATAAATAGTAGATTAATACTATGTAATTGTAAGGTGCTTTTTGCTAAAAATTTTTTTTGCTTGTTCAATATCTTTTTCAATCGCCTTTTTTAAGGCCTCTGGTGTTGAGAATTTTTTTTCATCCCTTAACCTCTCAATAAAGTAAACCTTTATGAATCTGTTAAGAATATCCTCATGAAAGTCCATGATATGAACCTCAAGGGTTAATGCTCGATTTCCGAAGGTCGGATTAGTTCCGATATTCATAACCCCATCAAGGAGGTTCTCCTTTTTTTTCTTTTCGTGGAATGGTTCTTCAAGACTTACCTTAACGGCATAAACACCTTTCTTCGGAATGAGTTCTGCTCCTGAAAGGATATTGGCTGTGGGAAATCCAAGGATTGTTGCCCCTCTGCCTGTACCTTTTACTACAGCACCCTCAATGCTATAGGGCCGTCCAAGGAAGAGACCTGCCTTTTTAACATCACCCTTTTCGATAAGACTCCTTATCTTTGTGCTGCTTATGACCTCACCTTTCAGTTTTACTGGATTTATAACCCTTACCCTGAATCCGTTTTTTTTCCCTTCTCTTTTAAGGAGTTCGATGTCGCCCTTCTTTGCTTTCCCAAATCTATAGTCAGGGCCTATTATAATCTCTTTAACCCTCAATCGCTCAATAAGGATATCCTTGATAAAGGCCTCAGGTTCAAGATTTGCAAAGGTCTTATCAAATTTAACACAGAGGAGCATATCAACACCAAGTTTTTCTATAATCCTTGCCTTTTCGTCACAGAGCGTAAGGAGATGGAATTCCTTTTCTGGATTGAAAAATCTGGCTGGATGGGGATCAAAGGTCATAACAATAGAGGTACCCCTCTGTTTTTTTGCTGATTGGACGACTTCTTTAATAATCTTCTGGTGTCCAAGATGAACGCCGTCAAAATTTCCTATAGTGAGGACAGTATTTTTTAGCGGTTCCTTTATATCCTCAAGCCTTTTAATCTCCATTTCTATCTCCTTTGTTTATCTCATTTTTTAGCTGACTGTATATCCTTCTCACCTGACTCACAATGTCCTTCCCTTCGGAATTATCTATTATAAAATCAGAGGCTCTTATCTTTTTATCATAGGGGAATTGAGAGTTCCATCTCTTAATAATCTCTTCTCTTGTTAGCCCCTTTAAAGTCAGCCTTTTAAGGGCTGTCTCTTCATCTGAATAGACTGTGATAATCCTCTGGAATTTGCTCTGGTATCCTCTTTCAAAGAGGACAGGAACCTCTACAATCACTATACTTTCTTCATTTATTTCCGCAGTTCTCCTTTCTATCTCCCTGAATACCTCGGGGTGGATTATGTTCTCAAGTTTTAACCTCAGATAGGCATCATTAAATACAATATCAGCAATGGCTTTTCTGTTGAGCTCTCCGTTTGGCATCACGATATCTTCACCGAGAAGGTCCTTTATCTCTTTTTTAATCTCCTCCTTTCTAAGGAGTTCCCTTACTACTTCATCTGAATTGATGGTAATGGCTCCAAGGTCTTTAAAAAGATTGAGGACATGGGTTTTGCCGGAGCCAAAGTTACCCGTTAGTCCGACAAGGAGTATCCTTTTATTCATTCCTTTACGGGTCCCAGCAGGGTAATGGCAAAGATATTTTTGCCTGTGAGTCTCTCAGCAAGTTCTTTTATCTCAGTAAGTTTTATCTTTTCAATCTGTTTGATTGTCTCTTCAATAGAGATATACCTCCCATAATAAATCTCCTGTCTCGCAATATAGGACATGGTATTACCCGTTGATTCAAGGCCGAGGACAAGATTACCCTTTATCTGGTCCTTTGCCTTCTGGAGCTCCTCTTCTGTAATGGTATCTTTAAGGTTGTTCATTTCATTGATTACAAGGTCGATTACCTCATTGTATCGCTTCTTGGATGTCCCGGCATAAACACCAAGAAGACCTGTATCGAGAAAACCAAGGACAAAGGAGTAAATGGAGTAGGCAAGACCTCTCTTTTCCCTTATCTCCTGAAAGAGCCTTGAACTAACCCCTCCACCAAGAATTGCATTGATGATCGAGAGATGGTATCTATAAGGACTTGAAAGTTCAAAGGTCTCAACTCCAAGACAGAGGTGCACCTCTGATAGGTCCTTTTTGTGGATATGCTTTCTGTAATGAAAGGGAGGTTTTGTTATACTGGGTGGATCAGAGCCCTCTTCCATAGAGCCGAAATATCTGTTCAGGAGTTCTATTAGCCTCTCTGGTTTAAACCTTCCAGCACAGGATATTATTATGTCCTTTGTCCCGTAAAATTTCTTTTTATAATTAAGGAGTTTTTCCCTTGTAAATGTCTTTATCGTCTCTCGCCTGCCAAGGATGGACTGACCGAGCCCTGAGTTATCCCAGACTGTGTGGTGAAAGAGGTCATGGATGTAGTCATCGGGTGTGTCCTCAACCATTTTTATCTCTTCTTTTATAATCGATTTTTCCTTTTCTATCTCTTCTTCAGGAAATACGGAGTTGAGGAATATATCGCTTAAGAGGTCAATACCCTTTTCGAGAAAGTGGTCTAATACCCTGATATAGAAAGTAGTTGTTTCTTTTGAGGTAAAGGCATTTAGTTCACCACCGATGGAGTCGATCTCTATGGCTATATCCTTCTGGGAACGGCTTGGAGTACCTTTAAAGAAGATATGCTCAAGAAAATGGGAGATACCATTTTCTTCTGGTGCCTCAAATCTTGAACCCGTCCTGACCCATATACCTACTGAGACAGAACGGAATTGGTTCATAGGTACCATTACAACAGGTATTCCATTACTGAGATATTCCTTCTTAAACTCCATAAGTGACCTCTCTTGAATGGTTAGTGAGTGTATACCCTTTCAATTGTTTTGGATAGAGTATTGCATAGAAATAGTTTAACAGATTTTATGAAGGAAAAGGATGGAGTAATTCGAAAGTTCTAAGTTATTAAAACCTTACAGATCTTTTATCAGACGCGAATCCATCTTTTTGGACTTCTTTTCTACTGAGTTTAATCCTGCCCAGGTTATCTATCTCTACGACCTTTACAAGGACTTCATCTCCTTCCTTGAGGACATCCGATACCTTTGTAATTCTTTTGTGAGATATCTGGGATATATGAAGAAGTCCTTCTGTGCCAGGCAGGATCTCAACAAAGGCTCCAAAATCAACTATCCTCTTAACCTTTCCAAGGTATATCTTTCCAACCTCTGGTTCTTCCACAATACCCTTTATAATATCAATGGCCTTTTTTGCCGATTCTTCATCACTTGCCACAATATTTACAAGACCCGAGTCCTCGATCTCTATCTTTACGCCTGTCTGTTCTATAATCCCTCTTATAACCTTACCTCCTGTTCCTATAACATCCCTGATCTTATCAGGTTTTATCTTAATTGTATATATCCTTGGGGCATGAGGTGCAAGGGATTTTCTTGGAGCTGCTATTGCCTCTGCCATCTTTTTAAGGATATAGAGTCTGCCTTTTCTGGCCTGCTCAAGGGCCTCCTGCATAATCTCTTTTGAGACACCTCCTATTTTTACATCCATCTGAAAGGCTGTGATCCCATCAACTGTTCCAGTAACCTTGAAGTCCATATCACCAAGATGGTCTTCAAGACCAAGTATATCTGTAAGGATTTTATACCTGTTTCCATCTGTTATGAGTCCCATTGCGATACCAGCTACAGGTGCCTTTATAGGTACGCCTGAATCCATAAGGGCGAGACTGCCTGCACAAACTGTGGCCATAGATGATGAGCCGTTCGATTCAAGGATATCAGAAACCACCCGGATTGTATAGGGGAATTCTTCCTTAGATGGTATAACGGGCTTAAGAGCCCTTTCAGCGAGGGCACCATGGCCTATCTCTCTTCTTCCTGGTGCCCTCAGTTGCTTTACCTCTCCTACACTGAATGGTGGGAAATTATAATGAAGCATAAAGGACTTATAACTTTCACCTTCAAGGCTATCTATCTTCTGTTCATCCTCATGGGTTCCAAGGGTTACTGCTGAAAGGGCCTGCGTTTCGCCCCTCACAAAGAGGGCAGAACCATGGGCCCTTGGCAATAGGCCCACCTTACAATATATAGGTCTTATCTCGTCAGGTCTTCTACCATCTACCCTGATATCTTCATTAAGAATCATCGATCTGACAAGGTCTTTTTCAAGTTCATTAAAGATTATGGATATCTCCCTCTGCCTGTCCCCTTCTGGATTAAGTGTTTTTATTGTCTCTTCAAGAAGCATATCAAGGGCTGCCTGTCTCTGCAGTTTGCCAGGAATCCTTATATATTCCTTCATTCTTTCAATGACATATTCTTTAACCTTCTGCCTCAGATCTTCGTCAAGCTTTATTTCTATGGGTGCTCTTTTTTGTTTGCCAGCGAGTTTTCTTAATTCATGTTGAAAGGGAAGAAGTTTTTTGATTTCCTCGTGGGCATATTCAAGGGCCTCAAGTATAACTGATTCAGTGACGCCATTAGCACCACCCTCGACCATAACAACTGCTTGTTCTGTTGCAGCCACAACCAGAGAAAGGTCTGATCTCTCAGATTCTGTCAGGTCAGGATTTGATATAAATTTACCATCAATCCTGCCCACCCTTACGGCACCTATAGGACCATTAAAGGGTATATCTGATACCATCAGAGCAGCAGACATACCAATAATACCAAGGATGTCTGCAACATTTTCATCTCCATACGAAAGCACAGATGCAATGCCCTGTGTTTCATAAAAGAAACCCTTTGGAAGCAGGGGCCTTATGGGTCTGTCAATGAGCCTTGAGGTAAGGATCTCTTTTTCCGATGGTTTACCCTCTCTTTTAAAATAGCCGCCAGGAATCTTACCAGCAGAATAGGCCTTTTCCTGATAATCTATGGTAAGAGGGATAAAATCAAGAACCTCTGAGGGTTTTTTTTCTGCCACTACAGTAGCAAGGACTACCGTATCACCATAAGTTACAAGAACTGCTCCATCGGATTGTTTTGCCAGTTCACCTGTTTCTAAACTGAGTCTTTTACCTCTGAATTCAATATCTACTTTATACATAGTTATTTTCTCAAATTGAGCCTTTCTATTAGTTTTTCATATCTTGATCTATCAACAGTCTTGAGATAATCAAGTAATTTTCTTCTTTGACTTACAAGCTTCAGAAGACCCCTTCTTGAATGGTGGTCTTTTTTATGAATCTTAAAATGTTCTGTGAGATAGTTAATCCTTTCTGTAAGGAGGGCTACCTGTACTTCAGGTGAACCTGTATCTTTCTCATGGAGCTTAAATGATTCAACAAGTGCCCTTTTCTGTTCTTTAGTAAGTGCCATCTTCTCACCACCTTTCAATAAATTTTTATGCCTGGCTACGCCGGGCTGTAAACCAAAAACTTAATGTCGGGAATTTTTAATCACTTCGTGCGTTTGTCCCTGAGTTTACCACAAGGAAAACTGCAGACCATCCAGCAAATAAGAATAACATAAATAATGGTGGAGAGACAAGGGAGTTATCATTATGATATAATTATTTTGATGAAAACATTGAAGATAGTAACAGGGCTTCTATTCCTTTTATTTTCTCCTCTTCTGGTCTTGAAAATTCCAGCAAAGGAAGAATCTTCAGATACTAAGATTATGATTCTTAAGGTTGATGGTGTGATAAACCCAGCCAGAGCAGAATTTATTGTAAAGGCTATAAAGAAGGCAAATGAAAAGAAGTTCTCACTTGTTGTGATGGAGCTTGATACCCCGGGTGGTCTTGATACATCTATGCGAACAATTATTAAAGAGATGATCGGAAGTGCCGTTCCCGTTGTAGTGTATGTATCACCAAGTGGAGCAAGGGCTGCCTCAGCAGGCGCTTTTATAACAATAGCCTCCCATATTGCTGCCATGGCACCAGGGACAAATATTGGAGCCGCCCATCCCGTAGCTGTGGGTGAAAAGATGGATAAGGAGATGGCAAAGAAGGTTACGAATGATGCCGCTGCCTACATAAGGTCCCTTGCTGAAGCAAGGGGCAGAAATGTTCGCTGGGCTGAGGATGCAGTGAGAAAGAGCGTGTCTGCAACAGAAAAGGAGGCCCTTGAGCTTAAAGTAATTGACCTTATTGCGAAAGACCTTGACGAACTTTTAAAAAAGATTGATGGAAGAAAGGTAAAGACCACCTTTGGTGAGCAGACTCTACGAACTGCACAGGCGAAGCTATTCAGGGAGGAGATGGGATTTCGACAGCGTGTTCTTGACCTTATAAGTGATCCAAATGTTGCTTATATATTAATGCTTCTTGGTATCTACGGCCTTTTCTTCGAATTGACAAATCCGGGTAGTATTTTCCCTGGTGTCCTTGGTGGCATCTGTTTGATTCTCGCCTTTTATGCCTTTCAAACATTACCAGTCAACTATGCCGGGATTTTACTCATCATCCTTGCCATAATACTTTTTATTCTTGAGGTGAAGATTGTATCCCACGGGATTCTAACCCTTGGAGGTATCATATCCATGATTATCGGTTCTATTATGCTTTTTGAAAGCCCAGCGCCATTCTTCAAACTTTCTTTGTATGTGATACTTCCAGCAGTTATTGTTACTGCCCTATTTTTTGTTATTACCTTTACCCTTGCCTTTAAAGCATGGAAAAGAAAGCCTGTCACAGGGGCTGAGGGTATAGTGGGTCTTGAAGGTATTGCGAGGAGTGATATAAAGGATGACGGAATGGTCTATGTTAGGGGAGAGATATGGTCTGCTTTCAGTGACGAGCCCATAAAGAGTGGAGAAAAGGTAAGGGTTGAGGCTGTATCTGGGCTAAGATTAAAGGTTAAGAAGTTAGATTAGCCGAAATTTTTTCGGCAAGATTTGAAAATCTTTGGTATTAGGAGGTAACTTATGATACCGCTAAGTTTTTACACCTTTATAATAATACTGTTTCTTGTCCTTTATTTCCTCTCGAGTGCCATAAAGATATTAAAGGAATATGAAAGAGGTGTTGTTTTCAGACTTGGAAGGCTTATGCCGGTCAAGGGTCCGGGCCTTGTTATAATCTGGCCAATTATTGATAAGCTCGTTAAGGTGAGTCTCAGGACAGTTACCATGGATGTTCCCCCTCAGGATGTCATTACAAAGGATAATGTGACTGTGAAGGTTAATGCTGTTGTTTATTTCAGAGTGGTTGATCCTGCGAAAGCTATAACAGAGGTTGAGGATTACTACTATGCAACAAGTCAGATAGCCCAGACAACCCTGAGAAGTATCCTTGGGCAGAGTCAGCTCGATGATCTTCTCACAAAAAGGGATGAGTTGAATGCCGAGCTTCAGAGGGTTATAGACTTCCAGACAGAGCCATGGGGCATAAAGGTTACAGCTGTTGAGGTGAAAAATGTTGATCTTCCAACAGAGATGTTAAGGGCTATTGCCCGTCAGGCAGAGGCAGAAAGGGAGAGAAGGGCAAAGGTTATACATGCAGAAGGTGAATTTCAGGCAGCCCAGAAGCTCGCTGATGCAGCAAAGATAATCGCATCAGAGCCAACAGCCCTACAATTAAGATTCCTCCAGACGCTTCTTGAGATATCCTCTGAGAAGAATTCAACCATAATATTCCCCGTGCCTGTTGACCTTATAAAACCATTTATAGAAAAATTGAAGTCATGATAGGCCTCACCATAACCCCCTCCCGCAAGGAGTGGGATTTTATATCTCCTTCCTTAAGGTGAAGGGAAGCAATCTTTATTCACCTTCAGCAGTTCTCCTTTCAGAAGAGGGGATAAAGATAAGGTGAGGACTCTTTAGACAGGGAATACCCGATTTGGAAAGGGATATAAAAAATAATTCTTTTAGAAACAGGATATGGATAGGTCTTCTGATTATTCTGTTTATTATCGTGGGCCTTAGTGGGGTCTTTTATAAGACAGGTTTAATCCAATATTTCCTTGACAAAGAAAGAATAATTCGCTTTCTCAAGGGTTTTGGAGCTTTCTCATTTATCGGTTTTATCCTTCTTCAGGCCCTTCAGGTTGTGGTATCTCCAATCCCTGGAGAGGTGACAGGTCTTCTCGGTGGGTATCTCTATGGTCCTGTTTTTGGGGTGCTTTTTTCTACAATCGGACTCACTATTGGTTCTTACATAGCCTTTGCCCTTTCAAGGACCTTTGGAAGGCCTTTAGTAGAGAAGTTTGTTGATAGAAATACCCTTGAGAGGTTTGATTATCTTCTCCATCATAAGGCAGTATTTCTGGTTTTTCTGCTTTTTCTCATCCCTGGTTTCCCCAAGGATTATCTCTGTTATATCCTCGGCCTTGGACGTTTAACAACGCTGGAATTTCTTGTAATTAGTGGTACAGGAAGGCTCTTTGGAACGATCCTTCTTACTCTTGGCGGTAGTTATATAAAAGCCCATCAATATATGAGATTCTCCTTTCTTGCTGGTATAGCAATAGTTGTTATTCTCCTTGCCCTTGCCTACAGGGACAAGATCGAGAGACTCTTCAGAAGATGGCATGTCTATCAGTACTATAAAAAGAGGAAGGAGAGGAGAAGCAAGAACCTACCATCTGATAAGGGCTGAACCCCAGGTGAGCCCTCCTCCAAAGGCCTCAAGCATTATATAATCACCTTCCTTTATCCTTCCCTCTTCAAGGGCTTCATCAAGGGCAACAGGGATTGATGCAGCAGAGGTATTACCGTATCTTGTGAGGTTTACAACAACCTTTTCCATTGGCAGTCCAAGCCTTTCTGCCATTGCCTTTATGATTCTTAGATTTGCCTGATGGGGGATAAGGAGGCTGAGCTGAGAGGGCTTGAGTTTGTTCTTTTTTAATGTCTCAATAACAAGGGTTTCGAGGGTTCTTACTGCTACTTTAAAGGTCTCATTCCCTTTCATTTTTATATAATGGAGGCGTTTTTCAACAGTCTCTTTTGATGCTGGCATTACGGAGCCACCTGCAGGAATATGGAGAAGGTCCCATAGTCTGCCGTCAGAATATATGTCCACCGAGAGTATTCCCCTTCCATGATCAGGTACAAGAACAGCTGCACCAGCGCCATCACCAAGAAGGACACAGGTAGTCCTGTCCTGCCAGTCTGTAAATTTTGACAGGACCTCAGCCCCTACAACAAGAACCTTTTTATATTTACCTGATTTTATATAGGCATCTGCTACAGATAGGGCATAGATAAAACCAGAACATGCTGCATTTATATCCATGGCAGCAGCATTGACGGCCCCAAGTTTTTTCTGTAGAATACAGGCTGTTGATGGTAGTGGCATATCACCGCTTACAGTGGCAACAATTATCAGGTCAATCTTATCTACTTTGAGCTGTGCCTTTTTGAGGGCCCTTTTAGCTGCCTCTAAAGCTAAGTCTGATGCAGCCTGATCAGGTCTTGCAATTCGCCTTTCCTTGATACCTGTTCTTTCTGTAATCCATTCATCAGAAGTATCAACCATTTTTTCAAGATCATGATTTGTCATGACCCTTTCGGGTATATAAGAGCCTGTTGAGATTATTCTGGTGAGCATTCTTAGCTGGAGACCTCGTTGAGGGCAGGAATTTCTAAATCTCTCTTGAGAGTCCCTTTTATGCTTGAAAGTTCCTGTGAGATAATCCTGTGGAGCCCAGCCTTTGCAAGATTTGAGGCAACAAGGATAGCATTCTTGATGGCCTTTGCCGAGGATCGGCCATGGCTTATTATACAGGTTCCATTTATTCCGAGAAGGGGAGCGCCACCGTATTCAGCATAATCTGTCTTTTTCTTGAACCTCCTTAGAGCTGGTTTCATGAGAAGATAGGCAATTCTCCCCGTGGAGATATCAGAAATCTCCCTTTTTAACATCTTCATAATAACCTCGGCAAGGCCTTCGCTCAACTTCAGGACTATATTTCCTATAAAACCATCGCAGACTATAACATCAGCATCTCCAATAAATAAATCCTTTCCTTCTATATTACCTTTAAAATTAAGCCCCGATGCCTTTAGGAGCCTGAAGGCGTCCTTGGTAAGCTCATTACCCTTTGTGTCTTCTTCTCCGATGCTTAAAAGGGCAACCCTTGGATTATCAATAGAAAAAACAGACCTGTAATAAGCCACACCCATATAGGCAAACTCTAAGATGTTTGATGGTTTACAATCAACATTTGCACCAGCATCGATTAGAACAAATGGTTTTTTTAAGGTCGGTAGGGATGCTGCTATGGCAGGTCTATCAACGCCGGGGACTTTTCCAAGTATAAATAGTGACAGGGCCATTGCCACACCAGAATGACCAGCACTTACAACGGCATCAGCCTCACCTGCTTTATGAAGTTCTATTGCCCTTTTTATGGATGAATCCTTTTTTCTTCTCAAGGCATAGGATGGTGATTCATCCATTGAGATTACTTCTGAAGCATGTTTTAAATGAAGCCTTTCTTTCGGGAATCTCTTTTTACCCTCAAGCTCTTTCTCAATCCTTGAGGTATCGCCAACAAGGATAATCTCAATATCAGAGTGTTCCTTAAGTGTTTCAATAGCTCCTTCTACTGTTACCTGTGGGGCGTGGTCACCGCCCATTGCATCGAGGGCAATTTTCATGATTCTTTTTCGATAACCTCAAGAATCTTCCTTTTGTTATAGGAGCCGCAATTGTTGCAGACCCTGTGGGGAAGGGTAGGCTCATGGCATTCTGGGCAGTTAATAATATTAGGTATCTGACCTTTCCAGTTTGCCCTTCTTTTGTCTCTCCTTGACCTTGTATGTCTGTGCGTTGGATTTGCCATATTACTCTCCTTTTTTTAAAAGTTTTTTTAGAATTTCAAACCTTTCATCTATTGTGAAAGATGAACATCCACAGTTTGTTACATTCAGATCAGATCCACATCTCGGGCATAAACCTTTACAATCTTCACGACAAAGGGGTTTCATGGGTATGCTCAAGATTATCTCTTTTTCAATTAGACTCTCGAGATCTAATTCATTTCCGGAATAAAAATCAACTTCTAACTCATCACTATGAAGTTCATAGACTTCGTCACCTGTAAGTTCAGATAAAGGACGAAAGGTTATAAATATATCATGGGTGCTCTTTTTTTTAAATGTATTAAGGCATCTGCTACAGACTAATTCAATAGAGGTGTCATAAAATCCTTTTATAATTACTTCTTTATCTACTCTGTCAATTCTGAGTTCTCCCTTTAAGGGCGATAAAATATTTACTACCTGAGACACCAAAATCATGTCTTCAAGATTAAGGTAGAGCCCCTCTTCTGGTATTTCTGATATTATAATTTTCATTGGCAAAGAACATGCTGGAGTACCAGCAACCTCCTTTATAGTTTTTAATTATATTGTCTCATTAAAGATATTGTCAAGTTCCCCTCTCTTTCAGGTTAGGACATCACCACCAGGATAAAAGCAATAAACCCTGGCATAGAAGACACAATAAACCTTTTATTCCAAATAACCCTGCTGAGGCTAAAAGATTAATAAACCAGATACTTCAAAAAGCAGGGCTACCTCCCTTAGAATTTAGTTATAAACTCCTAAACAACTCCAAAGGAGGTGCCCCATGATTGAATTATATCCTTCTTACAAAGAACTTTACAACCAAAATCCCATCTTCGCCAGAAAAGAGGAAGGTTTGAAAGACCTTCTAAAAAGGCCAAAAAATTCACCAAATAAAACACCACCACATATAGAAGCAATTATCCTTAGAGAAAGAAAAAAAACAGGTTATGGTAGAGACAGGAAATAAAGGTCCCTCCCTATCAGTGGACAGCCATAGATGTGAAAACAAGAATAAGGTTTCTGAGTTACTCTTATGAAAAGACCTTCGCCAATGGTCTTGCCTTCATGCTTACTATTATCTACTTCCTGAGAATGCTTGGCCTTAAACACCAAATAACAATCCAAACAGACAATGGTGAAGAATTTGGAGGTAAATCAGTGGATAAACTCCAGTACCTCAACAGAGAAATCTTCCAACCTCTAAATGCAAGACTCATCCATATATATCCCTCAGTTAGACCTCTGCAATAATCTAAAAGAATTCTTCTGGAGGGCCATGAGATGGCAATGGGTGTATAATATGATAGGAGTTAATCTACAAATCTTCTTTTCTGAAAAGATTCAGTCAGGTGGTGGTAATGTCTTAACCAATGACCCCCGCGTTAAGATCGTAAAAAATGTCCCTGAAATTTATGTTATCCTCCTGAATATGGTAAAATACAGAAAAATTTTCAAGGACAAAAATTATGATCTATCCAGTATTAAAAAATAACCTTATTCAGGGACATGTGATTTTGGTCTAAACGGGGCCTCTCGCTTTATTGATATTATCGACATCTTTGCAGGGTTTATGGTATTTTTAGTTAGGAGGTCCATTGAGGCTCTATCTTAAAGTTGGAGACAGGGTAAGACATAAAAAGAATCATGAATGGGGTGTCGGTGAGGTCATTGAGGAAAGGCATTCTATTCTGGAAGGCGGGTTATGTTTTGTAAGGATTTTATTTGAAGATGGTATTGAGAGAACATTCATCAATGACCTTGATAATGAACTTTGCTGCTATTATTATGGTATAGTGATCATTTGATTTCTCATCTTAAAATTCGGCCTTTTTAGCGAGCTTAGCCCTTTAATTTATCTATCTTTTAAAGTAAAATATAAATACTTTATGAGGAGGTTTATATAGAGGATGCTTATAGTGCAGAAGTATGGTGGAACATCTGTAGCTAATGTAGAGTTGATTAAGAATGTAGCAAAACGAGTTGTAAGGACAGCAGAGGAAGGTCACAAAGTAGTTGTTGTTGTCTCTGCTATGGCAGGTGAGACAGACAAGCTTATAAGACTAGCCTATGAGGTCTCGGAAAACCCCAGTGAGAGGGAGATGGATCTTCTTCTTTCTTCTGGAGAAAGGATTACCACTGCGCTTACTGCAATGGCAATCCAGTCACTCGGCTATAAGGCTATAGCCTTTACAGGAAGGCAGATGGGAATTATCACAGAGCCTGTCCATACAAAGGCTAAGATTGAGAGGATAGAGGCAGATAGGGCAAAGAAGGCCCTTGATGAGGGATATATAGTTGTAGTTGCAGGATTTCAGGGTATAACGGAGTCTGATGATGTTACAACCCTTGGAAGGGGAGGTTCTGATCTTACAGCAGTTGCTATCGCTGCTGCCTTAAATGCAGACCTTTGTGAGATATATACTGATGTTGATGGAGTTTACACAACAGACCCCAATATAGTACCTGAGGCAAGGAAGCTTGATAAGATCTCCTATGAGGAGATGCTCGAACTTGCAAGCCTCGGTGCAAAGGTATTGCAGACAAGATCCGTGGAATTTGCGATGAAATATAATGTCCCTGTTGTGGTAAGGTCAAGTTTTAATGATAATCCCGGGACACTTGTAACAAGGGAGGATAAAGATATGGAAAAGGTTGTTGTATCTGGTATTGCTTATGATAAAAACCAGGCCAAGATTACAATTAAGGCTGTTCCTGATAGGCCTGGTATTGCAGCACGACTTTTTAATGCAATTGCTGAGGCAAATATAGTAGTTGATATGATTGTCCAGAATGTTTCAAGTGATGGAAAGTCAACGGATATATCCTTTACAGTGCCAAAGACGGACGCTAAGAAGGCCCTTGCTATCACAGAGGCTATTGCCAAGGAGCTTAATGCAGGAGGGGTTGACCTGAGGGAGGATATAGCTAAGGTATCTGCTGTTGGAGTTGGCATGAGGACTCATTCAGGTGTTGCTGCAAAGATGTTTGAAACCCTTGCAAATCATGGCATAAATATCATGGCAATAAGCACATCCGAGATAAAGGTTTCATGCTTGATAGAGGCAAAATATACAGAGCTTGCAGTCAGGGCTTTGCATGATGTCTTTGGACTTAGTAAGGGGGGATAAGTTAATCTTAGGTTAGGGGTATGGTGAACAGGATAGAGATATATGATACAACCCTCAGGGATGGTTCCCAGGCAGAGGATGTATCTTTTTCTATAGAGGATAAACTCAGGATTACTGAAAAACTTGATGAATTTGGTATCCATTATATTGAAGGTGGATGGCCTGGCTCAAGTCCAAAGGAAACAGATTTTTTTAAAAAGGCAAGAAGACTTAGATTGAAAAATTCAAGATTAGTTGCCTTTGGGAGCACCTGTAAACCCAGACATAAGGTCTCTGATGATCCCCTCATAAAAGAACTTCTTGAGGCATCAACAGAGGTTGTTACTATATTTGGTAAGACCTGGGATTTTCATGTAAAGGAAGCCCTTAGGTGCAGTCTCGATGAAAACCTAAAAATTATACATGATTCCATATCCTATCTTAAAAAGATGGTCTCTCTTGTGTTCTTTGATGCAGAACATTTCTTTGATGGTTACAGGAGAAATCCTGAATACGCCCTTAAATGTATCAAGGTAGCTGAAGAAGCAGGTGCCGACAGGATAATACTATGCGATACAAATGGTGGGAGCCTACCTTTCCAGATATCTGAGGTAGTAAGAGCTGTTCGTTCATCAATAAAGACTCCTCTCGGTATCCATGCTCATAATGACTCTGATTGTGCAGTAGCTAATTCCATTGCGGCCATCAAGGAAGGAGCTATTCAGGTTCAGGGAACCGTGAATGGTCTTGGCGAGAGGTGTGGCAATGCAAATCTTTGTTCCGTGATTCCCAATCTTCAGCTCAAGCTTGGCTACCAATGTATTCCTGAAGAAAATCTTAAGAAGCTCAGGGAGGTCTCAAGATTTGTGAATGAGATTGCTAATCTCAGACACTTCAGGCGGCAGCCCTTTGTTGGAGATAGTGCCTTTGCCCATAAGGCAGGTGTCCATGTTAGTGCTATATTGAAAAATCCAGAGACCTATGAGCATATAAGACCTGAGCTTGTAGGAAATTCACAGAGGGTACTTTTGAGTGACCTTGCCGGCAAGAGCAATATTATAAGAAAGGCACAGGAATTCGGCATAAGGATTGATCCTGATTCTCCTGAACTCAAGGAACTTGTGGCCCTATTGAAGGAGCTTGAAAACGAGGGATTCCAGTTTGAGGCAGCAGAGGCATCCTTTGAGCTCCTTATGAAGAAGCATCTGGGACTATACAGGAGATTCTTTGATTTAATAGGGTTCAGGGTTATAGTAGAAAAAAGAAAGGATGGAGTAGAGCCCTTCAGTGAGGCAACCATTATGGTGAGGGTCGCAGGTCATGTGGAGCACACTGCTGCAACGGGTAATGGCCCAGTAAATGCCCTTGACAACGCCCTGAGAAAGGCCCTTGAAAAATTCTACCCTGTTCTTAAGAATGTAAAATTACACGATTATAAGGTGAGGGTCCTTCAGCCCGGTAAAGGTACTGCTGCAAAGGTGAGGGTGCTTGTGGAGTCAGGAGATGACGAGGAAAGATGGGGTACTGTAGGGGTTTCGGAAAACATTATAGAGGCATCATGGCAGGCCCTTGTTGACAGCATTGAATATAAACTTTTAAAGACAGTAAGAGTTCAGTGAACGTTGTAAAGACTGGAGGTCTTTCATGGTAATGAACGACAGATGGATAAAGGAGATGGCTCAGAAAGGAATGATAGAGCCTTTCAGCCCTGACCAGGTAAGAAAAGGCGTTATCTCTTTTGGTGTTAGTTCCTATGGATATGACATGAGGATTGCAGATGAATTCAAGATATTTACCAATATCAATGCGACAGTAGTTGATCCAAAGAATTTTGACCCTAAGAGTTTTGTTGAGTTTAAAGGTGATATATGTATCATACCTCCTAATTCCTTTGCCCTGGGATATTCCGTTGAATATTTCAGGATACCCAGGGATGTTATTGTAATATGCCTCGGGAAGTCAACCTATGCAAGGTGTGGTCTTATTGTCAATGTAACGCCCCTTGAGCCCGAGTGGGAAGGCCATGTAACAATCGAGATATCTAATACAACCCCTCTGCCAGCAAAGATATACGCAAATGAAGGGATAGCCCAGCTCATATTCCTGAGAGGGGTGGAACAATGCGAGGTATCCTATGCTGACAGGGCTGGTAAATATCAGGCCCAGAAAGGCATAACCCTTCCCAAGGTTTAAGATGTCAGTTAGAGATCATATAATACTTTCCCTTGATACTAATGATCCTGAATATGCCCTTGACATTGTAGATAGATTCTCTGAAGAGATCACTATATTCAAGGTTGGTCTTGAACTATTTATATCAGGTGGCCCCGAGATTGTTCAGAAGATAATAAAAAAGGGGAAGAAGGTTTTCCTTGATCTCAAGTTTCATGACATCCCTAATACAGTTAGCAGGGCTGCACAGGTTGCTACGCGGATGGGTGTTTTCATGCTCAATATGCATATATCAGGTGGCTTTGAGATGATGAAGACCTGCAGGGATCTCGTTGTTGAGACATGCCTTAAAGAAAATCTTCCCAGACCCCGACTTATTGGTGTAACAGTCCTTACAAGCATAGGTCCGGAAGCTATTAAAAACGAACTCTGCATACCTCATAGCATTAAAACCCATGTGAAACATCTTGCAAGACTTGCCTATAATGCAGGTCTTGACGGAGTGGTGGCATCGGGCCATGAGATAGAGACGATCAAAAACACCTGTGGAAAGGATTTTATTGTAGTTGTACCTGGAATTAGACTTTCATGGAATCCTCCAGATGACCAGAAACGAAGGATTACGCCAAGGGAGGCCCTGAGGAGTGGGGCTGATTATATCATCCTTGGTAGGGCTATAATGCGTGAGGAAGATCCTTTAAAGGCCTTGAGGGTTGTACTTCTTGAGCTAATGTCGTCATGACCGATCTTAATAGAACCCTTCTTTATGGTGAAGGCCTCTTTGAAACAATTCTCTGGAGAGGAAGGACAAAGAAACTTATCAGGCATTACAGGAGGCTTAAAAATTCTGCTGATTTTTTTAAGATCCCCTGTCCATCTTTTGATGAGTTTGTTGAAGCGATAGAGAGAGAGACAGGAAATCTCAAGGATGTATATGTAAAGTTCTGTCTTATTTCTGAAGGAGACACAAGGTTTTATTCTTATCCAGATAATTACAGGATAATTGTTGTTGTTAGATCCGTCAAACAGCTTCGGAGTGTTAGACTTGCTCTTTCTCCCTTTAGAAGAAATTCGAAGGATCCCCTTGTGTACCATAAAACGATGAATTATCTTTTTAATATTCTTGTAAAGAGAAAGGCCTTAAAAGATGGTTATGATGATGCTATTATATTAAATGAGCTTGATGAAATAACAGAATGTTCGTCATCAAATCTTTTAATATTAAAAGATGATATTCTCTTAACCCCTTCTGTTCAATGCGGACTCTTAAGGGGCACTACCCTCGAACTCCTTATAGAGAGATTTGATATAAGGGAGGTAAGGATCGGATTAGAAGATTTACTGGAGGCTAATTCAGTATTTATTACTAACAGTATATCAGGTGTTGTGCCTGTAATTGGTTTTATGGATGTGAAGCTGCCTGTCAGGTATGATATCCTCGAAGATCTGAACAGGGCCATCGAGGAGGAAAATGCTTAATCAGAGTGCCTATAGGTACTACTATCAAAACAAAATGGTAAGCTTTTAAAAAGACACAAGGCCTCAAATAGGATTTAGACTAAAGGAAAAAGTTTTCAAAGATGGAACTTATATTAAATAAAGAATGGTCGAGTTTTGTTCATGGCGCCCTTAGGCATGCTGGAAGAGATGTTCTTTATGAACTAAAGGTAGGTGAAACAGGTTTTTTCTATGACCTTAAAAAACTCGCCTCATTTATTTCAAAAGAAAAGCCTTACTTTGTGGTTATATCCTATGACATTACAGGAGATCTCCTGGGTCTGGAGATCAGGAGATCAAATCTCCCTTTTATTATTGCTGCTGAGATTGAGGTATCTTCGGAAAGACCTTTAAAGGCTAATCCATATAAATTAAAACTTCTTGGCCCCTTTATGAGTGATAGTGAATTTATAGGCAATGTAGAGAGGATAAAGGAGCTTATAGCTGAGGGCACTATCTATCAGGTGAATCTCACAAATAGATTTGATTTTGAGTTTGAAGGAGATCCAGTGTCTCTCTTCTTCGATTTTTACAGTAGGCAGCCTGTGCCCTATGCATTTTACCTTAAAGCCGATGATTTTTTTATAGTATCTGGTTCCATGGAACTCTTTCTTGAAAAGAGGGGCAATGTCATAATAAGTAAACCTATTAAGGGTACTTCAAGAACAAAAGATGCTCTTGTGAAAAGCGAAAAGGACAGGGCAGAGAATCTTATGATCACAGACATGATGAGGAATGACCTCGGAAAGGTTGCCAGAGAAGGAAGTGTGAGGGTAACAGAACTGTTTCATATTACAGAATATGAGACCCTTTTTCAGATGCATTCAACAGTAGAGGCCCTGACAGAGAAGGATTTTATTGATATTATCTCTTCAACCTTTCCTCCTGCTTCTGTAACGGGTGCACCAAAGAGAAAGGCCGTGGAGATTATAAATATCCTCGAAAAGCATCCGAGGAGTTATTATTGTGGTTGTGCAGGAGTGATAAACAAAAATGGTGATTTTTCTCTTTCTGTTTTAATAAGGACTGCAATAGGAAAATCCAATAATCTATTCTATTATGCAGGTTGCGGAATAGTATGGGATTCTGACCCCGAGAAGGAGCTTGAGGAGCTTTATCTGAAGATGAAGGCCTTTTATTGATTCTTAAAAGAATATCCCCATATACGTCATTTCTCCTTTTCTTTAACTAATGTGGATGGGGCTCCTCTGTTTTTTATCTTCTGGGAGACCTATTGAGGAGAAGTTTCATCAGCTCCTTCAGGGCAAGTTTTCTTGTGGAGTTATATCTTACCTGACAAAGAACTGTGTAAAACCTGAAGTGCAATGTAAAGTCTTTTATCTTTCCGAGTTCTACAGAAAGGAAATCAAAGAAAAGAATTCTATCAGACTTAGAGAGGGATATTAGCTTACCTACTGAAGCCGGAGAGAAGGTTTTATGAAGGACCTCAAGATTTGTGGTCTTATCCCCTTAAACCCTGACCATAATACACGATCTTCAGGATAATCTCTTTTGTGGCATAATTAAAAAGGGCCATTAAAGTATTGTGAAGACCCCGTTTCTGGTAGTATTTTTTATCCTGTACATAGCCTCATCAGCAAGTCTGAGGAGGTCTTCTTTGGTTTTTGCACTCTCTGGATAGGATGCAACACCGAAACTGGCTGTGACTTTTATAGAATAACCATCCTTTTTCAAAAAGACATTCTGCTCTAATTTTTTTCTTAATCTTTCTGCTATCTTCGAGGCAGCCTCAGGTGGGGTCTGGGGAAGTACTATGACATATTCATCTCCCCCATATCTTGCTACAATATCAGCTGTTCGGAGATGTTTTAGTAAAAGCTGGGCTATCTCCACAAGAAGTTTACTTCCCACAAGATGCCCGTAGGTATCATTGATTCTCTTAAAATGGTCCACATCCATGAAGATCAGGGATAGAGAGGTTTTATATCTATCACACCTATATATTTCTGTATCAAGGGTTCTATGAAGATAGCGGGTATTGAATAATTTTGTAAGGTCATCTGTTATCACGAGTTCAGCCATCTTCTGGTAGAGGGTTGCTTTTTCTATAGCGAGGGCAGTAAGGTCAACGAGCTTGAGCATAAAATCGAGATCATCCTTTGTAAAGGGTCTTTCCCTGTCCTTTCTGACAACTTCTATGACACCTATGGTCTTTCCTTTACTGATTATAGGGACTGAGAGGAGAGAGCGGATCTTGGAGGGTATTACCTTATCAACCTTGCAGGAAAATCTATTATCCTTTGATACATCGGGCACTATTACTGGTATACCTTCTTTTGCAACCCATCCCGCTATTCCCTCACCAAGTTTTACCCTTAACTGATGGATATTCTTTTTATTTTTGCCTTCAACATTTTTAAACACAAGCTCATTGCTTTCCTCATCAAGGAGGAGCACAAAACATGCATCAGCATGTATTATGTCCTTTACCTTTTTCATGATGGCCTTAAGTATCTCATCAAGCTCAAGTGAGGAGGTAAGGATCTTGCTTATCTCTTCAAAGAAGAGCAGGGTCTCCTTTGTCGTTTTGTTTTCCTTTTTTAAGATCTCATTTTCTATATAAAGATTTTTGGCATATATGAGATTCTGTGCCACGAGGTTTATAGTTTCCGGTCTTGGACTCGAGAGAGGATAAGTGAAAGGATACTTTAACCACCGAAGAATCCCCCTCTGGGTGTTTTCATACAATATGATTCTTGGTATATCCTTTGTAATTGAGTCAAATCTCTTTAAGAATGGATCTTTTATCTCTTCTTTATCGATTACAATGAGTTCAGGTCTGTCAGGTGATGACTCAAGTATCTTTAGAGCGCCCTTGAGACCTGTGAACCTGAGAACTTCACGATTTAATTCTCTCAAAGACTGCCAGTATTCGGCTTTTGAAGAATTTTTACCTATTAATATTATTTTAGGCATTCACCCCACAGCATTTCTTGTATTTCTTTCCACTACCACAGGGGCAGGGATCATTTCTTCCAATCTTTTTAACATGAACAGGTTCGCGAGGCCCTCCATCATTTTTATTATAACTAAACCTTTCAAAGGCAAAAACAGGAATATGCCTGAAAGGGGAAGGTCTCTGCACTCTTTCTTCCTCTTTCTTTATCTGGATCTTGAACAATCTGGTCAGGGTCTCTCTATTTATTCTTTCTTGAAGTTCTCCAAACATCTGGAATGCCTCTTTTTTGTATTCCACAAGAGGATCTCTCTGACCATATCCTCTGAGACCTATCCCTTCCTTAAGATGGTCCATTGCAAGAAGATGGTCTTTCCACTGACTATCCACCACATTGAGAAGAAATACCTTTTCAAGATGTCTCATGAATTCAGGACCCACCTCTTCTTCTTTTTTCTCATAGAGCTTAATAAGCCTGTTGAGTAAATCTTCTTTCAGGGTTTCGCCGGGAGTTATCTCCTCATTGAAGGAAAAGATACTGTAAAGAGCATCTTTCAGACCTTTCATATCCCATTCGTCGGGCTCACTTTCTGATGGACAGTAAAGATCAAAGAGCTCATTCAGGGTATCCTCTATCATCGCGAAGATTTCTTCTTTCAAACTATTACTTTCTAAGATCTCCCTTCTAAACCGGTATATCTCTGCCCTCTGTTTGTTCAGGACATCATCATATTCAAGGAGGTGTTTTCTTATCTCAAAGTTGTGGGCCTCTACCTTCTTTTGGGCATTCTCTATAGCCCTTGTTACAAGCCTGTTTTCAATAGGCACTGTCTCTTCCATGCCAAGCCTGCTCATGAGGCTCGATACCCTGTCAGAGGCAAATATCCTCATCAGGTCATCTTCGAGGGATAGATAGAATCTTGATGAGCCGGGATCTCCCTGTCTTCCTGCACGGCCTCTGAGCTGATTATCTATCCTTCTTGCCTCGTGTCTTTCTGTGCCTATTATATGGAGGCCTCCAAGGGCTATAACCTTTTCTCTTTCCTTGGCACATATCTCTTCTGCCTTCTTAAGGGCTTCCTGAAACTCCTCTTCTGACCAGTCCTCTTTCTTTTCTCTGAGCATCGCCCTTGCAAGGCCCTCTGGGTTTCCTCCAAGGATTATGTCTGTTCCACGACCAGCCATGTTTGTGGCGATGGTGACAGCACCGAGTCTACCAGCCTGTGCAATTATTTCTGCCTCTTTTTCATGATATTTGGCATTAAGCACTGAATGGGGTATGCCTCTTTTTTTGAGCATCTGACTGAGCCTTTCAGACTTTTCAATAGAAGTAGTTCCAACAAGCACAGGCTGTCCTTTCCTGTAGCATGCCTCTATCTCATTCACAACGGCATTAAACTTAGCCCTTTCTGTCTTGTATACCACATCAGGATAGTCAACCCTTATCATAGGTCTGTGAGTCGGTATAACAACAACATCAAGGTTATAAATCTTTGCAAATTCCTCTGCCTCTGTATCAGCCGTACCAGTCATGCCTGCCAGTTTCTTGTACATCCTGAAATAATTCTGGAAGGTTATGGTTGCAAGGGTCTGGTTTTCACTCTCTATCTTGAGTCCTTCCTTTGCCTCTATTGCCTGGTGAAGACCATCAGACCACCGCCTTCCTGGCATGAGTCTTCCAGTAAACTCATCAACAATTATGACCTTCCCATCTTTAACCACATAGTCCACATCCCTCTTAAAGAGATGGTGGGCCTTAAGGGCCTGAAGGACATGATGGACAAGGTCTATATTTACTGGATCATAGAGATTGTCTATGCCAAGAAGCCTCTCGACCTTATGATTTCCCGCTTCGGTAAGGATTACCGTTCTTGCCTTCTCATCAATGGTAAAGTCAACATCCTTCTGTAGTTTTCGTACAACCTTATCCACATGGTAATATTTTCCCGTTGATTCCTCTGAGGGACCTGATATTATTAATGGAGTCCTTGCCTCATCTATAAGGATGCTGTCAACCTCATCAACAATAGCATAATGGAGATCCCTCTGGCAGTACTCATTAATATCATATTTCATATTGTCCCTGAGATAGTCAAAGCCAAATTCATTATTGGTGCCATAGGTGATATCGGCCTGATAGGCCTCTTTTCTTGAGCAGGGCCTTAGCCTGTCAAAGCGTTTATCAGCTGAACGATATGTTGGGTCATAAAGGAAGGAGGCATCATGCTGGATGACCCCTACACTTATACCAAGGAGATGATACACAGGGCCCATCCACTGGGCATCCCTTTTGGCGAGATAATCATTTACTGTGACGAGATGACAGCCCTTCCCTTCAAGGGCATTCAGATAAAGGGGGAGGGTGGCAACAAGGGTCTTACCTTCACCTGTCTTCATCTCAGCAATCTTACCTTCATGGAGGACGATACCACCAAGGATCTGGACATCGAAGTGCCTCATCTTGAGGGTCCTTTTTGCAGCCTCCCTTACAACAGCAAAGGCCTCTGGAAGAAGCTCATCAAGACTCTCGCCATCCTGAAGCCTCTTTTTGAATTCATCGGTCTTTTTTCTGAGCTCTTTATCTGTAAGATTAACTACAGAAGACTCAAGGGAATTTATCTTATGAACTAAAGGCCAGAGTCTCTTGAGCTCTCTATCGTTCTTTGTACCAAAGATCTTCTTGAGTAAAAAACCAAACATTTTATTATAATAACATATCAGCAATGGCTTTGACTCTCCTTGTAATAGGCTTCTTAAGCCTTCTCATCCAGACCATACTTATCAGAAAGCTTCTTTCTGTCTTTTCAGGTAATGAATTACATATAGGGATTACCCTTTCTTTATGGCTCCTTTTTACAGGCATAGGGTCAAGACTCTACCCGAGATTTAAGAGGGATATCCTCGGTTATCTTTTTATAATAGCTTCTTTTGTTTATCCTCTTACCTTTATCCTTATATCCTTTATCAGACCTTTTTCGATGGTTCTTATAGGAGAGGCTATACCTTTTACAAAGACCCTTTTGTGGACCCTTTTTGCTGTATTCCCCACAGCTGCTCTATCGGGAGCAATGTTTTCAGCCAGCCTTTTCAGGTGGAAAAGAGGGCCCTTGCTTTTTGCCCTCGAATCCCTTGGTGCCTTCATAGGTGGGATAGTTTTTGTCTTTCTGATCTCAGGCCATCTAAACAGCCCTATAGTATGCCCTTTAGCTGGGATACTGAGTCTTGTAACAGGTCTTCTCTTAATTAATAAAAGATGGCCTGTTATTCTTTTAATACTCTTTCCTCTTTTTTTACCTTGCAGGCATATGGTCTTAAGAGTTTCAATGGAGTCCTTTAAGATTAATTAAAAATAAAGAGTCAAGATATCAGGAGATAGCGATCCTATCAAAGGATAATCATTTCTATGTCTATACAGGAGGTCGATTTTTCTATTCCTATCCTGATATCCTGAGGGATGAGAGGGATGTTCACATAACAATGAGTCTTCATGAAAGACCTGAGAATATCCTCTTGATAGGCGGCAACATATTCTCTTTGAGAGAGTTTTTAAAATATCCTTTAAAAAGACTGGATATTGTTGAGGCTGATAGAGAGATAATAGATCTATCCTCTGAGCTGTTAGATATAAGAGACAAAGGTTATGTGAGGGATGGCAGAGTGCATATTATTACTGAGGATCCAAGATTCTTCATAAAAAGAATTCATAAAAGATATGACATGATCATTCTCTATACACCTGAGCCTCTGACTGCCCTCACATCAAGATTTTATACACTGGAGTTTTTTAAAGACTTGAAGTTACTGTTAGATGAAGGAGGTCTTTTGATCTTGAGGGTTCCCCAATCTTCGGGTTATATCAGCAGGTCACTTCAGAGGCTTAATGGCTCTATTTATAATACCCTTAAAGAGGTCTTTCCTTTCACTATGGCCTCTTCAGAAGAATACGGTATCCTGATAGCAGGGAACTCGCAGTTTGAGATTGAGCCTTCTATGCTCAGGGAGCGATTCAATAGTCGCACGATTGATGTTCTATATTTTGAGCCATCATAGGGAGTGTAAAATTAAAGATGATTAAAAACCTACTTATTACAGGCCTTCCAGGTACAGGAAAAACAACACTCGTAAAAAGCCTCACCTCTGAACTTAGAGACAGGGCTCCCTGTGGTTTTTACACAGAGGAGATAAGGGAAAAGGGTGTAAGGAGGGGTTTTGAGCTTGTAGCCCTTACAGGCCAGAGGGCAATACTTGCCAGTGTAGATATCGAAAGTCCTTTTAGGGTTGGTAAATACTATGTGGATGTAAAAGGTTTTGAGAGATTCCTCGATTCCCTCGACCTTTTAAACCAGAAGACTAACCTGATTTTTATAGACGAGATAGGCAAAATGGAATGTCTATCAAATAAGTTCATAGCCCTTGTCAGGGCTTTACTTGATTCTAAAATCCTCCTTATAGCCACTATTGCCCTTAAGGGAGGAGGATTTATAGAAGAGGTAAAGAATAGGCAGGATGTTAAGGTCTTTGTAATGGATTTTAAAAACAGAAATTTCTTGTTAGATGATATTGTAAAGTATGTAAAGACACTTTTCTTAGATAGATTCTGAAGAGATGGTAATGGTATTTTCTGGAATGACAAAAAGCAATGAGTGTGTTAAAAGAACTTTTAAGATAAAATATAACAGAAGAGATATTTTAAAACATGCCTTTGGGCATGACAAATAACTTTTCAGGAGGTCCATTATGGTAACCTTTGCTGTTTCTGGTGCCCTTGGAAGGATGGGTAGCAGGATTGTTTTTCTTAGTTTACAAGAAGAGGGCCTTAAGTTAGTAGGTGCCCTTGAGAGAAAGGATCATGAGGCAGTTGGAAAGGATATTGGTCTTCTTGTTGGCTCTAAAGAGACAGGTGTGATTCTTACTGATAACCCTGAAAGGGCCTTCAGGGATGCTCAGGTGATAGTAGAGTTTTCGACACCTCAGGTTACCCTTGAGCATTTAAGGCTTGCTACTGAGTTAAAAAAGGCAATGGTTATAGGTACCACAGGTTTTTCAAAGGATGAAGAGGAAGAACTCAGAGGACTTACTAAAAATATTCCATGTGTAGTAGCCCCTAACATGAGCGTGGGAGTTAATCTCTTATTAAAGATCTTACAGGACATAGCAAGGGTTCTTGGTGACGAATACGACATTGAGATAATAGAGGCTCATCACAGATTAAAAAAGGACGCACCTAGTGGCACTGCCATGAAGATGGCTCAGGTCATAGCAGATGCCTTAAAAAGGAATCTCGATGAGGTTGCTGTTTACACAAGAAAGGGTGTAATAGGTGAGAGGACAAAGAAGGAGATAGGTATTCAGACTATAAGGGCAGGTGATATTGTTGGAGAGCATACAGTTCTTTTTGGTGGTATTGGCGAAAGGATAGAGATAACCCACAGGGCATCAAGCAGGGATACCTTTGCAAAAGGTGCCCTTAGGGCAACCCTGTGGGTTGCTGATAAACCAGCAGGCCTTTATGATATGCAGGATGTCTTGGGATTGAAATAGTATCTGCCAGTAAAAGGCTTTATTTAACAGGCTCTATGAGGCCATAATTCCCATCGTTTCTTTTATATATTACATTTAGCTGGCCTGTCCTGTCGTTTTCAAAAACAAAGAAGTTTTTATCAAGGAGCTCCATCTGCATAGCTGCCTCTTCTGGGCTCATAGGCTTAATCTCGAATTTTTTTAATTTTATAATCCTTGGCTCCCTTTCCGTCTCAGATGAAGAAGTGGACTGAGAGGCCTTGTTTTCTCCTTTCCTATGGGAGTTTATCTTTTCTTTATATTTCTTTATCTGTTTTTCTAATTTTTCCACTACCTCATCAATGGAGGAATATATCTCTCCTGTTACACCCTCTGCCTGAATCAAATAACCATTAGCCTTGAGAAGAACCTCTGCCTTGTGCTGGTATTTCTGGATGCTGAGTGTAATGATAGCCTCTGTAATATTTGAAAGGTATCGCTCAAATTTGGCAATCTTTTTTTCTGCATATTCTCTTAATGCTGGTGTGATCTCAAAGTTTCTTCCAGTGACAATGATGTTCATAGTTCCTCCCTTTTTTCTAAAATTTTTCTCTGATTCTGAGAAAGTATCTTTAGCTCAGTCCTGTATTTTGATACAGTCCTTCTTGCAATATGTATATTGGAATTTTTTAATATCTCTACTATCTGTTGATCACTGAGGGGATTTGATGGGTCCTCCTCAGAGATAATCTTCTTTATTAATTCCTTGACCCTTGTAGATGACACCTTACCTGAATCACTGTGGATAGCGCCGCTGAAAAAGAACCTAAAGGGAAATATCCCGTGAGGAGATGCAAGGTATTTATTTGATGTAACCCTGCTGATGGTACTTTCATGCATGTTCAGTTCTTTTGCAATTTCCCGAAGTGTGAGAGGTTTAAGGTAGTCAATACCTTTATCAAAAAATTCCCTCTGAAAATTTATAATCCGTTCGGTCACCCTGTAGATAGTTCTGTTTCTCTGATCAAGGCTTTTGATAAGCCATATAGCGGAACGAAGCTTTTCTTCAAGAAACTGTCTTTCTTCCTTTGATAAGAGATTTTTGTTCATAAGTAGCTGTCTGTATTTTTCGTTGAGTCTGAATCTCGGGACTCCATCATCGTTCAGGATTATTCTGTAGTCATTCTCGTCCTTTATAACATATACATCAGGTTCAACATAGGTTGGTTCAGAGAAAGAGTAATTTCTGCCAGGTTTTGGGTCGAATCCCTGAATGATCTTTACAGCATGCAGGACATCATCAAGACTCACATTGAATCTTTTTGCTATATTCTGGTATCTCTTCTTTTCCAAGTCCTCAAGGCATTCTGTTATTATCCTTTCAACAAGTGTATCTTTAAGTCCCAGGTATTTTACCTGAAGGAGGAGACACTCCTTGAGGTTTCTGGCTCCTACACCTGGAGGATCAAAGGTATGGATGACCTCAATGGCCTGCTGAATAATATCTGGAGAGAATCCTGAGGTCTCACTTAATTCTTCAACAGTGGCCCTCAAGTAACCATTTTCATCTATATTCCCTATTACAACCTCTCCAGCCATTCGGACTTCATCACTTACATGGGAGAGTCTTAACTGCCAGAGAAGATGTTCTGAGAGGTCTGGTTTTTTGCTCACGAATTTTTCAAAGGATGGCACCTCGATTGTACCCGGATTGAAGTATCCGAGATCCCTGCCATCGCTTGAGCGTTCATCAAAGTATTCGTCCACAGAAGGATAGAGTTTGCTGAATTCTAATAGACTTTCAAGGGGTTTCTCTTCATCTTCAGAGATTTCCGGGTTAATTTCCTCTGGTATATCTTCTGTGTTCTGTGCCTCTTCAGGGGATTCTGTTAGTTCTTCAAGGAATGGATTTTCCACAAGCTCCTGATTTAATGTCTCCACAAGCTCGAGCTTCTGCATCTGGAGAAGCTTGATGGCAAGCTGTATCTGTGGTGTAAGAATGAGTTTCTGAGAAAGCCTTATGTCGAGTCTATTCTCAACAGGCATCAGATATTAAACTCCTCACCAAGATAGGTCTTTCTTACAATCTCATTTTTAACAAGCTCTTCAGGTGTTCCATGAGCAAGGATAGTACCATCGCTTATTATGTAAGCCCTATCAGTAATGGAAAGGGTATCTCTTACATTATGGTCTGTAATAAGGACACCCACATTCCTCTCCTTAATATAGTTTATCATTTTTTTAAGTTCTGTTATAGTGATGGGATCAATACCAGCAAAGGGCTCATCAAATAACACAAAGGACGGAGATAGGCTCAGCATTCGTGCGATCTCGGTTCTTCTCCTTTCACCACCAGAAAGCCTGTATCCCTCTCTATCAGCAAACTCATAGAGTTTGAATTCTTCTATTATCTCATTAATCCTTTTTATCCTCTCCTCTTTTGAGAGTTCTGTAAATTCTAACACAGCAGCAATGTTCTCCTTGACAGTGAGCCTTCTGAATATTGATGCCTCTTGAGGAAGATAGCCTATACCTTTCCTTGCCCTCAGATACATTGGATAACGGGATATATCTTCACCATCAAGGAATACAGAACCGCTATCCTGTTTTATAAATCCCACAAGCATGTAAAATGTCGTCGTCTTGCCAGCGCCATTAGGACCGAGGAGACCTACAACCTCACCCCTCTTCACACTGAGGCTTACACCTCTTACAGCTGTTCTTAAGCCATATCTTTTTGTGAGATTTTTTGCTTCAAAGCTCATTTATCTGTGGATTCTTCTTTGAGAAAGACCTTACTATTCGAGATGACGGAACGGTCTTCAGATATGTAATATATTATCTTATCACCTTTTATCATATTTTTACCATCCATTGCAACAGGATCACCTGTAAAGGTGATACTGTCATCTTCTGCTATATATACTGCCTTCTGGGAGATTATAGTCTTCTCACCTTTAATCACCTTTACATTTCCATCAGCCTCGAGTCTTTTAATCCTTGAACCTGTCTCGTCATAATAGACGAGCATGGTGTCTGCAAAGACTGTCATATCTTCTTTTTTTGCAACAACAGAGCCCTTAAAAAGGGCCCTGTTTTCTTTTTTATTTATTGTAAGGCTTTCTGATGTTATGACAGTAGGAGCTTTCTGGTTCTCGAGAAACCTATGCTGAGCCTGAACTGGTTTATCCGATAGCACTACTATGAATATGGCTAAGACAAGAAGCCTAATCATTTAAATTCAACCCTCACATCCCTTATTATCTTCAGATTTCCAAGCTCATCCGTTACTATCCCTTTGCCCGTAATCTTCATATTGTCCTTTTCCAGTACAACAGGGGCACCACTCTTTATCTTATCGCTTTCAATTTTTAGAGATTCAATCCTTCCAGTTGAGCCATCAGGAAGTTTTATTATCACGCCATCCATGACCTCAGCACTCCCTGTTGTTATCTCATATACCCCCCTTGGTGCTTTTAATGATATCCTTCTGGATTCAGACCGGAAGGTTACATCGTATATTGTTGCCCTATCATTGTTGTCTATTACTGCCCTTGAAGCCTCAAGCCTCCAGAGCTCACCCTTTGTGTTTTCCGTGTTAATTCTCACTCCTTTTAGTTCTTGAAAGGGAAGAGGGACCTCTTTCGTAGTTTTCTCCCCCTTTTCAAGAAGAAGAATCCAGAGCATCAAAGAGATAATGATCAGTGCAACAGGGTATATCCTTTTCACATTTTATTATAACTATTTTTCCTATCAGACTACATGCTTTAAGCCTTAGACTTTTTCTAATTTCCTCTGGCCTCTATAAGGGCCTTTCTCATTACCTCAACAGGTGGCTTCTTTCCTGTCCATAACTCAAAGGCAAAGACTCCCTGCCAGAGGAGCATACCAAGCCCATCAATGGTCTGGCAACCTTTCAGGGATGCCTCTCTTAAAAGCCTCGTCTCCTTATAAATAAGGTCACAGACAAGTTGATCTTTATGGAGTAGTTCAATATCCACAGGTGATGGGTCTTTAGGTTTAAGACCAAGAGGTGTTGCATTAATAACTATATCAGCCTCCCTTATAGTTGAAATATCTTCAGCAACTGTTATTTTTGCCACTGAGACCTTCACATGTCCTTTAAGGTGATTTACCAGGTTAAGGCTCTTTTGTCTGTCTATGTCATAGATGAGGAGCTCTGATGCCTCCTTGCTTAAGTAATAGGCAACAGCCTTTGAAGCACCACCAGCACCAACAATGAAGACCCTTTTACCCTGTGGAGAATAACAATTTTCATTTAATGAGGCCATAAAACCCCTTCCATCTGTGTTGTATCCAATGAGAAGACCATCTTTATTCACAACGGTATTTACAGCACCTATCTCTTTTGCCTCTTCATCTATCCTGTCAAGGAATTTGATAACTGCCTCTTTGTGAGGAACTGTTACATTTATACCAGCAATGCCCAGTGCCCTTATGCCTTTTATAGCCTCCTCAAGCCTTGAGGGTTCTACAGAAAATGTTACATAACAGTAATCAAGCTCCAGTGCCTCAAAGGCACTATTGTGCATAACCGGCGAAAGGCTGTGCTCAACGGGATAGCCCATGAGACCTGTTACTTTTGTCTTAGCTGTAATCTTCATCTCAATACCTCCAGTGCTTTTATCAATCCTTCAGGTGAGGATTCTATCTTTAAGGCCTTAACTGAAAGGGCCTTTGATATATCATTTATAGTTAATCCATCGAGAAATTCATCTCCGCAACTGTTACTTCCACCACTATCTCTTGTCGTTACATCAGGGATGAGAAGGTAGTCCCCTTTTCCGACCTTATCAGCAAGGGCCTCTATAATATCCCTTCCTGTGAGGAGCCCTGTCACTGTTACGGTATCACCAAAGAATCTGTTTTTAATCGGGAAGAGTTCTAAGTTAATTCCTTCCTTTTTAATTTGTTCCACATAGGGTATAAGAAAATTGTAGAAGGATTCGCCAGTAAATGTCACGAATCTTTTTTTTGTTTGATTTTTGGGAGGTCCAAGTCTTTTTGCTTTATGTAAAAACAGGGTAACAAGACCAACACCATTTTCGATCTGGGGAAACCCCTCATATCTCTTTACCCCTGGCAGAGGAATCCCTGCCTTAATATAAAGCTCATCAGCTCCATAAACAATATGTCTTCCATATCTTTTTTTAAATGCTCTATCAATAGATTCTATAATCTCTATAGCCTTCAGGGCATCTTCCTTCTCAACGGGTTTAAGGGATGACTTATTATACCTTGTGAGTCCTACAGGAACTACTGCTATTGAAGATACATAGGGATAGAGTTTTATAAGGTCTCTTATGGTTTTTTTGAGGTCAGGTCCATCATTGTAACCCGGGCAGAGGACTATCTGGCAATGCATCTTTATCTTTGCATCTGCAAGGCTCTTCATCTCCTTCAATATATCAGGTGCATCGGGATTTCCGAGGAGGAGATTTCGTTTCTCTCTATTTGTGTGGTGTACTGAAATATAGAGGGGGCTCAAGCACTGTTGTTTTATACGCCTCCTATCTTCATCTCTTAGATTTGTAAGGGTTATGAAGTTTCCGTGGAGGAAAGAGAGTCTGTAATCATCATCCTTTATGTAAAGGCTTCTCCTTAATCCCTTAGGCAGTTGATTTACAAAGCAGAATATACACCTGTTTTTGCATCTCCTTATCTGGAAGGAACTAACTTCTATGCCAAGTTCCTCTCCTTCCTCTCTTTTGATCTCCAGTTCTTTTATCCTGTCTCCCCTTTTTATCTTTATACGGAGAAGGGATTCACTTCCAAAAAAAAGGAGATCTATTATGTCATTTATTTTATTGTTGTTTATCGAGATAATGCAGTCGCCTGTTTTAAGACCTGCTCGTTCAGCCAGCGTATCTTTTTTTATTTTTTCAATTATCACTTCTCTGCTCATAGAGCTTTAGATCTCTCAATATATAATGGATACATGATATGGTAGCAAGTCCAGCAGTTAGGATGTAAATGATAGAGAGTATATCTTTCAATATGTTGAAGTTTAATGAAACCAGTGTAGCCCCGATGCATATTACCTGTAAGGTATTTGAGACCTTCCCAGCGATTGAAGGGGCTACCCTTGTAGAGCCAGTCTGTATATAAAGTGATATCCATCCAAGAACAACGATGAAGTCTCTACTGATAATTATAATTGTTAACCATTTCGGTACAAGTTCAAGAAATGTTAATGATAGAAAGGCAGTAACCAATAAGAGCTTATCCGCGAGGGGGTCGAGGAATGCACCAAGGGAGCTTTTTTGATTTTTCAGTCTTGCCATGAATCCATCAAGGGCATCTGTGGCAGAGGCAGCAAGGAATATAAAAAGGCTATAATCAAATCGTTTATAAACTATCGTCATTACGAATAACGGTACAAAGAATATCCTCAAAAGGGTTATTATATTGGGAACTGTTATCATGGTATATTAACAACCTTATAGGGCTTAGGCTCTGATAGCCTTCTGAGTATCTCAGAGAGATACCTTTTTTCAATCTTAATGTTGATCTTATCGCATATATTCTTTGCCCTGTTAAGAAGATTTGTAGCATCTCGGGATGATCCTTTAATAGCGTGAATCTGAACCCTTCCAAGAAGTCCATAAACCAGCCCTCTCATATCTCCTGTAGCCTTGAAATTGGCCATTGCCCTGTTAAAATACCACTGAGCAAGTCTTATTTTGTTCTGGACAAGATAGGCCATTCCCATACTCCATAGTGTATAGGCAGAACTTACCCTGTCACCTATTTTTCTGTAGAGATTAAGGGCTTTTTTAAAATGTCTTATGGCTTCACTGTATCTACCCTTCATCCTCAGGGCATTTCCGATACCACAATGAGAATAGGCTAAACCAAATCTGTCTTTTATCTTTTTAAAAATACTATTTGCCTCTTTATAATATCTCAGTGATTCCTCATACAAACCAGCAACCCTTGAGGTTCCACCAAGACTATTGAGACAATAGCCTTCTCCTTCTTTGTTTCCCTTAAATCCTTCAAGGGCGTTCCTGAGGGTCTTCAGGGCATTATTGAGGTCACCTTTTATTCTCAAACCAACACCTTCGGCCCACAGGGAGAAGGCTACTCCAGTTTTGTCATTAATTGATCTGTACAATCTCCTCGCTTTCTTAAAATACCGCAACCCCTCTTTCCAGTTACCAAGGGCCCTTAATGAAAGGCCTATCCCCATTAATGCATCAGCCTTTGCTGTTTTGTCCATTATATTATCGGCAATAGAAAGGGCATTCCTGTAGTATTTTATTGCATCATTAAAATTACCTAACATCCTGAGGGTATCGCCTGTTGCCAGAGAGGTCTCGAGGATTCCCTCTTTATTTTTCTGTCTTTTATAATAAAGGAGTGCCTTTTTATATGTATTATAGGCCCTTCTATAATCACACCTGAGCCTTAATGTCTCAGCTTCTTTAAAGAGTTTGTCAGCCTTCAAGAGATTTTTTCAGCTCCTCCATCAAAACTTTATAGTCCTTTGAATTGTAAAAACCAGAGCCCATTACAAGAATGTCTGCACCTGCCTCTGCCACGATCTTTGCATTATCAAGCTTGATTCCACCATCAACCTCAATTAAGGTATCAACGCCTTTTTCCTGAATCATATCCCTCAGGAGCTTTATCTTTTCAAGACACCTTGGTATAAAGGTCTGTCCGCCAAATCCTGGATTAACAGACATAACGAGGACCATGTCAACATCCTCAAGAATATGGTCAAGATTCCACACAGCAGTGGCAGGATTTATTGATACCCCTGGCCTTGCTCCGCTGTCGCGTATCCAGTTAATGGTTCTGTGGAGGTGCCTGAGGGCCTCATAATGGACAGTGATGAAATCAGCACCTGCTGATATGAAGTCCTTTATGTATCTATCAGGCTCTTCTATCATGAGATGGACGTCAAGAGGTAAACTTGTTGCCTTTCTGATAGATTCAACTACAAAAGGCCCTATAGTTATATTTGGCACAAAGTGTCCATCCATTATGTCAATATGAAGCATATCAGCCCCTGCCTCCTCTGTCTTTCTGATCTCCTCTTCAAGCCTCAGAAAGTTTGCACTCAAAAGGGAAGGTGCAATCCTTATAGTTCTTTCTTTTGAGTTTTTGAGAAAAAAGGCCATACTTGAGCACCCTTTTCCTTTTTTTACTCAATGAGCATCAGTTAAAATAAAGTTTTGAATGGGCATAAGGCCAATGAACAGGCTACATGCTTTAGGCGTTAGAATTTTAGGCTATAGGCGACAGGCTTCAGGATATTCTTTATTTTTCCATGGCCTAAAGTAGCCTATAGCCTATTTTAAAAGCCCCTTTCAATTTGTTTTGAACAGCATTAAGCATCAGGCTTATATGATAAAGATTCTATGGCCTCTTTTACAAGGCTGAGGTCGACCCTTGTGTTAAAGCAGGGACCAAAGGGCCTTTCATTGGGAATACCGATAACAGGAAGGGGATAGGTATCAACTATCCCACTTGAAAGGTCCCTTTCACAGGCAACAGCAACAATCGCTTCAGGAATTACATCCTTAACAATCCTTCTTGCCAAGGTTCCTCCTGTTGCAACATAGAGGGATATACCATATTTTTCACCTATGGCTATGAGGTCTTTTATCTCACATCTTCCACACCTTTTACAGAGCATAATGTTATGGGTGATTCTTATATCGCAGTCATTTATCTGGATACAGTGGGGAAGAAGCAAAAGTATCCTCTTTGCAGAAGGCCTTTCAGCCTTTACGAGCCTGTTGTTTAACCTTATAATAAGGGACTGAAGGGCTTCTTTTTTTGATTTAAAGAAGGTACCTATGAACATGAATAAGGGATAAACAATCTTCAGGATAATTCCCCTTATGAGTCTTTTGCTATTTACCAAGGCGGTCTCCTTTTTTAAGCCTTCTACCCCTTAAAAAAGAAGGGGCATCCATTGCCCTTTTTCCTTCTGGTTTGACCTCAAGAATCTCAAGGAGGTCCTTTCCTGTTCCTACTATGAACTTTTTTTCTGTCTCTACTATTATACCGGGTTCACCGCTACCTTCAACAACAGAGGCCTTTGTTATTATAAGCCTTTTTCCATTTAATAATGTATAGGCACAGGGCCAGGGAATAGTGCCCCTGATGAGGTTCCTGATCTCCGCAGCAGTCTTATGCCAGTTAATAAGGCTATCCTCCTTTTTTAATGGAGGTGCATAGGAAGGTGTGCCTTCCTGTTTAACAGGTCTTATCGTCGAATTTCTTATACCAGAGAGGGTCTCGAGGAGAAGTCTCGAGCCAGCTTCAGAAAGTTTCTTACTGAGACTAATGGCATCGTCGTCCTCTTTTATCTCTATCTCTTTTTTGAGAAGGATGTCGCCCGTGTCAAGCCCTTCATCCATCACCATTGTCGTAACACCTGTGATCCTTTCCCCATTTATAATTGCCCATTGAATTGGCGCTGCTCCTCTGTATTTTGGCAGGAGCGATGCATGGACATTTATACAGTACCTTTCAGGAATCCTGAGTATTTCTGGCGGGAGTATCTTTCCATAGGCAACAACTATTATAAATTCAGGCCTTATCTCTTTCAGTCTTTCTATAAATTCTGGATCTCTTATTCGTTCTGGTTGAAGGACAGGAATATTGTATTTCTGGGCGAGTTCCTTTACAGGTATAGGTATGGGAGTTTTATCCCTTCTTAATTTCTCAGATTTTGTTACAACTAAGGAGATCTCTTCGCCAGCCTCTATAAGGGCATTTAGGGAGGGAACTGCAAATTCAGGTGTTCCAAAGAAGATAAGGCCCAATTTGTTACCTCGGAAAAATTATTTATGGGCTTCGAGCCTTCGTTCTTTGAGGATCCGTTTCTTTAGAAGCTCTCTTCTGAAGGGACTAAGCCTGTCGAGTATAAGAATACCTTCAAGATGGTCTATCTCGTGCTGAAGGGCCCTTGCAAGAAGTCCTTCTGCCTCTATCTCCAGAGGTTTTCCATCTCTGTCAAATCCCCTAACAGCAACCCTGGCTGACCTTTTTACATTCACCACATGACCAGGCACACTAAGACAGCCTTCCTCGGAATCTATTAATCCATCCGTAAGGATTAACTCAGGGTTTATTATTGTCAGTAGAGAAGGACTTCCATCCTTATAGCCTACATCAAGGACAATCAACCTTTTTGAAACCCCTACCTGAGGAGCAGCGAGGCCTATGCCAGGAGCTGCATACATGGTTTCAATCATATCATCAATAAGCTTCTGGAGCCCTCCATTAATATCCTCAACAGGAAGGGCCTTCCTTTTGAGCACCTCATCAGGAAACTTCCTTATCTCAAGGATAGCCACAATTCATTATACCATACCCTTGCCTAAGAGGTTAATATTCTGTTAAAATTAATTAATGTCTAAGACAGAAATGTTTCTTGATAACCTGAACCCTGAGCAGAAAGAGGCCCTTTTACATTGTAAGGGTCCTCTCCTTGTCCTTGCAGGAGCTGGAAGCGGAAAGACAAAAATGATTACCTACAAATTTGCCTACCTCGTAAAGAATAAAAAGCTTTCCCCTACCTCTATTTTTACTTTAACCTTTACTAATAGGGCTGCTGATGAGATGAAATCTTGTATCAGGGATATTCTTAAAGTTGATTGCACCAATTACTGGATTGGTACATTTCATTCACATTGCAGGCGCATACTCAGGCAGGAAATCAAGGCAATTGGATATAGCCCTGATTTTTGTATTTATGATGAAGAGGATCAACACCAGCTGATCAGGCAGATCCTCAAGGAGTTTAAGATGTACGAGGCCCTTTACAAGGGGGTTGCATCAAGGATAAGCTATTTAAAGGCTTCACTGATAACTCCTGAAGATTTTTTAGCTTCAGGAGACAGCTATGGTTTTGATGAAAGACTTGCGAGGATTTACAGGAGATATCAGGAAGAACTTAAGAGGGCTAATGCCCTTGACTTTGATGACCTTATCTGCCTCACTGTAAAGTTATTTAAAGAACATCCGAAGATCCTTGAAAGATATCAGGACATATTTTCCTACATACTTGTTGATGAATTTCAGGATACAAATATAGCACAATATCTGTTAATAAAACTTCTTGCTTCAAAACATGGAAATATATGTGTTGTTGGTGATGATGATCAGAGTATTTATAAATTCAGAGGTGCCAATGTCGGAAATATAAAAAGATTCGAAGAAGACTTTCCAGGACTGAAGATTATAAAACTTGAAAAAAACTATCGGTCCACTCAGAATATCCTTCATGTCTCTGGTGCTGTTATTTCAATGAATAAAGACAGAAAGGAAAAGAGGCTATGGACAGATAGGGGTGAAGGAGAGAAGGTATGCTATACACTTTGTGGAAATGAGATTGAAGAGGCAAGGTATATTGCTAAGACAATAAAAGACCTATACCTTAAAGGGAAATACCAGTTTGGAGATTTTGCCATCCTTTATAGATTGAATTTACTTCTGAGAACCCTTGAGGAAGGATTGAGATCAGAGGATATTCCTTACAGGGTGGTTGGCGGAGTAAGTTTCTACCAGAGAAAAGAGATAAAGGATATCCTTGCTTATGTAAAACTTGCTTTAAACAAGAATGATAATGTTAGTTTTAGAAGGATAATAAATGTTCCTCAGAGGGGTATAGGTCAGGCAACGCTTTCAAAGATAGAACATGAGGCTAAAAAGAAAGGCGTGAGTTTATTCGAGGCTATGAGACTTATCGTTAAGGGTGATTCCCTTGCCTCACCTATTAAGGAAAAGCTTATAGAATTTATAAAGTTGATAGAGGAACTTTCAACCTTCTCTGAAGGCAAGGCAGAGGAGATGTTAAGATTCATACTTAATACTACAAATTACACAGATGCTCTTGAGAAAGAGAAGTTACAGAATATAGAAGAGCTTATATCTTCGGCTGGAGACCTCTCAGTAAGGGAGTTCCTTGATAAAGCGTCACTCTTTACAAACCTTGATGATTCTATAGATAGAGGTGCTGTTTCTTTGATGACGATTCATTTAGCAAAAGGCCATGAGTTTCCTGTCGTTTTTATACCTGGCCTTGAGGAAGGAATATTACCCTATTTTAAGGTTGCTGAGACAGCTGATGATCTTTCAGAAGAGAGGAGGCTCTTTTATGTGGGAATGACAAGGGCAAAGGATATCCTCTTCCTTACATCAGCAAGACAGAGGCGGTTATATTCAAAACTTCAGGAGCAGGAACCTTCAAGATTCATAAAAGATATTCCAAAGAATTGCTGTTACTGGTCTGAAAAGGTAAGACAGGCTCCGATACCTCAAAAGCAGAAAGAGGTTGTTGTTGCAGAGGTTCCTTATCCAGCAGGCTGCAGGGTCAGACACCCTAAATGGGGTATAGGTGTTGTGCGGGATTGTTATGGAGAGGGTGATGACAAAAAGATAATGGTTAATTTTCCATCTGTTGGCATAAAGAGGCTTGCTGTAAAGTTTGCCAATCTGGAAAGGTTATGAAGATTTCACTTAAAGAGGTCAGTCATATTGCCCATCTTGCAAGGCTTGAACTCACTGAAGAGGAGCTTGAAAGATTCTCTATTCAATTAAGCAAGATCCTTAGTTATATGGATAAATTGAATGAACTCGATACATCAAATATAGAGCCTACCTCCCATGTTATTCCTATTAAGAATGTCTTCAGGGATGATGAGGTCTTTCCTTCCCTTTCTTCAGAGGAAGCCCTACGGAATTCCCCTGAAAGGACTGATAATTTCTTCAGAGTACCAAGGATTATAGAGTAAGAGAATGCTTCGCTGTGTCCTGAGGGCAAAGATTCATATGGCTACAGTGACAGAGAGTAATCTTCTTTATGAGGGAAGTATTACAATAGATAGGGATATAATGGACAGGGCAGGCCTTCTTCCCTATGAGCAGGTTATGATAAGTAATCTTAACAATGGAGAGCGTTTTGAGACTTATGTAATTGAGGGAGAAAGGGGTTCAGGTATTATAGCCCTTAATGGTCCAACGGCGAGGAAGGGTGTTAAGGGCGATAGGATAATCATATTCAGCTATGTCTATCTTGACGAAGATGAATTAAGGAATTTTAAACCGACAATAGTTATCCTTGATGAGAGAAACAGGATAATAGAGGTTAGATGAAAGGTGATAGAGGCAATAGAAAAGATAGAAAGGGCCATAAAGGAGATAGCACCTTCATCGAGTGTAGTTATAGAAATCCCACCTAATCAAACAATTGGGGACATTGCAACCCCTCAGGCAATGACCCTTGCTAAAACCTTTAAAAAACCACCCAAGGAGATAGCCTCAGAGATAGTTGAAAGATTAAAGGATTCACCTTTATTCCACTCCATAGAGATTGCCGGGCCAGGATTTATAAATTTTAAACTCTCGGACAGGTATATCCACCAGTGGTGTAGAGAGGTATTAAAAGGAGAAAGCTCGTCCATTATCAGAATAGACGGAACGGGTAAGAAGATAAATGTAGAATTTGTCAGTGCCAACCCAACAGGACCTCTTCATTTAGGTCATGGAAGAGGAGCTGCTGTAGGGATGGCGATTGTGAACCTCTTAAGAAAGGCTGGTTATTCTGTGACAGCAGAATACTATATTAATGACGCAGGAAGGCAGGTAAGGCTCTTTGGAGAGAGTGTCTTTGCGAGGTATAAGGAACTTCTCGGTATTCCATATCCTTTACCCGAGGAGGGTTATAAAGGTGATTATATAACGGAGATTGCCTCGGAGATACTAAATTCTATTGGCCCAAGATATAAAGACTCAACCTTTGAAGAGGTAGCAGATTTCTTTATAAAGACTTCAGTGAATATGATGATTAAGCGGATAAATGAAGACCTTTCTTTATTTGGTGTTTTTTTTGATATATACCAGAGTGAGGCTGAGTTATATTCATCTGGTGAGGTTCAGAGGACAATTGATGAACTTCGATCCAGGGGTTATATCTACGAAAAGGATGGTGCCCTCTGGTTTGCTTCATCAAGATTTGGGGATGATAAAGACAGGGTCATTAAGAAGAGCGATGGAGATTATACTTATTTTACCTCTGATATAGCCTATCATAAGAAAAAGATAGACAGAGGCTATGATTTGCTTATAAACATCTGGGGTGCTGACCATCACGGCTATATCCCGAGATTAAAGGCAGTTTTGAAGGCCCTTGATTATCCAGAAGATAGATTAAAGATATACCTTGTCCAGATGGTCAATCTTCTAAGGGATGGAAGACCAATCCAGATGTCTAAGAGGGCAGGTGAGTTTGTGACCCTTAGGGAGATAATAGATGAGGTGGGTGCAGACAGCACAAAGTTTATCTTTCTTACCAGAAGACCTGACAGTCATCTTGATTTTGATATAGAGGTTGCAAAGAGGGAGTCATTAGAAAATCCTGTCTATTATGTTCAGTATGCCCATGCAAGGATGATGAGCCTCTTCAGGCATGCCATGCATCAGGGTATAGAGACCAACAGCCTCGAGGAGGCAAGACTTGAACTTCTTGGTCTTGAAGAAGAAGGCTTTTTATTGAGAAAACTTATCCAGTATCCCCTCGTCTTGGAAGGTAGTCTTAAGGCCCTTGAGCCTCACAGGATAACCTTCTATCTTCAGGAACTTGCGGGTCTTTTCCATTCTTATTACAATAAATATAGATTTATCACCGAAGACAGGGAGCTTTCTCGTGCAAGGCTTTGTCTTGCCAAAATAACAGGCATGATATTGAAGGATGGACTTCAGTTACTTGGTGTTAACGCACCAGAAAGGATGTGACTATGGTTATCGGAAAACCCCTCTTCACACCTGAACAGATTCAGGATAAGGTGAGGTCTCTGGCTGCCCAGATCAGTCAGGATTATGAAGGAAAGGAGATCCTTGCCATAGGAATACTCAAAGGTGCCTTCATGTTTTTTTCGGACCTCGTGAGGCAGATAAAGGTTCCCCTTACAGTGGATTTTATTATAGCCTCCAGTTATGTGAAGACTCAGACAACAGGTGAGGTGAAGATCTATTATGATGTGAGGGAGCCCATTGAGAGAAGGCATATATTGCTTATAGAAGATATTATTGATACAGGTATTACATTGAATTACATTCGTGAAAGGCTTCTACAGAGGTCTCCCGAGAGTCTTAAGATATGCACATTTCTTGACAAGAGGGAAAGGAGGATTGTTGATGTGCCTATTGATTATGTAGGATTTGTGATTCCTAATGAATATGTAGTTGGTTATGGTCTCGATTATGATAACAGATATAGAAATCTTCCTTATATAGCAGTATTTAAGAAGAGTGTCTAAGGGGGAATAAAACATGTATGAGCTTATGGTTGAAGATAACTTTTCTGCAGCCCATCAGCTAAGGGGATATAAAGGTGAGTGTGAAAAACTTCATGGTCACAACTGGAGGGTGCAGGTATATGTTGTTGCTGATAGATTAAATGATATTGATATAGCTATTGATTTTCATGAGCTGAAGGCCTATCTTAAGGATATTCTTTCCCATCTTGATCATAGGTTTCTCAATGAGATTTTTCCTTTTACTGAAATAAATCCCTCTTCTGAAAATATTGCAAGATGGATATATGACAACATGAAAAAAAAGGTGCACCATGAAGGAGTAAGGGTAGCTGCTGTAACTGTCTGGGAGTCTGAAACTGCCTCCGCTACATATTATGAAGATTGATAGATCATTCTGTGAGGAAGTCATTGCAAAGGCGAGACAGAAGGGCATAGACCTCATAGAGGTCTATGCCTTAGAGGGGAAAACCCTTTCTGTGGAGGTTAAAGAACAAAAGGTTGAGGGTCTCGAGAGTTCTAACATATTTGGCTACGGTATAAGGGTGATAAAAAACGGGAGGCTTGGCTTTGCCTATTCAAGCTCAAAAGATAGAGTTGATAACATTCTTTCAAAGGCTATAGAGAATACATCTTTTGTAAGTCCTGACAATGCCCTTACCCTTCCAGAGCCTTCAGGTTTTTATTATAATGTTAATGTTTTTGACCCTTTGATTGAAACTATACCCCAGGACTTTATAATAAAAAAGGCTCTGGAGATTGAAGATTCAGCATTTTCAACAGACCCGAGGATTAAAAAAACAAGAAAGGCCTCTGTAACAATATCAAGCCTGAAAAAGACAATAATTAATTCTATAGGCATTAATGTGAGTTATGACTCAACATCATTAATTGCCCAGATAATGGTTGTTGCGGAGGATGGCAAGGAGAGTCAGAGTGCCTGGGAATTTGAAGGTAGTAGGTTTCTGAAGGATCTATCCTTTAAGGATATTGGAGCAAGGGCTGCAAAAAAGGCTGTTTCACTTCTTGGCTCAAGAAGACTTTTTTCGAGGAAGGCAGCTGTTCTATTTGACCAGCCTGTAGCTACTGAGTTTTTAGGTTTTCTTGCCCCCTCTTTTTTTGGCGACGAGATTACAAAAGGAAAATCCATGCTCATTGGTAAAATAGGCCAGAGGATCTTCAGTCCTTTAATAAATATAATTGATAATGGTCTGTTAGATGGAAGGCTCGGTTCAAGGCCCGTTGATGGTGAAGGTGTGAATTCGAGAGTAAACAACCTTGTGGTTGAGGGTGTCCTTCAAGGTTATCTTCATAATACCTATACAGCAAGGAGGCTTTCTTCAAAAAATACAGCCAATGCATCAAGGGAAAGTTATACTGAACCCCCTCATGTGAGTATTTCTAATCTCTATATATCACCCTCTGAAAAGGCAAAACCCCTTTCATTAAAGGAACTGATGGGTGCAGAGCCTGAGGTTCTTTATGTCCTTGATGTGATGGGCATGCACACAGCCAATCCTGTAACAGGGGAGTTCTCCGTTGGTGTTTCTGGTTTATGGATCGAAAATGGAGAAGTGAAATTTCCAGTAAAAGAGGTTATGATTGCAGGTAATGTCATAGACCTTTTTGGAAGGCTTGTTGCTGTAGGTGACGACCTTAGATTTTATGGTCCTACGGGAAGTCCCCATCTCTTATTCAGGGATGTGGATATAAGTGGATGATCACTGCTCTCCAAAATAGATTAAGATTGGCTTTTCAAAAGGGCATAAGGCCTCAAAAACACAAAAGAAGCGACAGAATTTATTTTAAAGGTATCATGAGGTTATTCATATCATCTGTGAGGTATTATTAGGTCATGATAGGTTATTTAACAAGTTACTTAAGGAGTCGCCTTTTGTGCTTTTTCGGTCTTATACCCTAGCAGGTATGACATGGCTGGCTTTTTGGTGGCGAGGTAACAGTTTGGCAAAATTTCACGAGTCTTGGCAGGGATTGGGGTCGAAGGTAAAAACTAAAACATTGTAGATGAAATTATGAAAGAGGCTATGTTTTATGAAAAGCTGAAGGATAGCAAGGTAAGATGCTATCTCTGTGCCCAGCACTGTGTTATAGCACCAGGCAAAAGAGGCATCTGCGCTGTGAGAGAAAATGTTGATGGAACACTATACACCCTTGTTTATGGTAAGGTCATTGCAAGACATATTGATCCCATTGAGAAGAAACCCCTTTTCCATTTCCATCCGGGTTCACGGAGTTACTCAATTGCAACAGTGGGGTGTAATTTTAAGTGTCTTCACTGCCAGAACTTCGAGATATCCCAGTATCCAAAGCTCTATAAAGATATCCCTGGTGAGGCCATGACACCTGAGGAAGTGGTTGAGGAGGCCCTCAGGGCTGGTTGCGAAAGCATATCCTATACCTATACAGAACCTACTATATTCTTTGAATTTGCCTATGATTGTGCAAAGCTCGCAAAACAGAAAGGCCTGAAGAATGTCTTTGTCAGCAACGGATATACCTCTCCTGAGGCAACAAGGGCGATTGCTCCGTATCTTGATGGAAATAATATTGACCTTAAGGGTGATGATAATTTTTATAAAAGGATTGCTGGAGCAAGGCTTGAGCCAGTTTTAAGCACCATAAGACTTATGAAGGAGCTTGGCGTATGGGTGGAGGTGACGACCTTAATAATCCCAGGTCTGAATAGTTCAGAGGAATTTTTCAGATGGGTTGCTGAATTTATTAAGTCTGTTGACCCAGGAATGCCCTGGCATGTTACCCAATTTTATCCAACATACCAGATGCTTGATAGACCAAGGACACCTGTAATGATCCTCAGAAAGGCAAGGCAGATAGGACTTGAGACAGGCCTTAAATATGTCTATGAAGGTAATGTGCCGGGAGAGGGAGGTGAGAATACCTATTGTCCTCAGTGTGGAGAGCTCCTTATAGAAAGGTTTGGTTTTTCCCTTCTGAAGATAAATATGAAGAACTCAAGGTGCCTGAAGTGCAATGCTATTATTGAAGGAGTAGGGATGCCATAGTTAGAGTCTGCAGTAGATTCCAGTCTCCTCACATTCCTTGCATTCAAACTGGAGGGCTATGTGATTAATCCCTTTTTTCTTCAAAACCTCTTCTACGGACCTTTTAATGCACTCGAGTTCGCTTAGCCTCTGGTCTTTAACATATATATGGCACGAAAAAGCTATCTGCCCCTTTGTAATTGACCAGAGATGGACATCGTGAATACCAAGGATACCATTGATCTCCTTTATCTCCTTTACAATCTCCTCAGTTTTAAAACCTGGTGGTGTAAGCTCAAGGAATATGTGGAGCGACTCCTTTATAACCCTTATACCACCAATTATGATTATCAGGCCTATTAAGATACCTGTAAGAGGGTCAACGGTCTTCCAGCCGGTGAGATAGATCACACCTCCAGAGATTATCACAGCAATAGATGAGAGGGTATCACCAAGGACATGAAGCCAGGCACTCCTTAAGTTGAGATCTTCATGCCCCTTGCTAAGCATAAGGGTCATGATAAGATTTCCAGATAATCCTATAAAGGCAATGGGAAGCATTACGGATAAATCTATATCAACAGGTCTTAATAGCCTTCTGTAGGATTCATAAAAGATATAGATAGAAATACCTACAAGGCTCAAGCCATTAAGTAATGCAGCCATCAATCCGAATCTATGGTATCCGTAGGTAGCCCTGAAATCAGAGGGTCTTTTTGCTATCTCTGCTGCAATTAGACTGAGACCAAGGGCAAAGGTATCTGTAAGGACATGACCTGCATCACTCAGGAGGGCAAGACTATTACTGATAATACCACCGAGAAATTCACCAATAAATATGAGGGCCGAAATTAAAAAGGCCCTTTTTAGTTTTAGGCTGAGATCCATATAATAAAACAGAAGGGCCTCCGTAAAGAGGCCCTTGAGAGATTATTTCTTGTGACACTTTGCACAGTTTGCTGCATCACCAGACTTAAAGGCCCTTGTACCATTGTGGCAGGCTCCACAAAACTTGCCAGCATTAATATCTGCCATTGTGATCTTCTGAGCACCCTTCTTCATCTGGAAGAGTCTTGGATGGCAGTCATTACACTTTACACCCTTGTCGGCATGGATCTTTCCGTCAAATACAGCCTTTCCTGCTCCACCACCTTCATACTCAACGGTCTTTCCAGGTGGTACTGCAAGGGCTGAGCCTGCAAAGGCTATAATTACGAGCATGGCTACTACTGCCATAATCCTCATCCTTTTCACCTCCTTTCTTTAAGCGATTTAAGACTGGTAAAGCTTAATACACCTTATATGGGTCTGTCAAGAACCAAACTTTATAAAGAATAGTATTAACTGTGCCAGAATAAAAATCTTTATTTTGGAGTAAATGTTCTAAGTAAGGAAGTCCTGGGAAAGAACCTGTTATGTCTTACGGTTACCATAGAGCCTTGCATTTTCAATAGCTATCCCGCAGACCTCTGCGAGGGATGCTGCGAAGTTTATCTCTTCCTCAGTAAACTGCCTTGGCACATTAGAAAGAAGCCTCAGAATGCCTATGACCCTTCCCCTTGCAATTATTGGGAGTGTGAGCATGCTCTTTATACCTTCCTCTTCTGCCTCTTTCTGATACTTTACCTTTGGGTCAGTTGTTACATCAAATATTGCCACAGGCCTTGCCTGAAGGGCTTCTTTAACATTTTCCTCAAGGTCAACAGGCCCCCTTTCAAGGTATTTTTTGCTTAATCCGTGGGAGGCAACAAGAATAAGCTTTGAGCCTTCTTCATTTAGAAGCCTTATGGTTGCAGCCCTCAGGCCCATTACATCAGGTAACTTCTTTACGATAGTGTCAAGAACATCCTGAAGCTCAAGTTTTGAGGTCACTGTCTTTGTAACCTCTTCAAAGACCTTAAGATATTCTTTTGCCTTTGAGAGGGAAATCTCAAAGGTCCTTGCGTTTATTATTGCTATTGCTGCCTGTTCTGCAATGGCCGTAATGAATCTCAGGTCTTCGTCAGTATATTTTACAGGCTCTGATGTATAGAGCCTCAGTACCCCAAGTATCTCTGAACCAAACTTTACAGGTACAGAAATAATACTCTTTATACCTTCCTCTTCTGCCTCCTTTCTGTATCTTGCCTTTTCATCAAGGGTTATGTCATAGATTGATATGGTCTTTCCCTGAAGGGCCTCCCTTATGCTCTGGTCAAATTCTACAGGTCCTTTATTCACATACCTTTCACTTAATCCATAATGGGCTGCTACTTCAAGCCTGTTTGTCTCTTTATTGAGCAACCTGAGCATGCAGGCCTTTACCTTGAGAACCTTCACTACATTCGTGACTATTAAATTTAAGACCTCATTTAAGGATAGACTGCTGCTTATAGCCTTGCAAATGTTCTGGTAGCTTTCAAGATAGACCTTTTTCTCGAATATCTTTTCCGCACATTCAGGGCATATACCATGGGTAATAGTGCCTATTCCAGAATCTGTAAGATACCTCTCAATACTTTCCCAGAGGTTATCGCCCGTCCTTATCTTTTTACACCAGGCACAGAGGGCAAGGAGCCTCTGTCTTTTCTGTTCAGAGAGGCTCTTCTCTATCTGGGCTCTGGCATAGCTTAAATCCTTTATTATGCACAAAACTCCCTTGAAATCCTGGCCCTTAAAAACAGGTATGCATCTTTCTTCGACGGGTATCTTCCCCTCTTTCGTAACAATATAAAGGGTCTTTTTTATCTCCTGCCTTGATTGAGCAGTGAGAAAGGCAGGAAGCTCATATAGTTCAAGTGTGTGGCCTGAGTCATCCTGATAATGAATAAGCTCTTTACTTAACTCCCTGCCAGTAAGATTTGATGAGTCAAGGCCTGTAAGCCTTATAAATTCAGGATTAACATACCTTATCCTGAGGTCCCTATCAATAAAGTAAAGACCCTCTGGAAGAATGGATAAGAGTCTCTTTTCCATTATTTTTTAATTATGCAGATAATGCCCATAAACTTTCAAGAACCTCTTTCAGAAATTGGTTGTATTGTGATATTATTATTTAAAATGGATAAAGCAGGTATTATAAAAGAGGCACAGAAATTTCTTGCCAGAGGACAGATAGATAAGGCCATTGCTGAGTTTGAAAAACTTGCAGACTCAGGTGATGGTAATGTCTATAATACCCTTGGTGACCTTTATCTTAAGAAGGGAGATACTAAAAGGTCTGCTGATTTTTATTATCGTGCTGCTGATATCTTTAGAGAAAAGGGCTTTTCTGAGAAGGCAAAGGCCCTTTATAAAAAGATTCTTAATATAAATCCTTCGGACTACAGGGCAACCCTTGCCCTTGGTGAGCTTTGTGAGGAAAAGGGTCTTGTTACTGATGCAATAAGGTTTTTTCTGGCAGCTGCTGATGTCCTTACTAAGGAGAAAAAAAGAGATGGTCTTGTAGAGGTTTATCAGAAGATTCTTCATCTATCACCTTCAAATCTTCAGCTAAGAGCCAAAATTGCAGATACCTTTTTAAAAGAAGGTCTTACAGAGGAGGCAGCAAAACAGTATAGTATCCTTGGAAGGCTCTATCATGACTCCGGAGATTCCAATAGGGCAAAGGATTATTATGAGAGGGCCTTATCCATTAATCCATCAGATAGAAATGCCAATCTTGGCCTTGTGGAGATATACAAAAAAGAGGGTGATTACAAAGGCATTTTAGAGATCTTTAAAAGATTGCTTTCTTCCTTCCCTGATGATATAAACATTCTTTCTCATTATATTGAATCGTTGATGAAAACAGGTGATATTAATACTGCTGAGAGCGAGCTTAAGAGGCTAGTGGAGCTTGCCCCCGAAAATGTTATGGCAAAGAAGTATCTTGCAAATATCTATATCCAGCAGGGCAAAAAAGAGGAAGCATGGAGTCTTATATTTCCATATCTTGATCAGATAATCTCTTTCGAAAGGGGAGGCATTGTTTCGATACTTGAGGAGTTAAAGGATGTGGAGCCTGTAGAATGTACAAAGAAATTAATTGTGATTTATAAAGAGATTGGCAATACAGAGAAAGCCTTTGAGGAGCTTGTTAATCTCGGAGATTATTATCTGAGCGCCGGCCTTACAGAAGAGGCCATTAATTGTTATAAAGAGGCTAAGGAGCTCAGGCCTGATGATCCTTATATAAATACTAAGCTTCAGGAGATGGAATTAACTTCTGAAGAACCAGAGATTATAAAGGTTAAGACTGAAGGCAGAAGCCTCGAGGAGATCTTGCAGGAGGCTGATATTTATCTAAAATTTGGTGTTTATGAAGAAGCAAGAAAGAGGCTTGAACCTCTAAAGGTTCAATATCCCGATAATCCAGAGGTTCACATAAAACTGAAGCAGCTGTATCTTGAAATAGGCGATAAAGAGATGGCTGTTACTGAGTGTCTGGCTCTGAATGAGATATATAAGAGAAAAGGAATGATTGAGGAGGCTGAAAAGTTTATTGAGGAGGCAAGGTCTATTAATCCTGATGATGAAAGACTTCTTATGCGTGAAGTAGAATCTCCTTTCTTATCTCAATATGAGGAATCATTAATTTCATCACCAGCGGGGGATGCCACAGAGAGAGAGGCTGTGGAAACCTTTGAAAGACCTGCTACTGCACCTTCGAGAGAGGATTATCTGGAGGCCTTTACGGAAGCAGAGTTTTATGAAAAACAAGGACTGACGGAGGAGGCCTTAAAGGTTTATAAGTATCTCCAGTCCATCTTTCCTCATGATGAGCAGATAGCTCAAAAGATAGAGAGCCTGTCAGAATTGCAAAGGACTGAGGTCTCAGAAATTCCTGAAGGTGAAGAGGCTGGTATGACTCTTCCAGCGTCAGAAGAATTGGGTTCAGAACTTATTAATCTTCCTGAGGAGGTACCTGTAACAGAAGGGAATGAGCCAGAGGTGATAGGAGAACCAGAACTTACAGAGGATGTTATGGATATCTTTGAGGAGTTTAAGAAGGGTCTTGAAGGACAGGTGAAGGAAGAGGATTCTGACACCCATTATAATCTTGGGATTGCCTATAAGGAGATGGGATTAATTAACGATGCGATTAAAGAGTTTCAACTTTCAAGGAAGGATCCAAGATACTATATTGCCTCGATGAATATGCTGGCAATATGCTACAAAGAAAAAGGACTATACAAGCTTGCCATCGAGACTCTCGAAGAGGCTATGCGTGGTATTGATAAATCTCAGGAAGAATACCTTGCCATGAGATATGAGCTTGCCGATGCCTATGAAAAGGATGGGGATATAGCTTCTGCCTTTAATCTTTACACAGAGATATATGGCATGGATTCAGGCTTCAGGGATGTAGCTCAAAAGATTGAGACCTTGAAGAAGGTGCCTCCAAGGCAGAAGAAAGAAAATATCTCTTTAAAGCCTTCTCAAGAATCTCCAAAGAAAAGGGACAGGATATCCTATATTTGATTTTCTCACGCCTCATAGCTGTCCAAAATAAATTAAAATGTTATTTTAAAGAGGGCATAAGGCCTCAAAAACACAAAAGAAGCGACAGGATTTATTTTTAAATGTAGAATGAGGTTATTCGAGCTTCTGAGAGGTATATTAAGGTCATGATAGGTTATTTAACAAGTTACATTAAGGAGTCGCCTTTTGTGCTTTTTAGGGATGGCGCAAGTAATAGTTGGCCTCATGCCCTTTATCTTGGACAGATGTGCTCACACCTTTTAAAAATAATTCATGGTCTTGCCAATTCTTTTCAATTTATGCTATACAACTTAGGCCTCTGGCATAATAAGCTTGCCAGCGGACATAAAAAATAGTGTTGATGACACTGCTATAACAAATTACAATGAGTTATTTAAAAGGGCGTAAGGCCTCAAATAGGCGGAAGATAGGCTATAGGCTTCAGGCTTTAGGCGTTAGGATATTAGGAAAAATTCTATAGCCTATAGCCTGATTAGGTTATGAAAGGAATAATTAAGGCCCTCGGACTTGTTTTTGGTGATATAGGCACAAGCCCTATATATACCGTTACTGTCGTATTTCTTATCCTTGAACCCACAGCTCAGAATATTATCGGTGTCCTTTCTTTAATATTCTGGACCTTAATATTCCTGCCAACCATTCAATATAATCTCCTCGCCATGAGCCTGAGTATAAGAGGTGAGGGTGGCACGATTGTCCTTGCCGAGATATTTAAATCCCTCTTAAAATCCGTTAAATCAAAGACAGTGGTGGCTTTTCTTTCTTTTGTTGGTGTTTCCCTTCTTATGGGCGATGGTGTGATCACACCTGCTATAAGCATCCTCAGTGCTGTTGAAGGTTCTGCCCTTATCCCGGGTCTTGAAGGGATATCCCAGACCATTATTGTCCTGATATCCATAATTATTGCGATACTACTTTTCTCATTTCAAAAGAAGGGTACAGAAAAGGTTGCCTTTACCTTTGGTCCTATAATGGTTATATGGTTTTCCTCCTTATTTATCCTTGGTATAAATTTCATTTTAAAAAATCCCGTTGTATTGAAGGCAGTCAACCCTGCTTATGGAATTGAGTTTCTTCTCAGTTCCGGATGGAAGGGTTATCTTATTCTCGGAGAGATAATCCTCTGTGCAACAGGTAGTGAGGCTATGTATGCTGATATGGGTCATCTTGGCTCAAGACCCATAAGGGAGGCCTGGATACTTGTATTTATTGCCCTTACTACAAACTATCTCGGTCAGGGTGCCTTTTTATTAAGCCATCCAGAGGCAAAAAATATCCTCTTTGAGATGGCCCTTTCAGTAATGCCCTCATTATATGTCCCGTTCCTGTTACTAAGCATCTCTGCTACCATTATAGCCTCTCAGGCAATGATAAGCGGGATGTTCAGCATTGTCTATCAGGCTATTACAACACGAATAATGCCTGTCTTTAAGATTGACTATACATCCACAGAGCTGAGGTCTCAGATATACATAGGCAGTGTAAACTGGTTTCTCCTTTTAGCAGTGATATTTATTATGGTTGAGTTTGGCCAGTCCTCAAGACTTGCCTCTGCCTACGGTCTCGCTGTTACAGGAGACATGACTATTACAGGTCTTGCCATGATATGCATATTCATGCTGAAGAAGAAATACCCATTAGCCCTTCTTGCCCTTATTGTCACTTTTATTGATATAACCTATTTCAGCTCCACCCTTCACAAAATACCTCATGGTGGCTACTGGTCTATTGTTCTTGCCTTTTTCCCTTTAACAATGATTATCCTTTTTACTGAGGGACAGAAGAGGCTTTATCGTGTGATGGACTTCATGCCGAGGGATGAGTTTATATTGAAGTTCGAGCGGTTTTACAGGACTAATCCGAAGATTCCCGGTACAGCCCTTTTTCTTGTGAAGGATGCATCTGAGATACCTCCCTATATAGTTGAGACCATGTTCTTTCATGGAATTATCTATGAGGAAAACATATTCCTTTCAATAGTCCGCAGACCCGATCCCTTTGGTGTAACAGGATATTTTAAAGAGGACCCCTGTAGCGGGATAAGAGTCTTTGAGATCCAGATGGGTTATATGGAGGTTATAAATGTGGAGGAGATATTAAGAGAAAACGGTATCGAGGAGAGGGCCATATTTTATGGCCTTGAGGATATATCAGCAAGGGGCATTGTATGGAAGGCCTTTTCAATGCTCAAAAGAATCACACCTACCTTTATAAGTTTCTTTCAACTCCCTCCAAAGAAACTTCACGGAGTCCTTACAAGGATAGAGATGTAATTAGAGAGGTTAAGGTCTCCCTGTGAGATGGTTCAAAGAATCCCTGTAGCTCAGTAAAGATGAGCTTCGTCCATCCCCAGTAGGTCTTTACATCCTCAAGGTCAAAGTCCACGAATCCTTTGTAATCTGCGTCTTTTCTTCTTATATACAGATTGGTCAAATAATTATACACTTCCTTTTTAACTTCTCCCGCTTTCACAAATTGCTGTGCAAGAAGCACCTGTACCCCTTCATGTGAAAGGGGATGGAAGCCCCTTTTTGTTAGTGCATATCTTACAACTGCCCCTGATGCATAAAAGAGAGAAGAAACACACTCACGATAGTTTCTTATTTCAAGGTTTGCCTTGAAACTTAAAAGTTTGCTTACTATTATCTTCAGGATATCTTCTATGTCCTGGGATGCCTCAACCATAGTGGTTTTCCTTTTGTGATCTCCTTGCTTATTACTGTATTCTTTAAGTCATCCTGGTTTATTACGATAACATGAAGCATTATCTCAGGTAAGGACTCAATATTCCATTTTTCTATAAGTTTCTCTGTCACTCTAACATGATTTCTATCTTTTACAATAACTGCTACATCCATATCACTCCATTCGTTGCTCCTCCCACTGCTACGTGAACCATAGAGAAACAGGGCCTCTACAAACTCAAGTCTTTTCAAATAAGATAAGAGATCTTCTATTACCTTTTTCTCATAAGGTGTCAATCTATCAAAGGCATTATATCCAGTCCCTGTTGTTGCCATCTGCCTTGAAAGTATTATAACAGGTTTTGTAAACTAAAACATGGTCTTCAGGGGCATCTTCAAAGTAATTCTTTTACTTTTTTTCCTAATATTTCTGCTCTTTTTTATTCCCTATAACCTGATAATAGCTAAGGAACCTGTTAAGATTGGTGTTGCCTCTATGATAACCCCTGTTGATGCTGTTAAATACTATCAGGAGATTATTGATTATATAGGAGAGGAGCTCCGTGAACCAGTAGAGATGGTCCATAGAAGAAGTTATGAAGAAATGGACAGGCTTCTTGAAAAAGGAGAGGTAAAGATAGCCTTTGTATGCTCATATCCTTATGTTAAAGATAAAGAAGCCTTTGGTGTTGAGCTCCTCGTCGTTCCAAAGGTAGATGGTAAAACAACCTATCATTCCTATATAATCGTCCACAAAGATAACCCTATTAAGTCCTTTGCTGAACTCAAAGGCAAGACCTTTGCATTTACTGACCCGAGGTCAAACTCAGGGAGACTCTATCCTCTTTATCTCCTTAAGACCATGGGCACAACACCAGAGGAATTTTTCAAAAAGGTTATATATTCCTATAGCCACAACAAATCCATTGAGCTCGTTGCAAAAAAGAAGGTTGATGGTGCTGCCGTGGAGAGTATTGTCTTTGAATATATGCTAAAAAGAGGGTCTCCCTATGCATCGCAGGTAAAGGTCATAAAGAGGTCACCACCTTTTGGTATCCCACCGGTTGTTGTTACAAAGGATATAAGGCCTGATTTAAAGGAAAAAATAAGGAATATACTTCTGAATATGCATAAGACTGAGAAGGGAAGAAAGATACTCACCTCTATGGATATAGAGAGCTTTGTTATGGGTTCAGATAGTGCCTATGATTCCATTAGAGAGATGGACAGGATCTTGAGAGGAGACAAAGGGAATAACGGAGTCAGGACATCTCAGCAGAAGGTCGTTTATATAGGGGTGATACCAAAAGATAATCCAAGACTTATTTATGAACGATACCAGCCCCTTCTTGATTATCTTACAGAGAAGACCTCTTTCAGGTATGAACTTGTTGTTAAGAAGAATTATGCTGATACAGTTGGTGCCCTCGGAAGGGGAGAGATGGATATGGCCTTTCTTGGACCTCTTACCTATCTTGAGGCAAGGCAGGCCTATGGCGCTACCTGTGTATTGAGACCAAAGGGGATTTATGGTAACGGGACATATAAAAGCATTATAGTTATAAGGAAGGGATCAGCTATTAAATCTCCAGCAGACCTTAAGAACAAAAAGATTGCCTTTGGTGCTATAAAATCTACATCAGGAAACCTAATACCGAGGTACCTCCTTGCATACCAGGGGATTCATCTGAGTGAACTATCAGGTTATACAAACTTTGATTATCACGACTCAGTTGCAAAGGCTGTCCTTAGAGGACAATTCGATGCTGGAGCAGTGAGGGATACAGTTGCAACAAGATACGAAAGGCTTGGCCTTGAAAGGTTTATGGAATCTCAGTCCATTCCAACAGGTCCTCTTGTTGTGAGCCCCTCTGCATCCTATAAGGTAGTTGAGGAGGTCAGGGAGGCCCTTCTCAGTCTTGACCCCTCAAGGCCTGAACACAGGAAGGTTTTTGAAAGGCTTGATGATGAATTCAAGAACGGTTTCATGCCAGCCACTGATGCTGATTATGCTGGCATAAGGAGTCTTATAAATTCAGTTCCTGAGACATGTGGTAGGGGATGCCATCCAAGGATAAGATTATAGATATAAAAGCAATTTTTAGACCAGGTCTTCAGAGAAGATTTGTCGTCTTCACAGGCCTTTCCATCATAGCCCTTATGGCTACACTCGGCTTTATTGCTGTAGAGAGGGAGAGGAGTCTTCTTTATGAGGAGGTGGAGAGTCAGGGAAGACTTCTTGGAGAGACCTTGGCTATCCCGATTATAAACGATCTTATATACGAGAGATTAGGGCTTATAGAAGAGGGTGGGCTTCTTGATAATTATGTGATGGAGATATTCAATAAAAAGGACCTTGACCTTCTTTACATTGCCATTCTTGATGAGAGCGGAAAGGTAATATCCCATAATGACATTCGAGAATACGGAAAATTCTATAATGACAGCCTAACCCTCAGGGCTCTTAATTCTTTAGAACCCCTCATTCAGTCCTTTACTTTCAATAAAGAACCTGCCCTTGACTTTGCCTTTCCCCTTTCCATAGGAAAAAAGAGGTGGGGTACTTTAAAATTTGGTGTTTCCCTTAAAAGGATGAAGGAGGAGGTTCTTTCTACAGTCTTAAGGATTGTCCTTCTTACTGTAATATTTCTATTTATTGGATTTGCTATGATTGTTGTCCTGAGTCAGAGACTCATAAGACCAATAACAGAGCTTGCCGGGACAATGGAGGCAATAAAGGGAGACCATCTAAATGTGAGGGTGCCTGTGAAGGGAGACTACGAGATAGCTGTGCTTACAGAGAAATTCAACTCCCTTCTTGAGAGAATCAGGGAGAGTCAGGAGGAACTGAAAAAGACCCATGAGAGACTCAGGCAGTCTGAGAGGCTTGCCTCCATAGGAATACTTGCCACGGGTATTGCCCATGAGATAAATAATCCCCTCGGAGGTCTCTTTAACTGTCTGGAGATATTAAATGCAAGGGGTGACAACCCAGAGCTCAGAAAGAGATACCTTGAGCTTATTAAAGAGGGTCTCGAAAGGATAGAGACTACTGTCAACAGGCTCCTTTATATGGCAAGAAAAAAGGAGCACAGGTTAGAAGAGATAAATCTCAGGTATGCTGTAAGGAATGTCTTTGGACTCATAGAATTCAGGGCAAATAAACTAAGAATTAGATTTAATAATAATGTGCCAGAGGACATATCAATCCTCGGAGATATGCAAGACTTTCAGCAAGTATTGCTCAATCTATTCATTAATGCGGTCCAGGCAATGCCTGAAGGTGGTGACCTTACAGTAAATGCCTTCAAGGATGATTCTCAAATAATCCTGGAAGTGATAGATACAGGAACAGGAATTAAAGATGAGCATATTTCGAGGATCTTCGATCCTTTCTTTACAACAAAGCCACCTGGTGAGGGCACAGGCCTCGGGTTATGGCTTACCTATGAGATAGTAAAAAATTATAATGGAGATATAAAGGTGGAGAGTGAGATTGGAAAGGGTAGCAGATTTATAATTACCTTCCCAGACAAAAGATGAAGACCATACTCGTAATAGAAGACGACAGGCTTATGAGGATTACCCTTGAGGATAGCCTCAGGGCTTCAGGGTATAATACCTTGACATGCGAGAACCTGAAGGATGCATTAGCCATCCTTCAGGAGAGGGAATTTGATCTTATTGTTACGGATGTGAGGCTTCCTGATGGAAATGGAATGGATATCCTGAGAGACCTGAAGGATACACCCGTGATAATAATGACTGCCTTTGGCACAATAAGGGATGCTGTGGAGGCAATGAAGCTCGGTGCCTTTGACTATATAACGAAACCCTTTTCCCTTGAGGAATTCCTCCTCCTTGTTGAGAGGGCAATTGAATTCAGGGATATGAAACTCGAAAACAGGAGGCTCAGGCAGAACCTCAGTAATTGCTATGGCCTTCCATCCATAATTGGAGAGAGTCCTTCTATTAAGGCCCTTATATCCCAGATAGAGAAGATTGCTAACTCTGACTCTACTGTCCTCATTTATGGCGAAAGCGGCACAGGAAAGGAACTTGTGGCAACTACTATTCATTATCTGAGTAAAAGGAGGGATAAACCTCTTATAAAGATAAATTCTGCTGCTATACCCGAAGGCCTCGTGGAGAGCGAGCTCTTTGGATACGAAAAGGGTGCCTTTACAGGTGCATTAAAAAGAAAGCCTGGAAGGTTTGAACTTGCCAATGGTGGAACCCTTTTTCTTGATGAGGTTGGTGACCTTCCCCTCAGCGCACAGGCAAAGCTCCTGAGGGTGATTCAGGAGAGGAGTTTTGAGAGGGTTGGTGGAACAGAGACCGTAAATGTTGATGTAAGGCTTATAGCAGCTACGAACAAAAACCTCCTCGAAGAGGTGAAAAAAGGCAGATTCAGGGAAGACCTTTATTATAGATTAAATGTCATACCCATAATGATTCCACCTTTAAGGGAAAGGAGAGAGGATATCCCTCTTCTGATTGAGCACTTTCTAAAGAAATATAACAGCCGCTTAGGTAAGGAGGTAAGGCTCTCAAAGGAGGCCCTTGATGCATTATTAAGTTATGACTATCCAGGCAATGTGAGGGAACTTGAGAATATAATTGAAAGGGTTGTTGTATTAAGCACCGATGGAGTGATTAAAAAAGAAGACCTGCCTTTTGTATCAGATAAGGGAGAGGATAGGCTTGTTACCCTTTCTGAGGTATCCCAGAGGGCTGAAAAGGAATACATAGAGAAAGTCCTCAGGCTTACAGGAGGAAATAAGACCCGCGCTGCAGAGCTCCTTGGAATAAGCAGAAAGACCCTCTGGGAGAAGATGAACACCTATGGTATAAAGGCATAAGTTACCCTTTCGTAACACCCACCACTCTTTGCACCAGTCCTGTAGATTTATCTTTAATTTCAAGGTATTTTACTCGTGAAGAGCTCCCATGCTGTTACTTTTTTGTAACGACATGTTTTATTAAAACCTCGTAATATCAAGAACTTATGAAATGGCATGGAAATTGATTGATAAAGATCAGACTAAGATTTTAAATAGAAAGGAGGTGCTTGCGTACTTAAAAAAGAATATATCAATGCTTTATTTGGCGAGGCACTATAGGTTTTAAATCTTAAATCTTATTTAAGGAGGTGTGAAGATGGCTATAAGCCGAAGAGAGTTTTTAAAAGGCTCAGCAGGATTGGCTGCACTGGCAGCAATGGGAGACCTGTTCTTTAATCTTTCAGAGGTTGTAGCTCAAGAGTCCATGAGCAAGATTCCCTATGCACCGAAGGAGGACGTACTGATTCCTTCCACAGATGTGATGTGTGTCAACTTCTGTGGTATAAGGGTAAGGAGGGTTAATGGTGTAATAAGGGCAATCTATGGTAATCCTGAAAATCCCCAGAATGCAGGCCATCTCTGTCCAAAGGGCATCTCTGGTCTTTTCGATACCTACAATCCCTACAGGGTAAAGAAGCCCCTCAAAAGGACAAATCCAAAGAAAGGTCCTGGTGAAGACCCAAGATGGGTAGAGATAAGCTATGAAGAGGCCTTTGATGAGATCACAAAGAGGCTTAAAAAGATCAAGGCTGAAAATCCTGCAAAGTTTATATGGCAGCACGGTCATGGCAAGTACTTGATGAGAGACCACTTCCCCAAGGCCTTCTGTAAGGCCTTTGGCACGCCCAATTTGGTTCACAGGACAACTGTTTGTGAGGCTGCAAGGCATGTCTCAGATGAGATAACCTGGGGTTATCATGGATTTCTACCTGATGTGGATAATTGCGAATATCTTATAAACATGGGTGCAAATCCCATGGAGGCAGAGCAGTGGGCAAGATGGCTTGACAGGAAGATCATTGAGAATATGGAAAGGGGAATGAGATATGTAGTAGTAGAGCCGAGGCTTTCAAACACAGCAGCAAAAGCCCATGAATGGATACCTATAAGGCCAGCAACAGATGCTGTATTTCTTCTTGCAATGGCAAATGAATTGATTAAGAACAACTACATAGATGAGAACTTCCTTGTTACCTATACGAATGCCCCATTCCTCGTTGGAGAGGATGGTAAGTTTGTAAGGAAGGATGGTAAACCCTTAATCTGGGATAAAAAGACAAACTCAGCAAAACCCTATGAAGGAGATGTAGAACCTGCCCTTTCAGGTAGTTACACTGTTGATGGAAAACCCTGCAGGACTGCCTTTGAGGTCTTTAAGGAATCAATAAAGGATATAACTCCTGAGTATGCCTCTGAGGTTACAGGTGTACCAGCCGAGACTATTAAAAGAATAGCAAAGGAATTTGGCGAGCATGCCCATATTGGAGCAACGGTTGTAAAAGAGGGTAAGACCCTGAGATACCGTCCTGTAGCTATTCATACCTTCCGAGGTATAAGTGCCCATGAATATGGAGTGCAGAATAACAGGGCAAGGCAGATAGTTATGATGCTTGTTGGTGCCTTTGATGCTGTTGGAGGCATGCATCTGCATGATGTTTATAAGAAACCAGCGTACATGGAACCATCAAAGTGCGAATATCCTCCAAAGAGGGTAGACCTCCAGGAGAGCGTCTATTTCCCCCATGGGACACACAATGTTGCCCAGCAGGTTGCCTTAACCCTTGCTGATCCGAAGGCCTACGGGCTTCCCTATGAGCCTGAGTTTATGATGTCCTATGCCACAAACAGACCTTTCTCTACATCGGATATGAAGAAACAGATAGAGGGCTACCAGAAGATTTACAGTGTGGTTATTGACACAATTATCACGGAATTTGCCGACATGGCAGACATTGTCCTTCCTGATAAGACCTATCTCGAATCATGGCACTGGTCAGACACAAGATGGAACCTTGAATCAAAGCATATGGCAATAAGACAGCCTATTGTGAATGCCTATAATCTCAAATACGATGCCTTTGATGTTCTCATGGAGCTTGCTGAGAGACTTGGCATTCTGGATAAATATATTGAAGAAATAAACAAGGCATGGAAGATCAAACTTGCCCCTGGCAGGAAGTATTCCTCTGAGGAGGTCGTTGCAGAGATTGCAAAGGCCAATGGCACAGACATCGAGTATCTCAAGAAGCACGGATTGAAGGCAAAGAAACTCCATGTAGAGGATATCTATCTAAAAGGGGTTGAGGCGAAGTTTAAAGGCCCTGGAAAGCCTAAGATGAACTTCTATGCAGAAAATCTGCTCATTACTGCTGAGAAGGTCAAAGAGACAGTAGAAAAGCATGGTATCAAGAATATCAGGACTGACAATCTTTCCATTGTCTATTCACCCCTTCCAAGGAAGGAGCATGCCTTCCCGACTCCTCATCTTGAGGCAAAGGGTTATGACCTATACCTCATAACCTACAAGCGGATGTACTTCAACCAGAGTAATAATGCCATGGTGCCAGTGTTGAGGGAGGTAGCTCATGATGCCGATGAGAACTTTGTGCTCATAAATACAGAAACGGCAAGGCAGAAGGGGATAAAGGATGGAGAGTATGTATATGTGGAGTCAAGGGTTGGAAAGATCAAGATCAAGGCAAAACTCACAGAGGGGATAAGACCTGATACAGTGGCTATAAGTTATCACTACGGACACTGGTCAAATAGCATGCCAGCTTATGCAAAGAAGGGAGCAAACCCCAACTGGGTCCTTGAACTCCATCCTGACAGGATCTCTGGTATGAATAGTTTTAATGATACAAAAGTAAAGGTTTATAAGGCATAGGAGGTGAATAATGAGATTCGGAATGGTAATTGATATGAGACGCTGTTTTGGTTGCAGGGCATGCGTTGCTGCCTGTAAGACAGAGAACATGGTTCAGTCAGGCAATTACTGGAACTTTGTCCTCGAGTACGAACAGGGTAAGTATCCCAATGTGAGAAGGATATTTACACCGATGAACTGTATGCACTGTGAAAATCCTCCTTGCATGAAGGCATGTCCTGAGAAGGCAATAAGCAAAAACGAGTATGGTGTTGTGCTTATTAACTATGACAAATGCAAGGGTAAGAAATACTGTATAGCAGCTTGCCCCTATGGTGTGATTCACTTCATCGACAAGGTAAAGACCTTTTATGAAAAGGAAAAGATACCATACGAGACCCTACCACCTGAGGCACAGCATCCCCTTCACAGGAAAAAACCTGGCATTGCTGAGAAATGTACTTTCTGCTGGCACAGGATAGAGAAGGCCCTTAAAGAAGGCAAGAAGCCAGGCAGTGACTATGACACCTCTCCAGCCTGCATTAAGGTCTGTCCTGCCAATGCGAGATACTTTGGTGACCTTGATGACCCGAATAGTGAGGTTTCCCGTCTAATTGCAGAAAAGAGGGCCGTGCAGCTCAAAAAAGAATACGGTACAAGACCACAGGTTTATTACATAGTTTAGGAGGTGAGAGATGAAGATAAAGACAACGATAATCATTCTTCTGGTGATAGGCCTTGCTATTGGAGGCACAGCCTTTGCACTCGATATTCCATCTACTGCAAAGGCAATAAAGTCAGGAAAGATA
>Ga0197143_1000087_pt1 | contig 97866 bp, 99 predicted proteins | sample GBS70_MetaG_FD_148603 | JGI IMG/M metagenome (GOLD analysis project Ga0197143, IMG submission 148603) | Sediment microbial communities from Great Boiling Springs, Gerlach, Nevada, United States - GBS 70_MetaG | ecosystem: Environmental > Aquatic > Thermal springs > Hot (42-90C) > Sediment... | reverse complement strand
CCGGCACCGAATCGATCCGGTGACGAGTTGGCGGCGCCCCCCGATCGTTCGGCACGCGGGCGGCGGCGAAGCCCTCGCTCATCCTCGGTGGAGCTCGACGAGCGGCTGACGGCTCACCTCCGGGGGCGGCGGCCCCCTCGTAGCGGGGTGCCGGTTGCCGCAGCCCGGGGAGCGGCAGCCGCTGCGCGGGCGGGCTCGGCGCCGTCGCTGGTGCGGCCACGCCCCTCCGCCCGAGGGCCGAGAATTGGGGAAGGACTCGGGTGACCGCATCCGCGAGGGTCAGCGCCTTGGTCTTCGTCCTCGCCCTGGGGCCGAGAATTGGGGAAGGACTCGGGTGACCGCATCCGTCCCTCGGGCGCGGGCCACGCCACCGGGGCTGCGGGGGGCGTCCGAGGTCGCGGGCCCGTCGCCGCGGTCGGCGTGCTCCGCGTCACCTCCGTCCGTCGCCCCCTCCGGTTCCGGGGAGGCTTCCGCTCGCGTCGCGGTTCCGTTCGCGCCGGAGGCGGTGACGGGCTTCCGGCCGGCTCGACCGCATCGCGGGCGCGTCCGGGCGTGGCGCTCGAGCGCGAAGGTGTCGGCGGAGGGATGCGTCGACCACCACCGTGGCGCCTCCGTGGCCGTCGCAGGGAGGCCGGCGGCGGCCGTTCGCGAAGGTGCGGCAGGCTCTCTCGCGCCGGGTACGTCCGTTGTGTATAGTCGGGGTTCCCCGGCACGATCGCGGCGGAGAGGAGGTCGACTGCCCCGTGGAGTCGGTTCGGAAGAGCGTCCTGGCGAACGGCTTGCGCGTCCTGACGTGCGCCATGCCCCACACCCGTTCGGCCACGGTGAGCATCTACGTCGGGGCCGGCAGCCGCTATGAACGGGACGAGGAGGCGGGGCTTTCGCACTTCCTGGAGCACATGCTCTTCAAGGGCGCATCCCGCCGGCCGACGGCGAAGGAGATCTCCGAAGCGATCGAGGGGGTGGGCGGCATGTCCAACGCCGCCACCGATCGCGAGCTCACCGTCTACTACGCGAAGGTGCCGGCCGATGCCACCCTCCAGACCATCGACGTGCTCGCCGACATGGTCTCGGCGCCGGTGATGGACCCCCGGGAGCTGGAGAAGGAGCGGCACGTCATCCTCGAGGAGCTTGCGTCGATCGAGGACAACCCGGCGGAGCTCGCCGGGATCCTCTGTGACGAGACGCTCTGGCCGGGCCAGCCGTTGGGGCGGAACATCGGTGGCACGCCGGAGAGCGTCACCCGACTCCCCGCGAGCGCCGTGGAGCGGTACCTCCGCAGCCAGTACGTGCCCTCGAACATGGTGCTCGCTGTGGCCGGCAACATCGACCACGAGGCGGTGGTGGAGGCGGCCGAGCGCTGGCTCGGGGCGATGCGCGACGCCGAGCCACGGCCGTGGTTCCCGGCCGTGGCCCGGGATGGTGCACCGCGCCTCGCCATCCGGGAGAAGGCGACGGAGCAAGCCCACGTTTGCCTCGCCTACCCCGGGGTGGCGCTCGGCCATCCGGACCGGTACGCCGTGGACATCGCCAGCGCCCTTCTGGGCGAGGGGATGTCGAGCCGCCTCTTCCTCGAGCTGCGCGAGGAGCGGGCCCTCGTCTACGACGTGCACAGCTACCCCAGCGGCTTTCGCGATGCCGGCTCCTTCACCATCTACGCCGGCTGTGACCCCGAGAATGCCCGCGTGACCGTCGAAGCGGCGCTCGAGCAGATCGCCGCCCTGGCGCAGGACGTCCCCGAGTGGGAGCTGGCGAAGGCGAAGGAGATGGTGCGCGGGCGCGTCCTCCTCCGCCTCGAAGACACGCGGATGGTGGCCGGCTGGCTCGGCGCGCAGGAGCTCCTCCTGGGGAGAGTCCTCACCGTCGACGAAGTGCTCGGGCGCATCGAAGCGGTGACCCTCGACGACGTACGCCGCGTCGTCCGCGAGCTGCTCGCGCCCGAACGGGGCGTTCTGGCCGCCGTCGGGCCCTTCGAAGACGACGCGCCGTTCGCTGGCCTCCTGCCGTGAGCGGAGCGTTCTATCCTCCGCCCCGCACCGAACCGGTGCCCGGCGGGGCCTACATCGCTGTCGCCGTCGTACCCATCTGGCGGGGAGAGCTCGTGGCCTTCGATGTGACGGCGGCGGGCGCCGAGGGGAGGTGGTTCCCCTGGGCGCCGCTCCCCCGTGGAACGGAGCCGTGGGAGGCTGCTGCGGCCCTTGCCGAGGAGTGGTGCGGGGCCGACCTCGCCGAGCTCCGATTGGTGGATGCGATGGGTGGGGAAGGTCTTGGCGGAAGCTGGCAGCTCACGCTCGTCTTCCGGGCGGAGCTGCTGGCCGCCCCGAAGGGCGACCCGCATCGCCGGCCGGTCCTCCTTCCGGCCCAGCCTGCCGAGGCGGTCGGCGGCTTCGCCGCCGCCGACCTCGCGCGCTGGGCCGGCGGCGACGCCGGGGGCGGCGGGCTCCCGCCCCCGGCAACCCAGCGCCCTCCGCTCCTCTTCTGAGGGTTTGTCGAGGAACGCGCTCGACAAACTCCCACATGCTCCGCCCCTGCGGTATCCTGTTTCCCAGCGGGGGCATTGGAAATCCCAGCCTTCCGACCGGAAAGGGGGGTCACCGAGATGACCAACGTCGCATCACCCATCGCCGAACGCGGCTACGCCCACCCGGAAGTTCTCGTCGATACCCAGTGGGTCGCCGACCACCTGAACGACCCGAACGTCCGCATCATCGAGTCGGACGAGGACCCGCTCCTCTACGCTTCGGGGCACATCCCCGGCGCGGTCGAGGTCGACTGGGTTCGGGACTTGAACGACCCGGTGCGCCGGGACTACATCGACAAGGCCCGTTTCGAAGAGCTGATGTCCCGCATCGGCGTGACGCCCGACATGACGGTCGTCTTCTACGGCGACAAGAACAACTGGTGGGCGACGTACGCCTTCTGGGTCTTCCAGCTCTTCGGCCACACGAACGCGAAGATCATGGACGGTGGCCGCCTGAAGTGGGAGAAGGAGGGCCGGCCCCTCGTGCGCGAGGTGCCGAACTACCCGCGCACCCGGTATGTGGCCAAGGAGCGGGACGACAGCCGCATCCGCGCCTTCCGCGACCAGGTGCTGAAGCACATGGAGGCTCGCAAGCCCCTGGTCGACGTGCGGAGCCCGGAGGAGTTCCGGGGCGAACGGACGCACATGCCCGAATACCCTCAGGAAGGCGTGCTGCGGGGCGGGCACATCCCCGGGGCGAAGAACATGCCGTGGGCGCGGGCCGTCAATCCGGAGGACGGCACCTTCCGGCCGGCCGCGGAGCTCCAGCAGCTCTACATCGAACAGCTGGGCCTGAAGCCCGAGGACGAGATCATCACCTACTGCCGCATCGGCGAGCGCTCCAGCCACACCTGGTTCGTGCTGACCTACCTGCTCGGCTTCCCGAACGTCCGGAACTACGACGGAAGCTGGACGGAGTGGGGGAACTCCGTCGGCTTGCCCATCGAGAAGCCGTAGCACCATCCAGGGGGAGGCGGGCCGGAAGGCCCGCCTCCCTTGCCCGGCGCACGTGGCCCCCGCTACGCCGGCGCGGTAGCATGGAGCTGCGGGCGCTCGCCCCCGCTCGGAGCCATGACCGCCATCCCCGAACCGCTCGCCCGCTTGCTCCACGAAGTCGAAGGGCTCGACCGCTTCGAGCGCCAGCAGCTCTTGTTGGAGTTCGCCGACGAGTTCCGCGAGGTGCCGCCAGAGGTCGCGGAGCGCCCCTTTCCGGAGGAGAACTACGTCACCCGCTGCGAATCGCAGGCGTACGTGTTCGCCCGGCCGAACCCCGACGGCACCCTCAAGTTCTACTTCGCCGTCGAGAACCCCCAGGGCGTCTCGGCGAAGTCCTGGGCGGTGATCATGGACCGAACCCTCTCCGGCCAGCCCCTCGAGTCGGTGCTGGCGGTGCCGCCCGACGTCATCTTCCGCATCTACGGCAACGAGATCTCCATGGGGAAGGGGCAGGGACTGATGGGGATGCTCGACCACGTGAAGATGCTCGCTGCCCGCACCCTCCGCGAGCGCCGCTCGGAGGGATGACGGTGGGCGCGCTGCTCGTCCTCCGGCTCATCGGCTTCCCTGCGGCGATGCTCATCTCCGGCATCGTCGCCTGGCGGCTCGCTCGGCGCTCCAGCGACCCCCGCAGCGAGCGTCCCGTCTGGCGTGACGACTCCCTTGCCGACTGGTACCGGGAGCGGGAGCGCCTCGCCGAGGAGGAGCGACGGAAGCGTCACGAAGCGCTCTCCCGCGGCGAGCACGCCGAAGCGGCGGAGGCGAGCCAGAGGGAGGAGCGGACCGAGCATCGCCTCGGCGGGTAAGTGCCGCCGCTCCTCGCGTTGCTCGAACCGGATCCACACCTGGGCTCACCTGCGTTGCGCGGGTGCGCCGCCGGCAACGACCGCCCCTCGGCCCTGGCCGGACGCGCAGGCTCGGGATAATGCCCGCGCGCTCCGGCCGGGCGGCCCAGGCGGTGGCGGACCTTTCCGCCGGAGCGGCGGCCGGCGGTCCCCCGCCCCCCGGGCCATCGAGCCGCACGGCGGGCGGGGGGCGGCGTCCGTGTGAAGGGCAGCCGCCCGGTCCGTGACACGGGCAACCGCACTGGAGATGGCGCCGCGCACCTCTCCCTGGCGTGTGTCGTGGCAGCTCGACTTCGCTGGTGGCGACCCGGCAGGGTTGGCGGCCGTCAGCCGCGCGCTGTACGTGGTGTCGGGGTTCGTGTCGGGCACCGCCGAGCGGCTGGTTCGTGGCGGCCGTCCGGTTCGGGACGGCTGATGAGCGTCGGGACGGGTGGTAGAGTGGGCCCCGCAGCATCCGAACCCGGAGGCGCATCATGGACCGATTCGAAGATGGCGACCTCGTCATCCTCCGCGCGGGGCCGGCGGGCGCTTGGCAGAACAACATCTACCTGGTGATCGACCGCACCACGGGAGAAGCCGCGTTCATCGACGCCCCCGACGAGCCGGAGAAGGCCATCGCCGCCGCCGAGGCGGCCGGCGTGCACCCCACGAAGATCCTCCTCACCCACTCCCACCCCGACCACACGGCGGGTCTCGACGCGCTGAAGGCTCGGTTCGGCTGCCGGCTGTACGCCCATGCGGCCGAGCCGTGGCTGAAGGAGGGGCAACTCGACGAGCCGGTCCAGCACGGACAGGAGATCCGGGTCGGGAACGTCGCCTTCCGGGTGCTGAGCGTGCCGGGCCACACCCCGGGGAGCACCGCCTACGTGGCCGGGAAGAGCGCCTTCGTAGGCGACACGCTCTTCCCCGGCGGGCCTGGCCGCTCGCAATCGCCGGAGCTCCTCAGGCAGGAGATCGCCTCCATCGTGACGCACCTGTATGCGCTGCCGGACGACACGGTCGTGTATCCGGGGCACGGCCCTACCACGACGATCGGGGAGAGCAAGGCCGAGTACGCCGTCTTCGCCTCGCGCGAGCACCCGCCCGACCTGTGCGGCGACGTGCGCTGGCTGGAATCCTGAGCGCGCACTCGACGGATTGTCCAGCGGGCGCTATCCTGGCCTCGCGATCGAACAGGGGCGGAGAACGTTCGCAGCGAGATCACCTGTCGGAGCAAGAACGAATGGCGAACCCTGGCGAAACCGTACCGAAGAGCCGCTTGGAACGCCGCAAGCTTCGCACCCGGCGAGCGATTCTCGAGGCAGCGGCGAAGCTCTTTCGCGAGAAGGGCTTCGGCAAGACCTCGATCATCGAGATCGCCGACCTCGCCGACGTGGGCGTCGGGACGCTGTACGGCTACTTCCGCTCCAAGCACGAGCTGCTCCAGGAGGTGCTTCGCACCCACGCGCTCGAAGCCCGGGAGCGGTATCGCGCCGCTGTGGACCGGACGACGCCGGCGGTCGAGCGGGTCGTGCGCACGCTCGATGAAGTGGCCCGCTACATGCACGAGAACCGGGTGTTGCTGGCCTCCGCCTTCCGCGAGGACGGAGGCGAGCGCGGGGAGCGTCACGCCCAGGCGGTGAACCCCGCCGACTGGCTGTTCGACGCCCTGTGCGAGGACATGCGGCGCGGCATCGAGAAGGGGGAGCTGCGGAAGGTGCCGGTCGAAATCACCGCCCTCACGCTTCTCACCGCCTACACCTCGGCCGCTCTCGGACTGGGCGTTTGGCGCGACCGGGACCGTGAAGCGACCTTGCGCGAGCTGGACGAGATGACGCGCGCTCTCCTTTCAGCCTGAACGGAGGCGCCCGCTGGGGCGAACCGGGGGGTAGGCAGGCGCGGGGCTCTGCGGTAGAGTACCCGCGCGGCAGCTCAGCCCCGAGGAGCGCGATGCCGACGATGAGCCGGGACGAGTTCGGGAGCACTGGGGGGAGCTCCCGGCCCCCCATCCGGGTGCTTCTCGTCGACGACCACGCCGTCGTCCGTCAGGGCCTCCGCTCGCTCCTCGCCCGTCGGGCCGATATCGCCGTGGTGGGCGAAGCGAGCGATGGGCGGGAGGCGGTGCTCCTTGCCCGCCGTCTCCGCCCCGATGTCGTGCTCATGGACGTGGTGATGCCGGGCCTCAACGGCGTCGAAGCCGCCGCCCGCATCCACCACGAGCTCCCGGGTGTGCGCGTCGTCATGCTCAGCGGCTACAGCGATACCGCCCAAGTGCTCGCTGCCGTCCGCGCCGGCGCCCAAGGGTACGTGCGCAAATCCGCCGATATCGATGAGCTCATCCTCGCCATCCAAGCGGTCGCCCACGGCAACACCTACTTCTCGGCCGAGCTCCTCGGCGGGTTCGATGCCATGGAGCTTCTGCAGAGCGCGCAGAAACCGGGAGGGGGCGCGCTCGACCGTCTCTCCCAGCGGGAGCGCGAAGTGCTCCAGCTCATCGGCGAGGGGTACACCAACCGCGAGATCGCGGAGGTGCTCGGGGTGACGGTGAAGACGGTGGAGGCTCACATCACGCGGATCATCCAGAAGCTCGGCATCCGGCGGCGGGGCGACCTCATCCGCTTCGCCGTTCGGGCGGGCATCGCTCCGCTGGAGTCCGTCGAGCCGGCGCCCCCCGCGCGGGAAGGGCGCGCCGGCTGAGGCCGTCGGTGATCGCCCCCACACGGGGCGGTCGCCGCGTCTGTTAGGATCGAACGAGCGAGTTCCGGGGGGTTCACCATGGCGTTCGAGCCACGGGCCATCGGCCTCGATGGGCGCGGGGCTGTCACTGAGCGGGGCGTCGACCGCGAGCGCATCCAGGCCGCCGTGCGCGAGCTCATCCTCGCCATCGGCGAAGATCCGGCGCGCGACGGCCTCCGCGACACGCCGCGCCGCATCGCCGACATGTACGCCGAGATCTTCGAAGGGCTGACCATCGATCCGCGGGAGTACCTGCGTGTCGGCTTCGAAGTGCCCCACGACGAGATGGTCATCCTCCGCAACATCCCCTTCTACAGCATGTGCGAGCACCACTTCCTCCCCTTCCATGGCGAAGCCCACGTGGGGTACGTGCCCGACTCGCGCGTGGTGGGCATCAGCAAGCTCGCCCGTGTGGTGGAGGCGTACGCCCGCCGGCCGCAGATCCAGGAGAAGCTCACCAGCCAGATCGCCGAGGCGATCATGGAGGTGCTGGAACCGGACGGCGTGGCCGTCGTCATCGAGGCCGAGCACCTCTGCATGACGATGCGCGGCGTGAAGAAGCCCGGTAGCCGGATGGTCACCAGCGCCATGCGCGGACAGTTCCGCCGCTCGGCTGTTACCCGCTCCGAGTTCCTCGCCCTCGTGCGCGGGACCGTCTGAGCGGTCTGCCGCAGGAGGCACCGATGGACGAACCGGCCGCGAACGCCCTCGACGTCCTGCCTGGCGGCGGCCCCGAGCCGCTCATCGATGCGAACCATTTCGAGGCCTTCGCGCCGGAGTGGGCCGCTCTCTGCGCCGATGCGGCTGCGCACCCCTTCGCCCGGCCCGAATGGGTGGGCGCCTGGCTCCGTCGGGCCGAGCCCATTGGCGAGCCCGTCTTCCTCTCCGTCCGGCTCGACGGCAGCCTCGTCGGAGCGGCGGCCTTCGAGATCGACCGCGACGCCGCCCGCGCTCTGGGCGACCCGGACGTCACCGACTACCCGCCCCTTGCCGCGCTCCCTGGCTACGAAGTGGTGGTGGCGGAGGGGATCCTCGAATGGATGCGCGAGGACCTCACGCGGCGCGTCGAGCTCTGGGGCATCGCCGAGGATTCGCTCTTCCGGCCGGCGTTCGCGGCGGCGGCCGAGCGTCTCGGCTGGAGCTTCGCAGAGGAGCCGGAAGTCCTCGCCCCCAGGGCCGAGCTCAGCGGCGGTTGGGAGGCGTACCTCGCCGGGCTTTCGAAGCACGACCGCCACGAGCTGCGCCGGAAGATGCGGAACTTCGCTCACGCGGGGGAGGCTCGCTACGCGGAGGTCACCGACGCGGAGGCGGCTGGTCCTGCCCTCGATGCCCTCTTCGGGCTCATGCGCGCCAGCCACGAAGGGAAAGCGCGCTTCCTCACGCCCGAGCGGGAGGCGTTCTTCCGGGAGGCCGTGCAGGCCGCCGTGGGGGCGGGCTTCGCGCGCATCGGTGAACTCCGGCTCGGAGGCGAGGTCGCGGCTATGGTCGTCTGCCTAGAGAACGCCGAGGGCACCTTCCTCTACAACTCCGGCTACGACCCGCAATTCGCCCGCCTGGCTGCCGGCTTCGTCTGCAAAGCGCACGCCCTGCGCAGCGCCGCCGAACGGGGGAAGCGCTTCTTCGACTTTCTTCGCGGGGGCGAAGAGTACAAGCGGCGGATGGGCGGTCGTCCGTACCAGCTCTACCGCCTGCGCCTCGAAGCTCGCGAGTGAGGGCGGCCGGTGACGCGCATCCTCCACCTCTCGGTGCACACGAGCCCACTTGCTCCCCTCGGCGGCCGCGACGCCGGTGGTATGAACGTCTACGTGCTCGAGCTCTCCCGGGCCTTGGGAGAGCTCGGCTACCAGGTGGATGTGATGACCCGCCTGGACGGTGACCTTCCTCCGATCGCACCGCTCGGACCGAACGTGCGCCTCGTGCGGCTGGCGGCGGGCCCGCCGCTGCCGCTGCCGAAGGACGACATCGCCCGCTGCGGGGCCGAGTTCGCGCGCGAAGCGCTCGCCTTCGTGGCACGCGAAGGCCGCGGCTACGACCTCATCCATAGCCATTACTGGCAGAGCGCCCGCATCGGGCTGGCGCTGGCGCGGGCCTGGAACGTGCCCCACGCGGTGATGTTCCACACCCTCGGCGCCGTCAAGAACCGCGCCCGCGTGAGCGAGGCGGAGCCTCGCCGGCGCATCGCCGCCGAGCGGCTCGCGGCACGGCGTGCCGATGCCGTGGTCACCGCCAGCCGTCACGAGCGGGAGCTCCTGGTACGCGACTACGGTGCCGACCCCTCACGGCTGGTCACCATCCCCTGCGGGATCGACCTCGAGCTCTTCGCGCCGCGGAACCGTGCGCAGGCTCGCGCCCGGCTCGGCGTCCCCCCCGAACCCCCGCTCCTGGTGTGGGTGGGCCGCCTCGAGCCGCTGAAGGGCGTCGATATCCTCGTCGATGCCTTCGCCCAGCTCCAGCGGCGGGACGCGCTCCTCTGGATCGTCGGTGGCGATACCGACGCCGAGGCGTACCGCTCCGCGCTCGAAGCCCAAGCGCGCGAGCGCGGGGTGAGGGAACGCGTCCGCTTCACGGGGCCGATGCCCCATACCGAACTGCCCTGGCTGTACAGCGCCGCCGACGTGTGCGTCGTGCCGAGCTACTACGAGAGCTTCGGGCTCGTGGCCGTGGAGGCGATGGCCTGCGGCACCCCGGTGGTGGCATCCCGGGTCGGCGGCCTGGCCGAAACGGTCATCGATGGCGTGACCGGATACCTCATCCCTTGGCGATGCCCGGAGCCCTTCGCCGAAAAGCTCGACGTGCTCCTGGCGAACCCGGAACTGCGGGCGAACTTCGGACGCGCCGGACGGCGGGTGGCGGAGCGCTTCCGGTGGCCTTCGGTGGCGGCGCGCATCGCTTCGTTGTACGAGGCCTTGCGGGCCGGCCGCCGTCGCGGCGCCCGCTTCCGCGACGAAATCTACGAAGCCACGCTCCTCGCGGGAGGTCAGCTATGACGCAGCCGCAGCCGAGGGACGGCGAACGCCCGATCCTGGCCCAGCCGCCGAGCGGTGCTGCGCCCCCCGAACCTCCGTCCCCCATCACCGGCCCTTCGAGCGCCATGGTGATCGTCGCCCACCCCGATGACGCGGAGTTCCTCTGCGGAGGGACGGTGGCGAAGTGGTGCGCCGAGGGGTGGGAGGTCCGCTACGTGGTCGTCACGAACGGCGACAAGGGCAGCCACGACCCCTCGATGCACCCCGAGAAGCTGGCCGCCATCCGCGAAGAGGAGCAGCGGCAGGCGTGCCGCGTCCTAGGCGTCAAAGAATGCATCTTCCTGGGGTACCCCGACGGCTTCACCTCCGACGACCACGAGCTGCGCGAACAGATCGTGCGTCTTTTGCGGCGCTACCGCCCGGAAGTGGTCATCACCTGGGATGGCTTCCGCCGGAGCTTCAACCATCGCGACCACCGCATCGTGGGGATGGCCGCCGCCGACGCCATCTACCCCCTCGTGCGGGACCGGCTCTTCTACCCACGCCACGAGGAGGAGGGCCTGGAGGCGCACCAGGTGAACGAAGTCCTCCTGGCGGGGGCCACCGACCCCGACTACGAGGTGGACATCACCGACTACTGGCACGTGAAGGTCGAGGCCATCCTCTGCCACCAGAGCCAGCTCGGCGGACGCCAGCGGGAGGATTTCCTGCGTATGCGGGAGGAGCAGCACCGCCGGGAAGGGAGCGACCGTATCGTCGAGCGGTTCCGGCGGTGGAGCATCCGGCGGCCGGTGCCTGCGCAGCCGCCTGCACGGGGCTAGACCTCCTCGGGAGCTCCTGCGGGCATCCTCCTAATTGCCAGTGGGCGAACGGCCGCGCGGCACGGGGCTGGAGCTCCTCGGTCGTTGCTGCGGCCCACGCCGCCAGCGGCGCCCGGTTCGCGACCCGGCTTTGTGGGGGAGCTCGCATAGGAGGTCTCCCGCCGTGAAGCGTGGCAGGAGGGCACCTGGACGGCCTCGCCGTCGGCGTGGGTGAGGCCTTCGGCGATGGGCCGGGCGAGGGTGGCCGATACGGCCGGAGCACGGGACGTTGCGGCCCCGCCGATTGGGCGACCATCCGTTGTCCCGCTGCCGGCCCCGCCTTAGGCTGGGCGGCACCGGCATGCTGCCCGCCATTCGCACCGACGGCCTCACGAAGCGGTACGGCCGTGTCCTCGCGCTCGACGGCCTCGCGCTGGAGGTGGAGCGCGGAGAGGTGTTCGGCTTCCTCGGCCCGAACGGCGCCGGCAAGACGACCACCATCCGCCTTCTCCTCGACCTCATTCGGCCGACTGCGGGGCGTGCCTCCATACTTGGGCACGACTGTCAGCGTGAGTCCCTCGCTGCCCGCGCGCAGGTGGGGTACCTCCCCGGCGACCTCCGCCTCTACGATGGGCTCACGGCCCGCCAGCACGTGGCGCTCGCTGCGCGGCTCCGCGGCGCCCGGCCGGACTGGCGCTGGGTCGGCGAGCTGGCGGAACGGCTCGGCCTCGACCTCGATCGGAAGGCGGGCGCCCTCTCCCGCGGCAACAAGCAGAAGGTGGGCATCCTGCTCGCCCTCTTCGCCCGGCCCCCCGTGCTCATCCTCGACGAGCCGACGAGCGGCCTCGATCCCCTCGTCCAGCACGCCGTCCACGAACTGCTGGTGGAGGAGGCGCGCCGCGGCACGGCGGTCTTCTTCTCCTCGCACGTCATGAGCGAGGTCGAGCGGGTTTGCAGCCGGGTCGCCGTGCTCCACCGCGGGCGGCTGATGCGCATCGACACGGTGGAGGGGCTGCGGGCGCGGGCGATCCGCCGCGTCCGGGTCCGCTTCGACGGGGCCGTTCCGCCGCGGGCCGCCTTCGACCTTCCGGGGGTGACCGTACGGCACTTCGATGCCGCCGGAGCCGAATTCGAAGTGCGGGGCGACTTCGATCCCCTCGTGAAGGCACTCGCCCAAGGGCACGTGGCCGACCTTGTGGCGGAGCTTCCGCCACTGGAGGACGTGGTCGTCCAGATGTACGAGGAGGGCTCGGCGTGAGGAGCGCCCTCTGGTGGAAGACCTTCCGCGACGCCAAGGCATCGGTCGGCGGGGTGGCCTTTGCCCTCTTCGCCATCGCCGCCCTGGTGGCGGGCCTCTATCCCATGTACCGCGACCAGCTCACGGACGAGCTGTTCCCGGAGGAGCTGCGCCGCTTCTTCGGGGACGTGGCGAGCATCGCCACCCCCGAGGGGTATTACGTGAGCCAGCATTTCGCCTACGCCTCGATGCTGGCGGCGATCGTGGGGCTCATCGCCGGCTCGGCAGCGGTGGCCGGAGAGGAAGCGGCGGGCACGCTCGACCTCCTCCTCGCCCAACCGGTGCGGCGCTCCCGGCTCCTGCTCGAAAAGGCGGCGGGCATCGGCGTGGGCATCGCCGCCGCCGCTCTGGGCAGCCTCCTCGGGTTTCTCGTGCTCGCGCCGTGGGTGGATGTCGGCCTCCACCTGGGCCCCATTGCGGCGGCCCACCTCCACATGGTCCATCAGGCGGCCCTCTTCTCGGCGGTTGCCATCTCCGGCAGCGCCTGGCTGCCGACCCGCGCCCAGGCTGGGCTGGCCGGCGCCGCCGTGATGGTCGCAGCCTGGGTGGCGGTCGGGCTCGGCGCGACCATCGAGGCGCTCTCGGCTCTGCGCGACGTCTCGCCGTTCGGCTGGGTCGATTACGAGGCAGTTCTCCGAGGCGACTCCTGGGAGTGGCGGGGGGTCGTGCTCGACGTGGTGCTGACAGCGGCGCTGCTGGCCCTCGCCTGCTGGGGTTTCGAACGCCGGGACATCGTCGCCGGGCCGCGGGAAACGGGCGGATGGCGCCGGTACCTCGTGGCCGGTCGGATTCGCGGCAACGAGACTTCCAGCGAAAGTCCGGCTGCTATTCGGGAACACCCCCGATAGTCCGGGCGCAGTCTCTGCCGAGAGAGTGGGGTGAGACTCCAGACGGCGGAGGATGCGCATGCCTGTGCCCCGAATCCGGATCCCGTTGCCTTCCGCTCCGCGTGGGCTGCGAACCTCGAGGGTGTTGCGAGTCGCGAGGGACCTCGGCCTCGCTTGGAAGCTGGGCATCGCCTTCGTCCTCGTGGGGACGGTACCCATGGTGGTCGGCGTGGTGCTGGCCCGAAACTCCGCTGCTCCCGAGCTCGAGCGGAACGCGGAGGTGCGCCAGACCGAGCTGGCCCGCAGTTTGAGCCAGATGATCGACCGGGCCTTGTCCGAGCGTTACGGGGATGTACAGGCGTTCGCGCAGAATCCGCTCGTGAAATCGATGCAGAAGACGCGAATCATGGAGTACATGAGCGTCCTCATGCGCATGTACTCGCCGAACTACGCCCTTATGGCGATCGCCGACCCCAAGGGTCAAATCATCGTCGCCAGCCCGGTGGATTCCACCGGCGCCGCGATCGATACGCTCGCAATCCTCGGAATGGACGTTAGCCAGGAGGTGTGGTTCCAGCGGGCGATCGCGCCCGAGCTTCCCCAAGGGACGACGGTCGTCGAGGACATGCGTTCCGACCCGCTGTTGGAGAAGCTGTACGGGCCTGGACCCTTGAGCTGGGCCATGCCCTTCGCCTACCCCATCCGCGATGAATCGAACCGGCTGGTGGGTGTGTGGGTGAGCCTCTTCTCCTGGCAGGCGGCGCTGGCGGTGCTCGACGAGGCGATGGCGCAGGCGAAGCAGGGCGCCCCCTCCACCGACATCATGGTGGTGAATCGGGACGGCACGGTCATCGCCTCTCCGCGGCGCGACGAGATCCTCACCCGTAGCCTGAAGGGTGAGCATGTGGCGGAGGTAGCGCTCGGGGCGACGCGGCCCCGGTCCCTGACGGCGGCGAGCCTGGTGCCCGGGGTCGAAGGCGAGGCGATCTATGGGCTGGCGCAGTCTCCCGGCTACGGGGCGTACTTCGGGATGGGCTGGGGGTACATCGTCAGCCAGTCGAAGGGCGAAGCCCTGGCCGCGGTGAGCGACCTCACCCGCACGCTGGCCTTCTTCGGCATCGGGGCCGTCGTGGTCGTGATTGGCATCTCGCTCCTGCTCGCGCGCGGCATCCAGCGGCCCGTCCGCCAGATGATGGAGCGGCTGCAGTCGGTCGCGAACCGAGATGCCCCGGCGCTGGCGGCAGGGATCCGCGCCGCGGAGCGGGGCGACCTGACCGTCGAGGTACGGATGGTCACGCCGCCGATCCCCGACCCTGCGAACGACGAGGTCGGGAAGGCAGCTCAGACGTTGAACCGCCTGCTTGCAGCCATGGAGGAGACGGTGGGCAGCTACAACGGCATGCGCGCCGGCCTCGGCCGGCTGGTGCGGCAACTGCGCGACCAGGCGGCGGCCCTCCTCTCGGCGGCGGAGCAGCTCCGTGAGTCCTCCGACCAGATGGCCGGTGCCACCGGGCAGATCGCCTCGGCCATCAACGAGGTCACCCGTTCGGCCATGAGTCTCTCGGAGCTGGCGCAGGAGTCCTCGCGCGAGGTGGAGCGCCTCGCGGCGGGCTCCCAGCAGCTGGCGGCGGGGGCTGCCGAGAACTCCGGCCGGGCAGCGGAGAGCCGAGCGGAAGCCGAGCGCATCGGAGAGCGAATCCTCGCCGTGGCCGCTGCCAGTCAGGAGGTGGCGAACGCTGCCCGCCAGAGCGCGGCGGCGGCAGAGGGCGGCCGCGAGGCCGTGGAGCGCATCATCCGCTCCATGGATGCCATCACGGCCGCTGTGGAGCGGGCGTCGAGGAGCGTTGCCGAGCTGGGCACGTTGGGCCAGCAGATCGGGACGATCGTCCAGGCCATCGATGAAATCGCTGACCAGACGAACCTGCTGGCGCTGAACGCGGCCATCGAGGCGGCCCGCGCCGGCGAACAGGGCCGCGGCTTCGCGGTCGTCGCGGAGAACGTTCGCCGGCTCGCCGAACGGGCGTCGGCCTCGACGAAGGAGATCGAGCAGCTCATCAAGCGTGTCCGGGCCGGGACCGAGCAGGCGGTGCAGGCGATGGAAGCTGGCGTGCGGGACGTGGAGGCGGGCCGGGCGGTCACCGGCGAGGTGAGTGCGGCGCTCCAAGCCATCATCCAGTCGGTCGAGGCGGCGGCCGACCGCGTGGCAGGGATCGCTGCCGAAGCGGAGGGGCTGGCCTCGGGCGCCGAACGGATCGTCCGCGCCTTCGAGGCGATGGCCGCGGTAGCGGGCCAGAACGCCGCTGGCGCGCAGGAGATCGCTTCCGGTACCGAGCGGGTCTCGGGCGCGGTGCTCCAGGTATCGGCCACGAGCGAAGAGACCTCGGCGGCAGCCGAGGAGGTCTCGGCCTCGACGGAGGAGCTTTCGGCTCAGGCCCAGGAGCTGGCTGCCACAGCCGCCCAGATGCGGCAGCTCGCCGAGGCGCTGAACCAGGCCTCGGCACACTTCCGGCTGGCGGCCTGAGGCGCCAGCTCGCCTCCCCCGCGGCGCGCCGGTATCATCGGCTCCCAGGCGGAGGTACGAACCATGGAAGGGACGGCCATCACCGTTCGCGTGCCGGCCACGAGCGCCAACCTCGGGGCCGGCTTCGATTGCCTCGGCATGGCCCTCGACATGTTCGCCTCGGTCACGGTGACGTTCGCGCCGGAACCCCTGCCCACCACCGACGACATCGCCGAGAAGATGGTCCTGGGGGCCGTGCGTCACGCCTACCGCAAGCTGGAAAAGGAGCCACCCGCGGGCGTCATGGCGCGGTACACCGTCGCCGTGCCCGTCGGCCGGGGGCTCGGGGCGAGCGCCGTGGCCCGCGTCGCCGGCATCCTGGCCGTCAACGAACTGGAACGGCGCCCCTTCGATCCGGCGACCTGTCTCGCCCTCGCCGCCGAACTGGAAGGCCACGGCGATAACGCTTGCCCGGCCCTCTTCGGCGGCGTACAGGTGTGTGTCCAGCGGGAAGACGGCGGCTTCCTCTGGGTCCCCTGCCGCTACCCCCCGGACGTCGAAATCGCCGTCCTCATCCCCGACGTCTCGCTGCCCACCAAGGAAGCCCGGAAGGCGTTGCCCGACCAGTACTCCCGCGAGGATGCGGTCCACAACGTCGGCCGGGCGGCGCTCTTCGTCGCCGCGCTCGCCGCGGGGAGGCTCGATGCGCTCGAGGAGGCGGTTCGCGACCGGCTCCACCAGCCGTACCGCGCTTCGCTCTTCCCTCCCCTCTACGACATCTTCGCGGCCGCGAAGGCCGCGGGCGCGGCTGCCGCCTGGCTCAGCGGTGCAGGGTCGAGCGTCGCCGCCCTCTGCCCGAAGGACACGGGACGTGCCGTGGCCGCGGCCATGCGTCAGGCGCTCCAGGCGGCCGGCTACGAGGGGCGCGCACTGGCCACGCGGATCGCGCCGCAGGGGGCGCAGGTGGCGCGCGTCGAACTCGTCGAGGTGGAACGGTGACCGTCCGCCCCGCGCGGGAATCGGACCTCGACGCGATCGCCGAGCTCATCCGTGCCTTGGCCGAATACGAACGGATGCCCGAGGCGGCGACGTTCGACCGCGAGTCGCTCCGCCGGCACCTGTTCGGCCCCGAGAGAGCCGCGGAAGCCCTCGTGGCGGAGGAGGCTGACGGCACGGTGGCGGGGTACGCCGTGTTCTTCCCCGTCTTCAGCACGTTCCGGGGCTCCGTCGGCCTCCATGTCGAGGACATCTTCGTTCGCGAAGAGTTCCGCGGCCGCGGTTGGGGCCGGCGGCTGTTGGCGGCCGTCGCCCGCATCGCCCGGGAGCGGGGCTGCGACCGTCTGCAGTGGGACGTGCTCGATTGGAACGAGCCGGCGATCCGCTTCTACCGGAACCTGGGCGCCCGCCCGCTCGACGAATGGACGATCTACCGCCTGGACGGGGCCGCCTTCGAGGCGCTGGCGGCGGTGGGTGAGCTTGGCCCGCCCCCTGCAGGCTGAACCTTCGCCTGCCGCGGGACAGCAACCCGCACCGTGCCCCTCCGCTGGAGGATGGCGCGCAAGGCCCGCTCCAGCTCTTCGCAGATGGTGGCGCCGGGCAGGGCGAACTCCGCCTCCCGTCCCGCCGTGTCGACGATGAGGAGCCGAACCTCGTCCTCGCCGGGATATTCGCGCAGCCGTTCGGTGACGGCCTTCAACAGGGCCTCGTCGCCGACCGGGTCGTCGGTCTCGTACAGGGTGACCACGAGCCGGGGACGCTCCGGAGGTGGCGCGGGGTGCGCTTCCGGCTCGGGGACGGAGGGCGCCCCGGCGCGTCCGTTGGCGCGCGGACGGGAGCCGTTCGCGGCCTGACCGTTTTCGGGCATCGCGGCGCGGCTCGAGGAGGTGGACGGAAGGGAGAGGGTGGGCGTAGCCTCGCCCTGGAACTCGACGGCTTGCCGCACGGAGAGGGTGAGGCGGTCGCCGCGCTCGCGGCACTCCACCGCGAGGATGAGGATGCGCCCTTCCTTCCAGAACTCCTCGCCCGTTTCGTCCAAGGTGTCGCTCCAAACGGTGACCTCGGCCGTTCCGGAGAGGTCTTCGAGTTCGGCCACGAGGAAGCGCCTGCCGTCCCGTGTCCGGCGGATGTGGGTCTTCGACACCATGGCGCCGACGGTGACGGTCTGGCCGGCGAGCTCGGGCCCCAGGTCGGCCAGGGTGTGGGTGGTGTGCTTGGCCACCTCGGCCGCGGCGGCGCGGAAGGGGTGTTCCGAGACGTAGACGCCGAGCAGCTCCTTCTCCCAGGCGAGCAGACGTTCCCGGGAGAGCCGGCCTGCACGGGGCAGGTCGAGCCGGGGCGCTGCCGCCTGGTCGGCACCGCCGAGGAGGTCGAAGAGCGCGGCCTGGCCCGCTTCCCGCGCCTCCCGTTCGCGTTTTGCGAAGGCCATGATGCGCTCGGCGTTGGCGGCGATCGTGGCGCGGTCGTACTGCCCGAGGGAGTCGAATGCTCCCGCCTGCGCGAGGCATTCGATCGTCCGCGTGGTGGCACCGGCGAGGTCGGCCCGCCGGCAGAAGTCCTCCAGGTCTCGGTACGGGCCGCCCTCGCGGCGGGCGGCGATGATGCCTTCGACGGCGGCTTCGCCGACGTTCTTGATGACCCCGAGGCCGAAGCGGATGGCGAGGGAGCCGTCGGGCCGGCGCTCGACCGCGAAGTTCTCCTGGCTGGCGTTGATGTCCGGAGGGAGCACCTCGATGCCCAGCTTCGAGCACTCGGCCACTGCGGCGGCGATGCGCGCGTGGGGGTCGGGCGCGTTCTTGGCGCTCTGGAGGACGGCCGTCATGTACTGGGCGGGGTAGTTCGCCTTCAAGTAGGCCGTTTGGTAGGCGATGTTGCCGTAGCACCAGGAGTGCGCCTTGTTGAAAGCGTAGCCGGCGAAGGGCTCGATGAGGTCGAAGACCGCGTTCGCCTCCTCCTCGGAGTAGCCGTTGGCCACGGCCCCCTGGACGAAGCGCGTCCGCTCGGCGGCCATGATCTCCGGCTTCTTCTTCCCCATGGCCTTCCGCATGATGTCGGCCTGGCCGAGGGTGTAGCCGGCGAACTTCCGCGCGATGAGGAGGACCTGGTCCTGGTAGACGATGACGCCGTACGTCTCGTCGAGGATGTCGGCGAGGTCCGGATGGGGATGCTGAATCTGGATCTCCCCGTGTTTCGCCTTGATGTAGGTCGGGATGTGCTGCATCGGCCCCGGCCGGTAGAGGGCGACCATGGCGCACAGGTCGGCGATGTTCGTGGGCCGGAGTTCCTGGATGTAACGCCGCATCCCCGCCGATTCCAACTGGAACACGCCGAAAGTCTCGCCACGGCAGAGCATCTCCATCGTCTTCGGGTCGCCGTCGGGCAGGGAGCGGAGGTCGATCTCCTGGCCCGTCGTCTCCCGGATCAGCTCCACCGCGCGGGAGAGGATGGTGAGGTTGGAGAGGCCGAGGAAGTCCATCTTCAGGAGGCCGATGGCGGCCACCTGCTCCATCGCGTACTGGGTGGTGGGGATGGCCGAATCGCCCCCGCGGCTGGGGCGCTGCAGGGGCACGTGCTCGATGAGCGGGTCCCGTGAGATCACCACGCCGGCAGCGTGGGTGCTGGCGTGACGGGCCACCCCCTCGAGCTGCCGGGCGATATCGATGAGCTTCCGTACCTTCGGGTCGATCTCGTACGCCTCGCGGAGCTCCGCCGACTGCTCGAGCGCTTGGTCGAGGGTGATGTGGAGGGCGTTGGGGATGAGCCGGGCCACGCGGTCGGTCTCGGCGTAGGTCAGGCCGAGCGCACGGCCAACGTCGCGGACCGCCGCCTTCGCCCCCAGCGTACCGAAGGTGATGATCTGGGCCACGCGGTCGTGCCCGTACCGCTCGTAGGCGAAACGGATCATCTCGTCGCGACGGTCGTCGGCGAAGTCGAAGTCGACGTCCGGCATCTCGCGACGCTCCAGGTTCAGGAAGCGCTCGAAGACCAGCCGGTTCGCCACGGGGTCGATGTCGGTGACGCCGAGGCAGTAGAGGACGAGGGAAGCCGCCGCCGAGCCGCGCACGCCCATGCGGATGCCCTGCTGGCGGGCGTAGTCGGCGATCTCCTTGACGACATAAATGTAGTCCGTGAACCCCGTCTGTTCGAGGACGCTCAGCTCGTAGGCGAGCCGCTCCTCCAGATCGGGGGTCACCTCCCGGAAGCGCTTGTGCAGCCCCTCGCGACAGAGTTCGGCCAGGTACTCGGCGCTGGTGCGGCCGGGCGGGATGCGCGGCTCGGGGAGGTGTTGGCGGCCGAAGGGGAGGTCCAGGTCGCAGGAGTCGGCCACACGCATCGTGTTGGAGAGGAACTCGGGGTTGTCGGGGAAGAGGGCCTGCATCTCCTCCAGGCTGCGCAGGTGGTACCCCTCCCCCTCGATGCGGAACCGTCCTGGCTGGTCGATGGTGGCGTTGGTGCCGATGGCCAAGAGGACGTCGTGCGCCTCGCGCTGGTGGGGAAAGGTGTAGTGGCTGTCGTTCGTGGCCACCACGGGGATGTTTAGCTCCCGCCCCAACTGGACGACCAGGCGGTTGATGCGGCTGAACTTCTCGTCCCCGTGCTCCTGGACCTCGAGGTAGTAGTGGCCGTCGAACACCTCCCGGTACCAGCGTGCCACCGCCTTCGCCCCCTCGAAGTCCCCTTCCTGCAGGCGGCGGTGGAGCTCGCTCGAAGGGCACCCGCTGAGCACGGCCAGCCCGGCGCTGTGCCGCTCCAGCAGCTCGCGATCGATGCGGGGCTTGTAGTAGTACCCCTCGAAGTTCGCCTTCGTGACGAGGGCGATGAGGTTTCGGTACCCCTCGAGGCTCCGAGCGAGGAGCACCAGGTGGTACGGCTGGCTCTCGGCCTTGTCACGGCTGAAGCGGCTCGTGATGGCGACGTACGCCTCGACTCCGATGATGGGCTTGATGCCGCGCGCCTTCGCCTCGCGGTAGAAGTCGATCGCGCCGTACAGGGCCCCGTGGTCGGTGATGGCCATCGCCTCGAAGCCCAGCTCCTGGGCGCGGTCGAGCAGCTCCGGGATCTTCGACATCCCGTCGAGCAGCGAGTATTCGGTGTGGACGTGTAGGTGCGTGAACATTTCCTCGGCTCGCCAAGGATACCGCGGGGATGGCCCGCCGGCCACGCGACAGAAGGCTACGAGCGCGCGGCTCGTTCCAGCAGTCGCTCGAACGCCTCGTCCCCCTGCAGGGGGGCGAAGCGGGGGTCGCTCTTCGCCTCCCGGGCGAGGGATGGTTCGATGGCGAGGGCACGGCCCAGCTCGGCCAGCGCTTCGGCCCGCTTCCCCAACACGGAGAGCGCCGAGGCCGCGCCGTAGCGAGCTTCGGCGTCGCGGGGGTCGATCTCGGCCGCCCGGCGGAAATCCGAAAGCGCTCGCTCGGCGTCACCGGCCTGGAGGTAGGCGAGGCCCCGGTTCACGAGCACGGTGCAGTCCTGGGGGTCGATGGCGAGCGCACGGTCGAAATCGGCGATCGCCTCCCGGATACGGTGACGGACGAGATGGAGCATCCCCCGGTTGTTGAGGACGTCGGGGTCGTCGGGCGCCAGCTCGAGGGCGCGATTGTAGTCGGCGAGGGCGGCGTCGTAGTCGCCGGTTCGCGTGCGCGCGTTCGCCCGGTTGTAGTAGGCGGCCGCGTTCTGGGGGTCGAGCTCGATGGCCCGAGTGTAGCGGTCGATGGCCATGGCGTACTGGCCGACGTTGAAGTAGATGTTCCCCTCGTCGAGGTAGGAGGCGGCGCTGCGGCGCGGGATCGCCGCGCCGTAACGGGGCATGGACTCCGCGGCCTCTTCGAGGGCGGCTGCGAGCGGGTCGCTCGTCTCCTCCTCCGCCGGGGGCGGCGCCCCGGACCGGCCGTTCGCGCTGGCGAGGATCTCCTCCCACAGCTCCACCAGGTCGTCGCGCCCGTCGGTGGTTTCGGCCGACCGGTCCGTGCCTGGAGCGTCCGTTCGCGACGCCACGGAGGGCGGCCCTTGGGCGGCAGTGGGCGCCGCGGCTGCCGCCGGCGGCGCTTCGGGGGCGCGAACAGCGCTCGGAACGGGGCGAGGTTGCTGCCGAGGAGGAGTGCGCGCGGGGCCGGAGAAGAGACGTCGAAGCGCGACCGCTGCCGCGCCCGCGGCGGCAGCGAGGGCGGCAAGCCTGGCCAGCCGCGCGAGGCCGCTCATGAGCGCGTCCGCTGGTCCGCTCCGGCCGCCTCCCCGCCCGCGCGCTCCAGGAGCGCTTCGATGACGGCCAGCAGCCCGTTGTAGGCGTAGACGATTTCGTCCCGAGGATGGAGTTCGAGCTTCTTCTTCGTTTCCTTCCGGGCCGTCACCGGGTCCCACGAACCGGTGAGCTCGATGGCCTCGTGGTCGATCCCGATCTCCAGCTCGTACAGCTCGCCATCCTCGCAGACGACGACGCAGCCTCGCTCGGGATCCCCGGCGGGTCCAGGGTCGCATTCGATGGCGTTGGTGAAGAGCGCATTGGGGAAGGGCGGGAACGGGTCGAGCTTGGCGCACGCCTCGCGCAGGAGCTCGCGAAGCTGGATGGCCGCGCGCTCGAGGACGGCATCGGCCTGGGTCTTCAACGAGAGGATCTCGCGAGGGTCGAGCTGCTGTTGTTTCATCCGAGCTATATTACGGCGGCTCGCCGAGCACGGATATCCGCCTCGCGTGGCTTCCATTCCTGACCTGCGGGCGCGCAGGATGGAGGGTGATGGGGCGGCCGAAGGTTCTCCTCCTCCACGGCTACCTCTCCACCAGCACGGTGTGGCGGAGGACGGCTCGTTTCCTGGACGCGTGCGAGCCTGAGGCTCTCGACTTGCCCGGCTACGGCGGGTCGCCCTTGCCGCCGGGTGGACTGACGCTGGAGAGCGTCGTCGAGGCGGTGGCAGCGGAGGCCGCCAGGCTTCGGCCCGCCGCAGTCGTAGGACACTCCATGGGCGCGGTCGTGGCCCTGGCGCTCGGGCGCCGGTATCCGGAGCTTGCCCCGCGGGTGGGGGCCGTCGGTTTGCCGGTGTACCGCTCCCGCGACGAGGCCCGCCGCTTCGTGGGGAGGCGGGGAGCCGTCTACCGCTTCTTCCTCTGGAACGACGCCGCCGCCCACATGGTCTGCTGCGAGCTGGGGCGACGAACGATGTCGCTCTGGGCGCCCGCGGTGCTGCGCCGGTATCCCCAGTACGACCGGGAGGTGCTGCGGAGCGCGTTCGCCCACGGCGCCGAAACCCATCGCCAGGCCCTGGAGCGGCTCGTCTTCGGCGCTCGCCTCGAGGAGTGGGCGGCGGAGGTGCCGGTGCCGGTGGCGGCGCTCCACGGGACCGCCGACGGCGCGGCGCCGCCGGCGCGAGCGCGAGCGCTCGCGCAACGCCTGGGATGGCGCTGGGAGGAAGTGCCCGGCGCCACCCACGAAGTGCTCCTCGAGCAGCCCGAGCTCACCGCCCGCTGGGTGGAATCGCTCGCCCTCGGCTCCTGAACCTCGTCTTTTGCGCCCGGGCTGCGTCGGTGCCAAACCCGTCCACCGTCGGTCGTTTCGCTCCGCGGGAGGCGAGGGGCCCCACGAAGCGTCAGCCGCTCCGCTTCAGGCGGCCACTGCGCTTCGCGTACCGTTCGCCCTGAGTGAAGACCCACACGCCCGCCGGGATGAGCCCCAGCCCGGCGGCGAACAGGCCCGCAGCCGTCGGCCAGATGTCGGCCACCCCCGCCCCGTCGAGCACGGCATCGCGCATCGCCGCCAGCAGGTAGGTCACCGGGCTGAAGTCCGCCAGGGTTCGGAGCGGCTCGGGCATGTGCTCGGGGAGGGCGTAGACGCCCGATACCAGGAGGAGGGCAGCCTGGATGACCCAGGCCATCTGTTCGCCTCGCTCCGGGTAGAGGAGGGGCAGAACGGCGCCCATCATGCCGATGCCGATGAGGCTGAGGCTGCCGGCAACCATGACGGCCGCGGCGGCACCGAAATCGGCACGGCCGACGTCGATGCCGAAGACCGCCACGATGACCGCCAGGATCACCGCCGTGTGCACCAGCGCGTAGACGATGGCGAAGAGGGAGGTTCCGACGAGGTGGGTGATGCGCCGGACCGGCGCCATGAAGGTGTACTCGATGGTCCCCTCCCACCGCTCGAGGGCCACCATCTGGGCCACCGTTCCGAAGACGACCGAGACGTAGTGCCAAACGACCGCGCCCACGGAAAGGAAGAGCACGAGCCGCTCCACCGCGGCTTCGTCGAAGGCTTCGGTACCCGCGGCGGCGTTGGCGCTCCGGGCCACCAACACCACCGCGATGGAGTTCGCCACGGAATAGGCGATCCAGACCACCTCCCACCCCCAGTACCGCTTGACGAGGTTGAGGTTCCGCTCGAGGAACCCGTACATCGCCCGGAGTTCGTGCTGCGCGAGTGTCATCCTTCGACCACCTCCTCCTCGTCCTCGAGCCGCCTCCCCGTGAGCGAGAGGAAGACGTCTTCCAGGGTGGCCGGCCGCCCGACGCGCTCGCTTGCCGCCCGCCGCAACCCTTCCGGCGTATCGAGGGCCACGATGCGGCCGCGGTCGAAGATGGCGACGCGGTCGCAGAGCTGCTCCGCCTCCGTCATGTCGTGGGTGGTGAGGACGACCGTGACGTCGTGGAGCCGTCGGGTCTCGCGCACGAACGCCTGGACGTCATGCTTCGCCCGCGGGTCGAGCCCGGTGGTGGGTTCGTCGAGCAGGAGGAGCGCCGGGGAGGTAAGGAAGGCGCGGGCGATGGCCACCTTCTGCTGCATGCCTCGGGACATCTCCTCCATCGGCGCCGTCACCGCCTTCCCGTCGATGCCCAGGTCGTCGAGGATGCGGCGGATCGCCGCCCGTGCGGCGCGTCCCTCCAATCCGTACACCCGTGCCGCGAAGAGGAGGTTCTCCATCGGCGATAGCTTCTTGAAGAACGCCGCCTCCACCGACACCCGATTGATGGAGCGCTTTACCCGCGTGGGTTGGCGGACGACGTCGATGCCGAAGGCGCGGATCTCCCCCGAATCGGGGATGAGCAGCGTCGAGAGGAGGCGGATCAGCGTGCTCTTCCCCGACCCGTTCGGGCCGAGGATGCCGAAGATCTCGCCCCGCCGCACCGTGAAGGAGACGTGGTCGACGGCAGTGACGCTGCGGCCGCGGCGGCGCAGCCACGGGAGCGCCGGCCCGAACCGCTTGACGACGTCGGCCACTTCGAGGGCGACGCCGTCGGAGCGGACGGCCCCCTCCGAGGGCATTTCCGAGGTTACGCGGTCCATCCGATCACCATCCTGCGACGAAGAGCGGGGGATGCGCCGCTGCGGGCCGAACGAACGAAGAGGGGGTGCAGCGCAGCGGGGGAACGCTGGCCTCAACCGTGTCCGGGAAGGGGCAGCCGAACGGGCCCGCCCCCCGGCTGCCCGGTGCGAGCGCCGCACATGGGGAACCTCCGAGGACCCCAGCCTAGGGCGCGTCACAGGCTGGGGCAAATTCTCCGTCGGCGAGGGGGGCGAGCGGGGGCCGCGCTCGGTCCGGACGGAACGCCGTCCGCCGCGAATCTCGACGGGCGAGGGAAAGCCGACGGCGCCCTCGCGGCGATTCCGCTCGACCCGTCGCGGGAGTGGCGCGGAGGGAGCCGTCGAACGCAGCCGCGCCGATGCTGCCTCCCGAGGCTGGCTGCACCCTGCGCCGTCGGGGAACGTGGAGGCCCAGGGCGGAACGGCCGACGTCACGCTCCACGACCTCCGCGACCTGCCCCGGGGCGCCGTCTCCGGCGACAGCTTCCGGCCCTCACCGCCGGGACCGGTCGCCGAACCGGCTCGGCGTCGCGACGCCGGGGAGAGACGCCCCCGGCACGGCCCCGTCGGTACCCGGGAGCGGTCGGCGGTTCGGTGACGGCGGCCGGACCTCCGAGGCAGCGCTCTCGGTCGACTGGCGCGTGACCCTCGCTCGGGCTGCGGAGCGGAGGGCGAGGGGCCGGACCTCCGCCATCCTCGACCGTTTGGACGCCCACGTGCACCTGCCGACACGGGCAGGCTCCCGCGTCTCCGTGGCCCGGGCGTGCCCGCTCGGAATGCACGCCCGGCGGGCCGGTGGCGGTCCGGGAGCGCTTGGCGCGCTCCCCCTTTGCCGCTGCCGCGGCCGGCCTCGGCCTGCGCGCCGGTTGCGTTCGGTGGGAGAGGGAGGTCGGGACCCGGACGGGAGCCTCGCCGGAGGCGGCCCGGCGCTCGCTAGGATGCCTTCGCCACCGCGGGCACCCCTCCGGCCACCGGGGCGGGCGTCGGCTCCGTCCCGCGGACGTGCGCCAACGCCACCTGCTGGAAGAGGAGCAGCACGAGCTGCTTCCGGATCCCGTTCTCCATCGGTAGGAAGCGGCCGCCGATGATCGATCGGCCCTCGCGGTCCCGGCGCAGGGAGCGGACTTCCACCGGTAGCTGTAGCCGGTCGCCGTCGGGTAGGAGGATGGTGACCGTTCCCTGGGCGCCGACTGGGAGGGGCACGCCGGCGCGCCAGGCGATGCCGCCCGCCGACAGGTCGACGCTCCGTCCGATGATGTCGACTCCTTCGAAGCGGGCGATGACCGGCGCCTCGAAGGGGAAGCGGTACATCTCCCGTCGGTGCGGCCGGCGGGTTGCCCAGCGCACGGCCGAGAGCGCGAGCCAGCCGTTGAAGAGGGCCCACCCGACGGTCACCCAGAGGCCCGCACCTTGGAGCTGCCATTCCGCGCCGGCGGCCCACCAGCCCACTGCCCAGCCAGCGGCGAGCGCCGAGGCGACCCCGAGGCCGATTTGCAGCTTCAGATGGCGAAGCTCCAGGTAGAGCGGCTGGGCGGCATCGCCCACCTTCGGGGTGACCTTGAATTTCAGCCGGCGCGGATAGACGAGCGCCGTCAGGGCGCGAAGCATGATGCCCAGCTTCAGGAAATGGAAGCGCTGCGACGGGAAGTACGGCAGCGTACCCCGGGAGAGCAGCCGCGTGGCGACGACGCCCGAGACGTAGTACGGCAGGAAATGCCACAGCAGCTCCTCGCCGCTGGTGCGCATCGGCAAGACGCCGAAGAGGAGCGCCTCGATCGGCGTCACGAGGTAGATGAGCTTCGGGACGTATTCGAGGACGTAGGCCACGCTCGTGAAGTAGGCGATGCGCTGTCGCCAGGTGAGCCCCCGCCGGAGGAGCGGGTTGTCGCTCCGGAGGATCTGCACCGCGCCCTGCGCCCACCGCAGCCGCTGAACCAGGAACGCCTCCAGGTCGTCGGGGGCGATGCCGACCGCCAGCTCCTCGTTGTGGTAGACGCTCTTCCATCCCCGAGCGTGGATGGACATCGTGGTGTGCATGTCCTCGGTCACGGTGCGGGTGTCCACGCCACCGATCTTTTCCAGCGCGCGCCGCCGGATGATGGCTGTCGACCCGCACCAGAACACGGCGTTCCAGCGGTCTTTCCCCGGCAGGATGGCGTCGTAGAAGACCGACTGCTCGTGCCAGGGGCTGTGCTCGCGCGAGCTCCGCGCACGCTCGTGCTGGAAGGAGTCGAGGTTGTAGTACACCTGGGGCGCCTGGACGAGGGCCACCTTCGGGTCGCGGAAGTAGCCGAGCAGCCGGACCAAGAAGTGAGGGAAAGGAGCGTGGTCGGCGTCGAAGAAGGCGATGAACTCCCCGCTCGTCTTCTTCAGCGCCTCGTTGATGTTGCCGGCCTTGGCGTGGGTGTTGGTGGGCCGGGTGAGGTACTCGGCCCCGAGCTCCTCGCAGAGCGCTCGCACCTCCTCGCGCCTGCCGTCATCGAGCACGTAGGTGCGGTGGGGGTACTCCATCGCCACCGCGGCGGCGATCGTGGGCCGAAGCACCGAGAGGGGTTCGTTGTAGGTCGGGATGAAGACGTCGACGGAGAGCCCCTCCGGCGGCGGTGGCGGCTCTCGCCGCTGCAACGCCCAGAGGTTGGCGGCGAAGAGGACGAAGAAGAACGCGCCGAGGATGTCGGCGAAGAGGAGCGGGAAGGCGATGTAGAAGGCGCCCACGTCGATCGTTTCCGTGACGCGCCACCAGAGGTACCAGGCGGTGATGGCCATCGCCGCGACGGCGGCGGCCTGGGCGGGCCTGGAGGCGTCGACCCAGGCCCGCCCGGCCGCCTCGGGCCCGGCGGCTCCGCCGCTCGCTCTCCGCCGGCGCACGAGCCTCCAGGCCACGGCGGCGAGGAGCACGCCCGTGCCCACCGCCGCCGTGGTGCGCGCGCTCACGCCCCGTACCCGGCGGCGGCGACCCCAGCCGCGCCCGAAACGTCCTCCCCGTCGAGCCATCCGGCCCGATCATCGGCGCGCCCCGCTCCCCTCTGGACCCCTTGCAGGGCGGCTGCGTCCGCTCCACGATCGTCCCGCCACGGAGGAAGGGGGGCGACGATGGCCGTAGCGCGCGCGGGCGATGTCTCCTTCTGGTACGAGGAACGGGGTGCGGGCGAGCCGGTGCTCTTCCTTCACGGCCTCACCTGGGACCACACGATGTGGGATGCGCAGGTCGCGGCCCTGAGCTCCGAGTACCGCTGCCTCGCCCTCGACTTCATCGGACACGGGCGAACCCCCGATATCGACCGCGACTACACGTTCTGGGACCTCGCACGCTACGTCGCCCGCTTCCTCGACGAGGTGGGCGTGCCGTCGGCCCATGTCGTCGGGCTCTCGATGGGCGGGATGACGGCCATGCGGCTCGCCCTGCGCCACTCGGGGAGGGTTCGCAGCCTGGCCCTGCTCGACACCGATGCCGGGGCCGAGGACCCGGCCAAAGCGGCCGGGTACCACCAGCTCGCCGAGGCGGTCATCGCCCAGGGCTGGGAAGCGGTGGCCGACCCGGTCGCGGCCATCCTGTTCGGCGCCCCCTACCTGGCGCGGCCCGAACACCGCGAGGCCATCCGGGCGAAGTTCGCCGCCAACCCGCGAGAGAGCATCGCCCGGCGCGCCCTCCGCTGCGTGACGCAGCGGGACGATATCCGTGGCCAGCTCGGCCAGATCGCCGTTCCGACCACCGTCATCGTGGGCGAGCTCGACATCGCCACGCCCCCCGAGCGGTCCGAGGAGATCGCTGCTGCCATCCCCGGTGCCCGGCTGGTGCGAATTCCGGGGGCGGGACACATGTCCCCCATCGAGGCGCCCGAGGCGGTGACCGCCGCCCTCCGCGAGCACCTCGCCGCCGCGACGGCGGCCTTCGCAGGGAGCGACGGCCGCTGACCGGCGCCACCACCTTCGAGGAGGATTCCACATGACCGCCGCTGCCCAACGCTTCGGGCTCGACCCGGCCCTCTTCCGCCCGGAAGCCATCGACCCGGAGACACGCGCCTTCGTCGCCGAGCTCGAACGAACGCTGGCGGAACTGCCGCCCATCCACTCCCTGCCGCCTGAAGTGACGCGCCAGGCGCGCGAGGAGGGCCGCGGGGTCTGGGGGCCCATCCAGCTCGTCGAGGAAGCGCGGAGCATGACCATCCCCGGTCCCGGCGGAGAGCTCCCGCTCCGCGTCTTCATCCCGCCCGAGGGCGTTCGCGCCGTCTACCTCCACATCCACGGGGGAGGGTGGGTGCTCGGCCGGGCGCACCACCAGGACCCGCGCAACTGGCACCTCGCCCGCCGCCTGAAGGCGGCGGTCGTCAGCGTCGATTACCGCCTCGCCCCGGAACACCCGTACCCTGCGGCTCCGGACGACTGCGAAGCGGCGGCGCTCTGGGTGCTCGAGCACGGAAAGCGGGAGTTCGGCGCCGACACCCTCCTCATCGGTGGGGAGTCGGCAGGGGCACACCTCTCCGTCGTCACCCTGCTCCGTCTCCGCGACCGCCACGGCTTCCGCGGGGCGGTGGCGGCCAACCTCGTCTACGGGGTATACGACCTCCGGCTCACGCCCTCCGCGGCCAACTGGGGCGAGCGGCCCCTCGTCCTCACCACGCAAACGATGCGCTGGTTCGTGGACCACTTCGTCCCGCCCGAGCGGCGCACCGACCCGGACGTCTCGCCCATCTTCGCCGACCTCACCGGAATGCCGCCGGCCATCTTCACCGTGGGGACGCTCGACCCCCTCCTCGACGACTCGCTCTTCATGTACTCCCGTTGGGTGGCGGCAGGCAACGATGCCGAACTCGCCGTCTGGCCGGGGGGCGTGCACGGCTTCAACCTCTTCCCCAACGACCTCGCCCGGCGCGCGAACGAGCGCATCGATGCCTTCCTCGAGTCGCAGCTGCAGGCGGCGGCTCGCTAGCCTCGCCGCGGTCACCGCGGTCGCTGTCCTCTCCTTCCTGGGAGCCGCCTGCGGGAGCGGGGACCCGAGCGTGACCATCGCCGTCACCGACGGCTCGCGGTCGGCCACGCCGGAGGGAGCCTCCGCCCGCCCCTCGGCTGCTCCGGGGGTGCCGACCGTTACGCCCGTGCCGGAACCGGTCGTCGTCATCGCGGCGGTCGGCGACCTGATGCTCGGGCGGTCCGTCGGCTGGCGCATCGCGGCGGGCGAACCGGGAATCCCCTTCGGCAGCGTGGCTCCACTCCTGGAGGCCGACCTCACCGTCGGCAACCTGGAAGCGCCGATCGCCGATTCGGGCTCACCCGCTGCCAAGGCGTACGCGTTCCGCGCCCCGACTTCGGCTGCCCGAATCCTCGCCGAGGCCGGCTTCGACGTCGTGGCCCTGGCGAACAACCACGCCCTGGACCACGGCCCGGAGGCGCTCCTCCAGACGCTGGACCTGCTCGCTGCGGCGGGCGTGCACGGGGTCGGCGCCGGCCCCGACGCGGCGGCTGCGCATCGACCCCTCATCGTGGAGCGTCAGGGACTCCGCCTCGCCTTCCTGGCCTACGTCGACACGCCGCCGGAGGGGACGTACCGCCGGGAGACCTGGGAAGCGGCCGAAGGAAAGCCGGGCGTGGCCTGGCTCGACCTCGCCCGACTACGGGAAGATGTCTCCCGCGCCAAGGGCCTCGCCGATAACGTCATCGTCTTCTTCCACTGGGGCATCGAAGGTTCGACGGAGCCTTCGGAAGCGCAGCGGACGGTCGCCGAAGCTGCACTCGCCGCGGGCGCCACCCTCGTGCTCGGGTCGCACCCGCACCTCCTCCAGCCGGTCGAGGAGCGCGAAGGCCGGCTGGTCGCCTTCAGCCTCGGGAACTTCGTCTTCGACGGGTTCGAAGGCCAGGCGAACCGGAGCGCGGTACTCCGCATCGTCCTCGACCGGCGAGGGGTCCAGGAGTGGAAGCTCGTGCCCGTCCATATCGTCGACGGCGTTCCCTTTCCCGCGGAGTAGGGGGCGCGGGGCCGACCTCTCCCGGCTATCATGCAGTCCGTGTCCGGGTGCATCCGGCTGCTGGCGATCGACCTGGACGGCACGCTCATCGGGCCCGGTAACCGCATCGACGAGCGGGACTTGGCGGCCGTAGGTCGGCTCTGCGCCGCAGGGGTGGTGGTGGTGCCTGCGACCGCCCGTTGGTATCAGGCGGCGATGCGACCCTTCGAGCGGGCCGGCCTGCCCGTGCGCGGCGCTATCGCCGCCGGCGGAGCGGACGTACGCGGCCCGGAGGGCGAACAGCTCGCCCTGATGCCCTTGCCGGAGGCGTTCGTCGATTTCGTGGCCGAGATCGCCGACGAGCTGGATTGGCACGCCACCGTGGCCACTCCTGAAGGCGCGCTCCGGCGGGGCCCTCATCCTGGGCCCGATATCCGCTTGCCACCTTGGCTCGAAGTGGTGCCGCGCTTCGGCTCCCGTCGACCGGCCCCCGCCGTCTCCGTGCTCCTCGAGCTACCTGCCGACCATCCGGCGGTCGACACCGTCCGCCGCTGGCACGGCGTGAGCGTTCTCCGCGCCCGTACCAGCGATGGGACCGTCTTCCTGACGTGTACCGCGGCGGGGGCCGACAAAGGCACGGGCTTGCGGGCGCTCCGGGAGCGGCTCGGCATCGCCCGGAGCGAAACGGCGGCGGTGGGGGACTCGGAGGTCGACCTGCCGATGTTCGCCGAAGCGGGCCTCGCCATCGCCGTGGCGAATGCCGACCCCGAAGTGCTGGAACGGGCCGACTGGGTGACCGCCCCGGGCGGCGCAGGCGGCATCGCCGAGGCTGCCGAACGGCTCAGGGAAGCCGGCCGACTTCCCGGCTGAGCGCTTCGTACAGGTCGAGGAACGGCCGCCCGAGGGAGCGGGCGAGGGAGGCCACGTCATCGAACTCGGGCACACGTCGGACGCGATCCCCCCAGCGGGAGGCCTTGACCCGGATGGGGCCGTAGGGGGTGGGAACGGTTTCGCTCCACCGCTCGGCTTCGAAGCGCCGGTACGTCGTGAAGCGCACCCCGAGGGTGGTGGTCTCCCGTAGGATGAGGTCGGCGAAGCGGGGCTCCTGTCCCGCCGGCGCGAGGACGCACAGCTTCTGCGCCGGCCGCCCCTTCTTCATGGCGATCGGTTCGAACCAAGCATCGAGCGCCCCGGCTGCCAGGAGCGCGTCGCGGGCCGCGGCGAGCGCGGCAGGCGTCATGTCGTCGATGTTCGCTTCGAGGAGGGTGAGCGTCCGGGTCTCCGGCTCCTCCGCCTCCTCGCCGATGAAGACGCGAAGGACGTTCGGTCGGCCTGCGAGGTCGCGGGTGCCCGCCCCGATGCCCGCCCGTCCGGGCACGATCGCCGCGTCCCGTGGTTCGGCCAGGGCTGCGAGGAGGGCAGCGCCGGTCGGCGTGACCAGCTCAACCGGAGCCTCGACGAATCGGAGGCGGAAGCGGGCGCGGAGGAGGACCTCGGCTGCAGCCGGGGGCGGGCTGGCCGGCAGCGGCCCGTGGGCCGACTGCGCGACGGCCCCGGCTCCGACCGTGACCACGGGGCAAGCGGCGGCCTCGACGCCGAGGAGTTCGAACGCCAGCGCCGCGCCGATGAGGTCGACGGCCGTGTCGACACCACCCAGTTCGTGGAAGTGCGCGTGCCCGCTGCCGTGAACGGCTGCCTCGGCCTCCTCGAGGCGGGAAAGGGCGGCAAGGGCGCGCTCCCGGGCACGGGGAGGGAGCCCCGCCGATTCGATGAGTCGGGCGATATCCCTCGGCCCGAGGCCGGACTCGGGGGCGCCACGAACGTCCAGGCGCAGCGCCCGCGTGCCGCCCCGCTCGACCCGGGAGGGGACGAGCTCCACCGCTTCGAGACCGGCTCGGCGGAGCGCGGCGGTAACGGCGTCGAGGGGGGCACCGGCATCGACGAGGGCGGCGAGGACCATATCGCCGGAAGCGCCGGAGGGGGCATCGAACACCGCGACCCGGCGGCCCACGTCAGTCCCCGGCACCCGTCCGGCCGCCCTCCACGGCCAGCCGGTTGATGGTTGCGGCCAGATACCCCGCGCCGAAGCCGTTGTCGATGTTGACGACCGCCAGGCCGGGGGCGCAGCTGTTCAGCATGGCCAGCAGCGCTGCCAGCCCGCCGAAGGAGGCCCCGTAGCCGACCGAGGTCGGCACGGCCACGACCGGCACGTCCACCATCCCCGCGACGACGCTCGGCAAGGCGCCCTCCATCCCGGCAACCACGACGAGAGCGTTTGCCTGCCGCAGCGCGGGCAGCTTGTCGGCCAGCCGGTGGATGCCCGCCACCCCGACGTCGAAGAAACGGTGGACGGCGGCGCCCATCAGCTCGGCCGTGACCGCGGCCTCCTCGGCCACCGGGATATCCGACGTGCCTGCCGTGACGACCGTCACGTTGCCGAGGCGTGGGCGCGGCGCTGGGTCGTACCAGGCGAGGCGGGCTTCCGGCAGGTCGCGGACCTCCGGCACCGCTTCTCGCAGCGCCGAGAGCTGGCCGGCATCGAGGCGGGTGACGAGGAATCGCCCCGACCGTTCGGCGATGCTCCGGGCGATGGCTGCCACCTGGCCCGCCGTCTTCCCCTGGGCAAGGACCACCTCCGGCATGAGGTCGCGGATGCCGCGATGGTGGTCGACGTGGGCGAACCTGAGGTCTTCGAAGGGAAGGGTCGCGAGGCGCTCCATGGCCGCGGCGACGTCCGTCTGGCCGGCGGCGACGGCCTCCAGGAGGGCGCGCAAGCGCTCGCGGTCCATGGTGACAGTGTACCCCCGGCCCTCCCCTCCCCGCCCCGGCCTTCGATGGCTCGGGGAACGCGGAGAAGGAGAGGGGTCGGCCGTGCGAGGGGCTAGGGCGTGCGGGCGAGCCGGGCCGCCACCCGGTCGAGGATCGCCATCCCCACGCTGTACTTCGAGAGGAGGGGGAGCTCCTCCACCCGGCCGTCGTCCCAGAAGATCGTCACCTGGTTCGTATCCGTGCCGAACCCGCTGCCGGTCCGGGTGACGTCGTTGGCGGCGATGAAATCGAGGCGTTTCGCCCTCAGCTTCGCGACGGCGTTCTCCGCCAGGTCGTGCGTTTCGGCGGCGAACCCCACGCGAACCCGCGGCCCCCTGAGCGACGCCAGGATGTCCGGGTTCTTCACCAGCTCGACGGTGAGGCCTTCCATCCCCTCGTGCTTCTTGATCTTCCGGGGGGCGGCCTCGGCCGGGCGGAAGTCGGCGGGCGCGGCCGCCATCACGAGCGCGTCGGCGTTCTCCACCGCTTCCCTGAGCGCCTCGAGCATGGCGACGGCGGTCTCGACGTTGCGGCGCTCCACTCCCCACGGCGTGGGCAGGCTGACGGGCCCGGTCACCAGGGTGACAGCCGCGCCGCGGTCCCGCGCCGCTTCGGCGATGGCGAAGCCCATCTTCCCGCTCGAGCGGTTCCCGACGAAGCGGACGGGGTCGAGAGGCTCGTAGGTGGGGCCCGCACTCACGACGACGCGCCGGCCGGCGAGGTCGCCGAAGCGTTGCCCGAGGACCCAACGGACGGCCTCGGCGATGACGGCAGGCTCGGCCATTCGGCCGGAGCCGATGCGCCCGCTGGCGAGGCGACCGACCTCCGGCCCGACGAACACCGCGCCCCGTTCGCGCAAGAGGGCGGCGTTCGCCTGCGTGGCCGGGTGCTCCCACATGGCGGCATCCATCGCCGGGGCGAGGACGACCGGCTTCCCGCCCATGGCCAGAGCGGTGAGCGCGACCATGTCGGGCGCGGCGCCGTGGGCCAAATTGGCCAGGCAATCGGCGGTGGCAGGAGCGATCACGAGCAGGTCGGAGCGGCGGGCCACCTCCACGTGCGCCTCGGGCTCGGCGGCGGCGAACATGTCGTCGACGACCGCGGCGCCGCTCAGCGACTGGAAGGTGAGCGGCGTGATGAAGCGGGTGGCGGCGGCCGTCATCACGACTTCGACGGCGGCGCCGGCCTGGCGGAGCTTGCTGCACAACTCGGCTGCCTTGTACGCGGCGATGGAGCCGGTCACGCCGAGGACCACGCGCCGCCCCTCCAGGGGGAGCCGTTCGGCTGCGGGGGTGCTCATCGGGCGCTCACTCCCGGTTCATCTCGTAGATGATGCGGAGCCCCTTCAGGGTGAGCTCGGGGTCCACGATGTCGATGCAGCGGGTCTCGGCGGCGATCTGCCGCGACCAGCCGCCCGTGGCGATCACCTTCGGGTTGCCCCCCAGCTCCTCCTTGAAGCGGGCGACGAGCCCTTCGACGAGGCCGACGTAGCCGAACAGGATGCCCGACTGCATGGCCGTGACCGTGTTCTTCCCGATGGCCGCCGGCGGCCGCTCGATCTGGACGCGGTACAGCATCGCCGCCCGCTGGAAGAGCGCCTCGCTGGCGATGCCGATGCCCGGGGCGATCGCTCCGCCGAGATACTCCCCCTTCGCGTTCACCGCGTCGAAGACGGTGGCGGTGCCGAAGTCGACGATGATGCACGGTTTTCCGTACAGGTGGACGGCCCCGACCGCGTCGATGATGCGGTCCGCGCCCAACTGGCGGGGGTTGTCGTAGAGGATGCGCATCCCGGTACGGAGCCCGTGGCCCACCACCAACGGCTCCACCCCGAAGTAGTCCCGGCTCACCGCCTGGATCGTCGGGAGGAGCGGCGGCACGTCGCAGCCGATGATGCAGGCGTCGACCTGGCGCCGTTCGAACCCGCGAGTGGCCAGGAGGCTGGTGAAGAGCACGCCGTACTCGTCCGGCAGCTTCTCCGTCTCGACGCCGATGCGCCAGGTGGCGGCCAGCTCCTGGCCGTTCCAGAGGCCGATGTGGATGGAGGTGTTCCCGATGTCGAGTGCGAGCAGCATCGAACGCTCCCGGCTTCAGGGCCGGTCCGTCCGGTCCCCGTGCCGGGAGTAGCGTACCGCACGCCGGGGCGTGCCTGGCAAGCTCCCCTTCAGGCGGAAGACCCCTGCGCCCTCCAGCGGTCGCCGATTCGCGTGGGGCCGCGTACGGCGCCGATGGCCCGCAGGTCGGCGATGGTCACGATCCTCCCCGTGTAGTCGAGCGGCTGGCGGGCGAGCCAGAGCACGGCGTCGGACATCACCACTGGGTCCTCGAAATCGGAGAAGTCCTGGTCGCCCAGCGTGGAGGCGTACCCTTCGCTCCAGACGCTCAGCTCGAGGCGGATGCAGTTGACCGCCACACTCCCGCGCAGCTCGTGAGCCATCCCTTCGGTGAGCGCCTCGAGGGCCCGCTTCGTCACCGTGTAGCTGATGCGGCCGAACTCGGGGGTGACCGATGCCACCGAGGAGATGTTCACCACCCGCCCTTCGCCCGCGGCGCGCATCCGCGGGCAGAAGTAGTACATCAGGTAGAAAGGGCCGTTCAGGTTGACGTCCACGGCCAGGCGCCAGCGGCGGGTCGGCTGCTCGAGCGTCGGGCCGGGCGGTGCCACGGCCGCGTTGTTCACCAGCAGGTCGCAACGGCCGAACTCGGCGTAGACCCGGTCGGCGAGCTGCGCAACCGCTTCCTCGTCGCGGACGTCGAGCGGCACCGGCAGGGCGGTGCCGCCGGCGGCGCGCACGAGGGCGGCCGTCTCGTCGATGGTCCCCGGCAGTTTCGACGGCTGTGCCTCCGTGGACCGCGCGGTCACCACCACGGCGTACCCCGCCTTCGCCAAGTCGATGGCCAGCTGCTTGCCGATGCCGCGGCTGGCGCCGGTGATGACGGCGACAGGCTGCGAGACCATGGGCCACCCCCTGTGAAAGCTGCGGAGCTATCGTACGCTCCGGCCGCCGTCCACGACGACGACCGAACCGGTGACGTAGCTGGCCGCCTCGCTGGCGAGGTAGAGCGCCGCGCCCGCCACCTCGTCCGGCGAGGCGAAGCGGCCCATGGGGACCTCGGCACGCAGCCGCTCGCCGTGACGACTGGCGAAGAGGTCTCGAGTGAAGTCCGTTTCCACCCAGCCGGGAGCGATGGCGTTCACCCGCACGCCGCGGTCGGCCCATTCCAGGGCGAGCCCCTTCGCCAGTTGGATCATTCCTGCCTTGGCGGCCGAATACGGTGCGAGCCGCTCCAGCGGCACGATGCCCGCCACCGAAGCGACGAGGATGATGCTCAGCGGCCGCCCCGCGGCGAACGCCCGCTTCGCCGCCTCCACGGCGGTGAAGTACGCGCCGCGGAGGTTGACCTCCAGCACCTCGTCCCATTCGGCCGGCGTCACGAGCTCCGCCCGCTTGTAGTACGGGCTCACGCCGGCGCAGGCGACGACGGTGTCGAGGGGTGCAATGCTCCAGGCCCACTCCATGAGCTCCCTGATCGCCGCCGGGTCGCGAACGTCGCAAGGGCGGCCCAGCGCCGCGATCCCGAGCCGAGCGACGGCCGCGTCCAGGCCGGCGGCGCCCCGCGCGGCCAGCAGCACGCGTGCGCCAGACTCGACGAACTGCCGGGCGATGGCGAAGCCGATGCCGCGGGAGCCACCGGTGATGAGCGCGGTCTTCCCTTCCAGGCTGAACGGGGAGGGCACGGCATCGAGTCTACGGGGCATGCCCGGGCGGCGCATGGCACACTCGCACCGTGACGCCCCGACGCATCGACCCCGATGCTGCCGTCCGCCATCTGCGGGCCGCGGACCCCGTGATGGCTCGCATCATCGAGGCGGTAGGCCCGTTCGGCATGCGCATCGGCGACGGCGACCCCTTCCGGGCGCTCGCGAGGGCGATCGTCGCACAGCAGATCAGCGGTCCCGCCGCGGCGAGCATCCTCGCCCGGCTCACTGCCCGCCTGCTCGGCCCCGGCGCCGTGGCCCCGGCGGTACGCCGCACCGACCCCAGCTGGGACGGGGCGACGGGCCCTTTTCCGACCCCCGCGCAGCTGCTCTCTGTCGGCGACGCCGAGCTGGCCGCGGCCGGGTTGTCCCGGCAGAAGATCCTCGCCCTGCGCGACCTGGCGCGCCAGTTCGTCGAGGGTGAGCTTGCCGCCGCCCGCTTCGAGGAGTGGGACGACGATACCGTGATCGCCCGGCTTACGCGCGTGCGGGGCATCGGCCGCTGGACGGCGGAGATGTTCCTGATGTTCCATCTGGGGCGGCCAGACGTCCTTCCCGTGGACGACCTCGGCATCCGGCGGGCGGTGCGGCGCCGCTACGGCCTCCAGGAGCTGCCACGCCCCGCCGAGCTGCGCGCCATCGCCGCTCCCTGGCGGCCGTGGGCGACGGTGGCATGCTGGTACCTGTGGCGGAGCGAGGCCGTGATGCCGCCCGGGGGCTAGGCGATGTGCCGGCGCACCGCCTCCTCGAGCTCGCTCACGTCGAAAGGCTTGCGGAGAATCGCCGAGACCAGCCGGATGCGGGGGTCATCCTCCTCGATGTCCTCGCCGGTCATCAGCACCACGGGGAGCTGCTTCCGTAGCTCGGCCAACGCCTCGAGGACCCGCAGCCCGGTGCCGTCGGCGAGGTGCATGTCGAGCAGCACCAGGCGCACGTCTTCGTCGCGAATCGCGGCGATGGCCTCGGCCGCGCTGCGCACGTCCTTCACGTCGTAGCCGGCTTGCACGAGCACCGTCCGCAGGAGGCGGGTCACGAGCTGCTCGTCCTCTGCGATGAGGATGCGCATCAGAGGCACGTCAGCTCCCCTCCCCCTCCTCCGGAACTTCAGCAGCTATCTCAACATAGCCGCTGGTGCGACGGGCGACAACGTTTCCTCCCATAAGTGCTATGACAGAGAGCGCCCGGTAGTACCGGAAGCCCGCATCCGTGCCGAGCGGGATGGGCTCCCCTGCCGGCTCGCCGCTTCGGAGCCGGAACTCCACCCTGCCGCCGGATTCCCTCTGGCGGATTTCGAGGGTCACCGTGCCCGTGCCGGCGCCGAGCCGGTTTGCCGCCACGGCGAGGTCGGCCAGAGCCTCGGCGAGCCGCTCCGTGTCCCATCTGCCAGGCCTATCGAGCCCCTCGTCGAGGATCGCGAGGGTTACGTTCGCCGGAAGAGCCTCGCGTGTCCGCTCGATGAGGCTGCGGATGGTCGACGGCTCCGGGCGGAGCTGCCAGATCCCCCGCTCGATGCGGGAGATCTCCTGGACGCCGTCGGCGATGCGCTGGAGCTCCCGGAGGGAGAGCTCGAAAACGCGCAGAAGGTCGTTGTCGAGTCGTGCCTCGCCCCCTTGGGCGGCTTGTCGCCGGGCCAGGTCGAGCAGCATGCCGAGCGAGGTGAGTGGCGTACGGAGTTCGTGCGACAGCGCTCCCAGCAGCGCGGCGCGTAGCTCCGACTCCGAAGGGCGACCCTTCGCTTCGTCCAACCCTCACCTCCTCCCCGTCGCCCGGGCTCATGGTAACGACTGACGGCCTTATGCCAAATCGCAGCCGCCGGGCGGACAGTTCGTTGACGAGTGAACGGTCTGCGTGCTGACTATACACCCGGCCACGGTGAACGGATCGTTGCATCCGTGCGGGATTACGAACAGCGTTCCGAAATCGCTTGGGTGGCGATTCGAAACGGAAGACGGTCCTCGGCCGCCGCGACCTGCTCTTCGGCGTGGTAGGAGCTCCGCACCAGCGGGCCTGCCTCCACGTGGCGGAAGCCCATCGCCAAAGCGGCGCGCTTCAGCTCCGCGAACTCCTCCGGGGTCCAGTACCGCTCCACCGGTAGGTGGGCCGGCGTGGGCTGCAGGTACTGGCCCACCGTGAGGATGTCCACCCCGCGGTCGGCGAGGTCGCGGAAGACCGCCAAGAGCTCGTCCTCCCGCTCTCCCAACCCGACCATGAGGCCGCTCTTCGTCCGTAACCAGGGGGCGAGAGCCTTGGCGCGGGCCAGGAGGGCGAGGGAGCGCTCGTAGACCGCCTGGGGCCGGACGCGCCGGTAGAGGCGGGGGACGGTCTCGAGGTTGTGGTTGAGGATGTCCGGCCGTGCGCCGACGACGGTGGCGAGGGCGTTCCAATCTCCCTTGAAGTCCGGGATGAGGACCTCGACGGTGGTGTCGGGGCAAAGCCGCCGGACCCAGCGAATGGTCTCGGCGAAGACGCTGGCGCCGCCGTCGGGCAGCTCGTCCCGGTTGACGCTCGTGATGACCGCGTGCCGGAGGCCCATCTGGTGGACGGCGAGGGCTACCCGCCGCGGCTCGTCGCGGTCGAGCCCCTGCGGACGCCCGGTCTTGACGGCGCAGAAGCCGCAGGAGCGCGTACAGACATCCCCGAGGATCATGAAGGTTGCGGTCCCGCGGCCCCAACACTCGCCGATGTTCGGGCAGCGGGCTTCCTCGCACACCGTGTGGAGCGCCTTCGCCCGCATCAGCTCGCGGACCCGCTCGTACCCTCCGCCGGCCGCGAAGCGAACGGTGAGCCACGGTGGCCGGGGCTGCGGCCCTCCCCGTTCCATGTCTCCAGCCTACCGCTCGCCGGGAGCCCTCGCACCTGCCCCCAGCGGTCCCGGGCCGTACAATGCCCGCCGTGAGCGACGCGCGCCCGGACCTCGACCTCCTCTTCGCTCCACGCTCGGTTGCCGTCGTCGGGGCCTCCACGAACGTCGACAGCCCCGGCCACGACTACGTCCGCTCGCTCCGGGAGTTCGGCTTCCGAGGCCCCGTCTACCCCATCAACCCGAAGGCGTCGGAGATAGCGGGCTACCGGGCTTACCCTTCGCTCGCCGACCTCCCCGAGCCCGTCGACCTCGTCATCTCCTGCATCCCCGCCGAAGGTGTTCTCGACCTGATCGCGCAGTGCGCGGGCGGCAGGGCGAAGTTCCTGCACCTGTTCACGGCCCGCTTCAGCGAAACTGGGGACCCTCGCGCGGCAGAGCTCGAGCGGCAGGTGGCCGAGCGCGCCCGGGCGGCGGGGGTGCGCATCCTGGGACCGAACGGCATGGGGATCTACCATCCCGCCGGCGGGGTCGCTTTCCGCCCCGACCTTCCCAAGGCGGCGGGCGGCGTCGCCTTCCTCAGCCAGAGCGGCAACAACGCGGTCGAAGTCGTCATCCGTGGTGCCGCCCGCGGGCTCGGGTTCGGGAAGGTGGCGAACTACGGGAACGGGCTCGACATCACGCCGGCCGAGCTCTTCCGCTACCTCGCGCACGATGCCGCGACCGAGGTCATCGGTGCCTACATCGAAGGTGTGCCCGACGGTCGTGCGCTCTTCGAGGCCGTGCGGGAGGCCGCAACCCGCAAGCCCGTGGTCATCCACAAGGCGGGCCGTACCCAGGCCGGCGCCCGCTCGGCGTCATCGCACACGGCGGCGCTGGCCGGCTCGCGTGAGCTGTGGTCGGCGGCCCTTCGACAGGCTGGGGCCATCGAGGCGCGGAGCCAGGAGCAGCTGCTCGACCTGATGACAGCGGCCGCGCTCCTCGGCCGGCCGCGCGGGCGGCGCGTTGCCGTCGTGGGAGGCGGCGGCGGCCGCAGCGTCCAGTCGGCTGACGCCTGCGAAGAGAACGGCCTCGAAGTGGTGCCACTTCCGGCCACCGTCCGGGAGCGCGTGCGCGAACGGGCACCCTACCTCGCCGATTGGGTGCAGAACCCCGTGGACCAGTCCATCCTTGCCGGGAGCGGCCTCTCCTCGAACGCGCTGCTGGAGATGATGGTCGAAAGCGGCGCCTTCGACATGGCCATCGCCAACATCGGTGAGGAGTGGTTTTTCGGACGTCCCGACGCGGAAGCGCGCCTCCGCCACGCCTGCGAGCGTCTGGCGGCCATCGCGCGGCGCTCGCCGATTCCGGTGGCGATCGTCCTCGGGGCCACGGAAACCCCGGTGGAGTGGCAGCGCCGGCTCGTCGATACCATCCGGGACGAATTCGTGGCGGCGGGGTTGGCCGTCTTTCCCAGTGTCGAGCGGGCCGCGTTCGCCCTCGCGCGACTCGCACCTCCACGGCGCTAGCCATGCCGGGCGCGGACGGATACACTCTCGCACCACGAGCCGAGGAAGGTGGCCGATGGCGTTCGTTCGTCTTTCGCTCATGACCCCGAAGCGCGGGCGGGCCCAGGAGGTGGAGAGGCTGCTCACGGAGCTGCTGGCCTTCCAGTGCCGGCAGGAGGGGTATGTGGCGGGCTATCTGCTGAAGCCCGACCCGCATCAGGGGAATGGCCAAATCGGACGCGTGGCCATTTGGCGGAGCGAGGCCGACGCGAACCGGGTCGCTGCCCTCGAACGCGACCTCGCCCTCCAGTCGGCCATCAAGCTCGAGGTCGACGAAGCGACCCACCAGGAGCACTCCTTCGAGGGCATCCTCTTCCCTCCCGGGGGCTGAGCGAGCGCCGGGCGGGCCAAGCGGCCACGCGAGCACGGACTCTTCCGACGAGCCCCGACCGGCTCGACCGGCCGGCGGTGGTCGGTCCGGCGACCGTGCCTCAGCCCTCCGGTTCGGCGAGGGCAGCGGTGGGGGCCGTCGGAAGGGCCGCCTCGTGCGTCGGTTCGCCCCTGACCAGCCAGAGGAAGAGGGGGATCCCCGCGAGGACGCAGAGGCCGCCGAAGGCGAACGCCCAGGGAAGCCCGAAGGCGTCGACCATGATGCCACCGCTCACCGAGCCGAGAACGATCCCCGCGCCGTTGCCGGCGGAGCCGAGGCCGAGCACCGTGCCCATCCCGGCCCGCCGCCCCGCGACCACCTGCATCGCGCTGGTGGCCACTGCGGAGACGGCTCCCGCGGCGCCCATGAGGAGCATCAGGGCGATCACCACGGCGAGGCGCTCGGTGGCGCCCAGGAGGAGCAGCATCGCTGCGCTGGCGGCGAGCCCCCCGGCTAACAAGCCCCGGCGCTCCACCCGGTCGGCAAGCTGCCCGGCAAGAGGCTGGACGACCGCGCTCGCGACGCTCTCGGCCCCGAAGGCGACGCCGACGACCGCCGGCCCCGCCCCGAGGTCCTCGAGGCGGACGGCAAGGAAGCTGAACGTCGCCCCGAAGGAGAGGCTGGTGAGCCCCATGGTGAGGGTGAGCGCCAGCACGAGCCGGTCGGCGAGCGCCTCGCGGAAGCGGAGCTCGGCGGGTCGTGTCGCCCCCGTGGAGCCCGGCCGCGGAGCCCGCGCGGGGAGGAGGAGCGCCACGATGGTGGCCGAGCCCGCCATCAGCGCGGCCATGCCGATGAAGACGGCGTCGAAGCCCCACACCTCGCGGACGATGCCCGCCATCACCGGGCCGACCCCGAATCCGATGATGTCGGCGGTCGCGAACACGCCGAACCAGCGCCCCTCGTGCCGGGGCGGCACCAGGTCGCCGATGTAGGCCCGCGCGACCGAGAAGATGAGGCTGGTCCCCAGGCCGCTCAGCGCACGGAAGGCGAGCACCTGCCAGAACGTCGATGCCGTGAGGTAGCCCAGCGCCGCGGCGAAGTAGAGCAGTAGCCCGGCGACGATGAACGGCTTCCGCCCCCACCGGTCGGACCAGCGGCCCGCGAACGGCCCGAAGAGCGTCTGGGTGACGGCGAAGATGGAGAAGGTGAGGCCGATCCAGATGCCCGTGGCGCCCAGCCGCTCCGCGTACACCGGCAACAGCGGGCTCACCATGGAGATGCCCATGGTGGCCACGAACACCGCCGCATAGAGGACGACGAACGGCCGGCTCCGCACGGCCCAAGCCTACGCCGCCGGCCCCGCAGCCGCCCCCCTCGCCATCAGTCGCGCGGGAGCCCCAGGCCGCGTGTGGCGATGATGTTCCGCTGGATCTCGCTCGTCCCCGCGGCGATCGTCGCCGACACCGCGTTCAGGTAGGCGGCGGCCTGGTCGAACACCAGCCACTTGGACCCCTCCCGGAGCTGGCCGGCGAGGCCCAACAGGTGCATACCGGTGAGGGCGATGCGCTGGCTCAACTCGCTCCCGAAGAGCTTGCTCGCGCTCGCCTCGTGGTTCGGCACCAGGCCACGCGCCTGCATCGTCGCCACCCGGTAGGCGAGGAAGGTGCCGACCGAAACCTCGATGGCGCGGTCCGCCAGTTCGAAGCGGATGCTCGGCCGCTGGCGAACGAGCTCGGGCCGGCGCTTCGTCAGTTCGACCAGCCGTTCCACCGAGCGCCGGCCGCCCGCGAAGGCCTGGATGCCGCTGCGCTCGAAGTCCAGGGCCACGGCCATGTGGTACCAGCCGCGGTTCACCTCGCCGACGACGTTCTCCGCCGGGACGCGGACGTCCTCGAAGAACACTTCGTTGAAGCCGTGGCGCCCCGCCATGTTGATGAGCGGCCGCACGGTGATGCCGGGGGTCTTCATGTCGACGACGAACATCGTGATCCCCTTGTGCTTCGGGGCGTCGGGGTCCGTGCGCGCCGCGAGCCATCCCCAGTCGGCCAGGTGGGCGCCCGTCGTCCAGATCTTCTGGCCGTTGATCACCCACTCGTCGCCATCACGGACGGCGCGGGTCTGCAGGGAGGCGAGGTCGGAGCCGGCGCCGGGCTCGGAGTAGAGGGTGCACCACCAGTCCTCAGCCCGGGCGATCCGAGGGATGAAGCGGCGCTTCTGCTCTTCCGTCCCGTAGAGCATCAGGGAGGGCCCCACCCAGGCGATGCCCATGTTCATCACCGGCGCGCCGTGGTACGCCATCTCCTCGTTGTAGACGAGTTGGTGCATGTGGCTGGCGCCGCCACCCCCGTACTCCTTCGGCCAGGCCATCGCCAGCCACCCCCGCTCGGCCAGCTTCCGCTGGAAGCCCATGACGTACGCCTTCTCCTCTTCCGGCGTCTTGAAACCCCCCTCGTAGCCCAGCCGGATGCGCTCCTCTTCCGGTGGCAGCTCCTTCGCCAAGAACTCGCGCACTTCCTGGCGGAAGCGCTCGACGTCGGGGTCGAAGCGGAACCGCATCGTCGTCCCTCCCCGGGGATGTTTCGCTCGCGCCGAAGCATACCAGAGCTTTCGGGGCGCGGCACGCACCCCCGCCGCTCCGCTATGCTCGCCCTCATGGGGGAGGGTCGGGAGCGGGTACCGCTGCGGGTCGACCTGCGCGTCCTCGAGGCGCTCGTCCCCGTCGGGGTGTTCCTGCTCGCCGACCGGTTGGCCCCGGCCCGGGTGGCCATCGGCGCTTCGTTCCTGGCAGCGGCGGTGGTGTTTTGGCGGAACCGCCGGAGCGGGGTGGTCCGCTTCCTGAACGTGGTCGGCTTCGGCGTGGTGGCCCTCTCGGCGGCCGTGGGGCTCTGGCTCGGCGACGCCCGCCCGTTCGTCGCCCAGAACATGACGACCGATTTCCTGGTGGCGATGCTGAGTCTGGGCAGTATCGCTGCCCGACGTCCCCTGGTCGGGCTCGTGGTACTCGAGCTCATCCCGAGCCTCCGGCGGCGTCTCGCCCCCGATGCGCCCGCCTTCGTGCGCCTCACCGCGGTGAACGCGCTCCTCAACGTCGGGACAGGGGCGATGCGTCTGGCCATGCTCCATCACTTCGAACCGGCGGAGTACGTCATCCTCAGCAGGCTGGCGGGCTTGCCGTTCACGCTCGCCTTCTACGCCCTCTGCGCTGCCGTCATCGCCCGACACGTGGAGGTCCGCCGCGTGGAGATGGTCCGGTGATGGCACTGCGAGGTCGGGTGGTACACTCGGAGACGATGAGTGCCCAACCTGCCGCGGAGACGGCCGCGCGGCGTCCGCCGACGCACGAACCGGTCGTGGCCGTGGTCTACACCAGCGCGCCGAGCGTTCTCGGCGACATCGCCCGGGCGATGGAGCTCGCCGGATTCCGCGAGCACCTGCCTGGAGACGTCGCCACCATCCTGAAGGTGAACATCAGCTGGCAGCACTACTACCCCGGCTGCAGCACCTCACCCTGGCAGCTCGACGGCGTCATCGCCGCGCTGAAGTCGGCAGGGTATCGCGAGCTCATCCCCGCGCAGAACGGCACGGTGGTCGTCGACTCCCACGCTGGCGAGCGGGGGAACAAGCACGACCGGGTGCTGGCGAAGCACGGCCTCCGAAGCGTCCACCTGGGGGACCCGGAGGTTCGCTGGGTTCCGTACGCCCCGAAGGCACCGCTCCGCGTGCTCGACCGGATTTTCCCCGACGGGGTCGAGATCCCCGAACTCTTCCTGGGGAAGAACGTCGTCCACCTCCCGACGATGAAGACGCACGTCTTCACCACCATCACGGGGGCGATGAAGAACGCCTTCGGTGGCCTCCTGAACAATCGGCGGCACTGGACCCATTCGGTCATCCACGAGACGCTCGTCGACCTCCTTCAGATTCAGCAGGAGATCCACACCGGCATCTTCGCGGTGATGGACGGCACCATCGCCGGCGATGGGCCCGGACCTCGGGCGATGCGTCCCCACGTCAAGAACGTGATCCTGGCGAGCTCCGACCAGGTGGCCATCGACGCCGTGGCGGCGAAGATGATGGGGTTCGACCCCATGTCCATCGGCTTCATTCGGATGGCCCACGAGGCGGGGCTCGGGGTCGGAGACCCCGCCCACATCACCGTCGTGGGGATGGACATCTCGGGCGTGAACTTCGGCTTCCGCGGCGACGAAGACACCTTCGCCAGCTGGGGCCAGAAACAGATCTACTGGGGGAAGCTGCACCGCTTCGAAAAGCTGCTCCTCCGCACGCCCATCGTGCCGTGGGCGTACCTCGCTTCCAACCTCTACCACAACTGGTACTGGTACCCGCTCTTCGGGAAGCGCCGCATCGCCAAGATGATGGAAACGGAGTGGGGCCGCCTCTTCCAGCAGTACTGACCGCTCCCCGAAAAGCCCAGGATTGCGCTCGGTTGTCGCGCTCGGCTAGCATGGCGCCCGCCAGACACGAGGGGTGCCTCATGTGGTCCGCGTGCACTACCGGTCGGACCGCGGCTTCGACTTCGACCCAGCGGGTGGAGCGCGGAGCGTCGGGGAGCCGAGCGAGTATCAGGAGGGGGTGGTCGGCGAGACCGTGAGCGCCGGGGTCGTGGCCACGGGTGTCGGTGCCGGGATGGAGTTCCCGCGGATGGCTCTCGAGGTCCTCGGGCAGACCGTGGTGCCGTACCTCGCGATCGACACCTACGTCTGGAGCCTCTACACGCCCGACCCGCCCTGTCAGGAGGGTGGCCTGCGGATGCGGGCTGTGGCGGGGCTCAGCCTCGGCTTCTTCGGCGTGAGCTGGAAGCGGGAAACGGAGCTCTGGAAGCGGGAACGGACGTGGCAGCTCGAAGGCTCCCGGTGTTGAGGGGCGTCGCTACCGCTTCGCCCGCGCCAGCACCTCGGCGATCACCTCGAAGTGGGCCACGGGTTCCCACGAGGGGTCGACCATGCTCATCAGCCTCGCGCCGTGGTAGAAGGCGAGGAGGGACTCCGCCAGCAGGCGGGGGTCGATGTCGGCCGGAAGCTCACCCGCCAGCTGCGCCCGCTCGATGGATTCGGCCACGGCCGCCTCGATGGTCCGGCGTTCGGAGATCACTTCCGGGGCGAAGGCCGAATCGGGGGAGCGGGCGGCGTCGAGGAACCGCTCGATGATGAGGATGGAGCCTTCCCGGTCGTCCCGCATCGCCTCGAAGGCGCCCCGGGAGAGGGCGAGGAACGCTTCCAACGGGTGAACGGCCGAAGCGACGGTCTGGCGCCAAGTGTCGGCGACCTCCTGGGCGTTGATGCCCATGCAGACCCGGGCCAGGTCCTCCTTGCTGGCGAAGTACCGGTAGATGGCGCCGGGGGAGAGGCCAGCGGCGGCGGCCACTTCGGCCATGGTCGCCGCCTTCACGCCCTTCTTCGAGAACACCTCCGAGGCGGCCTCGATGATCCGGCGACGGCGCTCCTGAAGGTAGTGGGGCGAAACCCGGGGCACGCGCGTGGCTCCTCCGCGGGTGGGGTGTGTGGCCTATCCTACCTCGGCCGGGCGCTGCGCGAACGCCGTCGGAAGGCGGCCGTGCGCGCGGCGGAGCGCCCGCTCGAGGCGCTCGATCGCCTGCAGATGGTACCACGCCTCCCGGTGCTGGATGGTGCGGGCGAGCACCTGGAGCTCCCGTTCGCGGGCCTGGGCGTACTCCTGGTACATCCTTCCCCTCCTCGGCCTTCGATGAACGGCCGTTCGATAACTGAAGCATCGTTCATCAAGGCCAAGGTGTCAATCCCCTCCCCCGCCCAACGCAGAAATATTCACGAAGCCGCCTGCCGACGCGAGCAGGAGGGGGTGACGACGCTCGCAATGGGCGCCTCCCCTGCCCAAGGCAGAAATCTTCACGAAGCCTCGTCCGAAGCGCGGGTCGCGCAGGCGTTGCGGGTTGCCGGGCGCTCCTGCCCAGCGGAGAAATCTCCACGAAGCCGCCCGCCGAGCGGCGCTCCCGGGGGAACCCCCGCCACGCGGCGAGGGGTTCAGCGCACCAAGCCCGCCATCCGCCGCAGCCGCTTCACCCGCTCCTCGATCGGCGGGTGGGTGCTGAAGAGGTTCGCCAGGCTCTGCCCCGCGAAGGGGTGGACGATGTACAGGGGCGCCACCGCCTCGCGCACTGGCGTCGGCTCCATCGGCATCCGCTCCACGCCCCAAGCCAGCTTCTCCAGGGCGCTCGCCAGCGCCTCGGGGTCGTGGGTGATCTCGGCGCCTGTCTTGTCGGCGGCGTACTCCCGTGTGCGCGAAATCCCCAACTGGATGAGCGTCGCCGCGATGGGAGCGACGAGGATCACCACGAGCGAGAGGAGCGGGTTCCGGTCGCGGTCCCCGCCGAAGAGCGAGCTGAACCACACCACCTGGGCGATGAGCTGGATGGCGCCGGCCACCGTGGCCACGATGGATGCCGTCAGGATGTCCCGGTTCTTGATGTGCCCCATCTCGTGCCCGATGACCGCCCGCAGCTCCCGCTCCGTCAGGAGCCGGCGGATACCGGTCGTCACCGCCACTACCGCGTGCTTCGGGTCGCGGCCGGTCGCGAAGGCGTTCGGCGTCGGCGTGTCGACCACGTACACGCGCGGCATGGGAAGCCCCGCGAGGGCAGCGACCTCCCGAACCATGGCGTAGAGCCGCGGGTCCTCCGCTTCCGATATCTCCCGCGCGCCGGCCATCGCCAGCGCAACGCGGTCGCTGAACCAGTAGGCGAAGAAGTTCATCGCCCCGGCCAGCAGGAGGAAAACGATGGCCCCGCTCGTGCCCCCGACGAGCTGACCCACGAACACCAGCAGCCCCGTGAGGGCCGCCAGAAGGAGCGTCGTCCGCAAGAAGTGCATCGCTCGAAACCTCCGCCCCGAAGAGTGCTGGTGAGGTCCACCTCCAGGATACCGAATCGCCCTGGTCGCCCAGGAGCCTCGGTAAAGCCCTCCCCTCGGACCTTTCGTGGCCGACGGTGAGCGCCGAACTGAACTGGTGGATGGACGTACCGCCACGGGGGCGTCGGCCATGACCTATCGGCGGCGGAGGAGGGCGCCGCGGCTTCGGCGTGCCGCCTCGTTGGGCAGCTTGGGCCTGCTCGCCCTCACCCTCACGGTGGGGCTCGCGGCGAACCTCAACGTCTCGCCGTCCCGGGCCGACGACCTCACCTTCGCCGTCACCGCCAACGACCTGAAGCCGCCCGAATGCGCGGCCATTTCCCTGACGGCGATCCGCGTAAACCAGAACGGGACGAACGCGAGCGAGCTCATCCTCGGGACTGCGGGGGACGACGACCTCAACGGCGGCGGTGGTAACGATTGCATCCTCGGTGGCGCGGGCAACGATACGCTCCGGGGCAACAACGGCCACGACGTCCTGCTCGGCGGCTCAGGCAACGACACGTTGGTCGGTGGGCCGGGGAACGACGCGCTGTACGGCGGCGAAGGCGACGACTTCCTCTTCGGCAACCAGGGTTCCGACTTCCTCGATGGTGGCCCTGGCTTGGACTACTGCGACGGCGGGCCTGGCGCCGACGGCTTCGTCAACTGCGAGTCCACGGACCCCTGACCTACGACGCTCCCGCCCTTCCGCGGTAGCATGACGGCAAACGAGCCCGGTTGCCGCCGATGCAGCTCTTCCTCGACACCGCCTCGATCGACGAAGTTCGCAAGGCCGCCCGCCTCGGGGTCATCTCCGGAGTGACCACCAATCCCACCCTCCTCGCGAAGGAGGGCGGCGTCAGCTACCGGCAGCGCGTCCTCGAGATCGCCGAGGTCATCGACGGCCCCATCTCGGTGGAGTGCGTCAGCCGCACCGCCGACGAGCTCGTCTGCGAGGCGCGCGAGCTCGCCTCGTGGCACCCGAACGTGGTGGTGAAGATCCCGATCGACGACCAAGGGCTCGAGGCGATCGCCCGCTGCTCCCGCGAGGGCATCCGCGTCAACACCACCCTCATCTTCTCCCCCAACCAGGCCCTCCTGGCGGCGCTCGCGGGGGCGGCGTACCTCAGCCCCTTCGTCGGCCGGCTCGACGACGTCGGCCACGACGGCATGGAGCTGGTCCGCCAGTGCGTGGCGATCGTCGAGACCCACGGCCTTCCCGCGCGCGTGCTCGCCGCCAGCCTGCGCCACCCGCTCCACGTCACCCAGGCGGCGTTGGCCGGTGCGCACATCGCCACCATCCCGCCCTCCGTGCTGTGGCAGATGGTGAAGCACCCCCTCACCGACGTCGGCATCGAACGCTTCCTCGCCGATGCCCGCGTCGCCGGGCTCATCCCTTCGGCTGACTGACCCCCGGCCGTCGCGCATTGCGGCGTCCGGCCGTATCCTGCGAATCTGTTTCCTGCTCCGTTCCTGCTCACACGCTCCCGAACCGAGGAGGTCCCTGCGCATGCCGGTGGTCGTCTCGTTGCTCGAAGAGCCCGCGGCCGGGCATCTCCGGACGCTGTGGGAGGGGCTCGAGCGCGAGTTCGGACTCCAGCCGCCGGCGTCGCCACCCCACCTCACCTACCACGCCGCCGAGGCGTACGACCTGGAGCGGGTCGGCGCCGCCCTGAAGAGCCTCGGGCGAAGCCTGCCCCCCTTCACCGTCCGGTGCGAAGGGCTCGCGCTCTTCCCGGCCGACCCAGCGGTGCTCTCCATTTCAGTGGTGCGGACCCCTCGGCTGACGCTCCTCCAGCGGAACGTCTTCGAGGAGGTTCGCGGCCATGCTCGGGACGGCTCGCCGTACCACCATCCCGACCGCTGGATGCCGCACCTCACCCTCGCGAGGGGAACGTTCGCTCCCGACGTGCTCGGCGCTATGGTGGCCTGGCTCGTTCGTCAAGAGCTGAGTTTCGAGGTCGCGGTCACCAACCTCGGCGTCATCGACGGCGAAGGCTCGGCGGTCATCTGCCGCCACGAGCTCACGGGATGACCGCTCCCTAGATCGCCCGGCCGCGGGCGGCCTGCGCCTCGAGATGGGCGCCCGTCAACCAGTCGAGGATCTGGGGCCAGTAGCGGCTGAACACGTACTGCCCCGCGATGGCCAGCGCCACCGCCGTGAGGACGATGGACCACTGCCAAGCACCGACGGCGGTGAAGCCGAAGAAGTCGCGGAGCCAATCCACGTAGACGGTGAAGACCAGCCCGGCGAGGAGCACGCCAGCGAGGACGAAGGTCATCACCGGGCGGGTGAGGCTCCGCCACGAGGCACCCTCCAGCCCCAGCACTTCGATCACGAAGATGAGCCCGATGATGCCGAGGGTGAGGGAGACGAGCGTCCGCGCTTCGGCGATGTCGCGCCCCAGCAGCCCCTGGGTGAAGAGGTGGACGCCGATGGCGGCAACGGCGGCGGCGGCGGATGCCGGGAGGGCGAAGCGGAGCACGTTGCGGGTGAAATCCCGCCCTGCCTCCGGCGGGGGGACGCTGATGGAGATGAAGATGGCCGGGATGCCGAGGGTCAGCAGGGCCGTCACCGACCCCTGCCGCGGCAGGAAGGGGAAGTCGAGGCCGAGCAGGTTCGTCGCCACGATGAGGAGGTAGGCGTAGATGCTCTTCGCCAGGAAGAGCTTCGAGAGGCGCGCCGTGTTGCCCAGCACGAACGTCGCCTCGCGGGCGCCGCGGATGAGCGCCTCGAAGGAGTCGCGCAAGAGCACGATGCCGGCCACGGCCCGGGTCATCGATGTCCCCGAGGCCATCGCCACGGCCACGTCGGCGGCCCGCAGCGCCTGAACGTCGTTCGCCCCGTCGCCGACCATGGCGACGAAGTGTCGGTTCTGGCGGAGGGCGTCGACAATGGCTGCCTTCTGGTGGGGGGCGATGCGCCCGAAGATGCTGTGCTCCTCCACCGCCCGAGCGAAGGCTTCCGGCGCGAGGCCCTCCAGCTCCGGGCCGGAGATCACGCCGCCCTTCAGCCGGACCTGGAGCTGACCGAGGAGCGCCGCCACCGTTTGGGGGTTGTCACCGGAGATGATCTTCGGCTCGATGCCGAGCTGCTCCATGAGGGCGAAGGCTTCGCGCACCTCCGGCCGGAGGACGTCGCGCAGGAGCGCCAGCCCCAGCGGGCGCAGCCTCCCCACCGCTCCGTCGAGGCTCGGCAGCTTCGGCGCCTCGGCGAAGACGACGCCCCGCAGCCCGCGCTCGGCGGCGCGCTCGTACGCCTCGCGAAGGGCTTCGCCGCCCTCGCAGAGCGCCAGCACCGTCTCGGGCGCACCCAGGACGAAGGCGCGCCGCTCGCTTCCCAGGGTGAGCTCCAGCGCGCTCCAGCGCCGTTCGGAGCTGAACGGCACCTTCCCGGTCGGTTGGGCGGCGTTCCGCTCGTGACCGAGCGCGGCGGCAAGGGCTCCTGCGGTCTTGCTGTCGTTCTCCGTGGCGACGGCGAAGGCGGCGAGCCAGGGGCGGTACCCCTCCATCCCCGGCATCCACTCGACCCGCTCCAGCTCGAGCTGGTTGGCGGTGATGGTCCCCGTTTTGTCGAGACAGATGACGTCGGTGTAGTTGAGGGCCTCGACGGCGGAGATGTCCTGGACGATGGCTCCGGCGCGGGAGACGCGCACCGCGCCGACGGCGAAGGCCACGGTCATCCCCAGAAGCAGCCCCACCGGGACGACGGTGGTGATGAGCGCCGTCGTGGCCGTGAGCGATTCGGTGAATCCGCGCTCCTGGACGTTGTACTGGACCATGAGGGCTGCTCCGAGGACGCCCGTCGCGATGAGGAGCATGCGGAGGATGCGGCGGAAGCGGATCTGCAGCGGGGTGAGCCGCCGCACGAGCTGCCGCGCATCGGCCGTGAGGCGCACGATGTAGGCATCGTTCCCCACCCGCTCGGCCCGGTAGAAGAGGTCGCCGGCGGTGCAGAAGCTCCCCGAAAGGAGCTCGTCGCCGGGCTTCTTCAGGACCGCGTCGGACTCGCCGGTGAGGAGCGATTCGTCCACCTCGGCCGAACGGGCGACCACGTGCCCATCGGCCACCACCTGATCGCCCGGTCGCAGGTGGATGAGGTCCCCCTGCACCACGTGCTGGGCGAGGATGGCGCTCTCGACCCCGTCGCGGATGACGTGGACGCGGGGCGCGGTGAGCGCCCGCAGGCGGCGCAGGGTGCGCGTCGCCCTCAGCTCCTGGATGGTGCTCACGACGACGTTCGCCGCCGTGACGATGCCGACGAAGAAGGCGTCGCGGTACTGCCCCACGAAGAGCAGCCCAGCGATGAGGACGGCAAGGATGACGTTGAAGAAGGTGAGAACGTTCGCGCGGATGACGTCGGCATCGCTGCGGAGGCGCGAGGTGTCGACGTTCACCAGCCCCCGCGCTGCCCGGGCGGCCGCTTCCTGCGACGTGAGCCAGCCCGATGGGATGTCGCCGGGCGCGAGTGGCCCCCCGGCCAACGTCGTCGGCTGCGCAGCGCTCATCGCTGCTAGCGTGACCGATCGTGCTCGGCGTGGGAAGCCTGAAGGTCGGGACGGGGGAGCGTGCTCAGCCGTGCATCGCCAGGCCGACGATGGAGAGCCCGATGAGCATCCCGATGAACACGCCGCAGAGGAGGGTGAGCCAACCGATTGTGGACCACATTCCCGTTCGCCACTCCCGAGTCGTCACGTCGCGAAGCCCAGGCCCATGGTACGCGGCGGGGCCCGGGAGCGCACGCGCCTTGCCGGCGTCCGCCCCCTCGGCTACCATTGTTGACAGGATCACTCTACTTTCTCCCTCCGCTCCCGGGCGGGAGCCGAGGCAGGGACGATGCGCGTTTCCACCCGCGGCGACTACGGACTCCGTGCCCTCATCGAGCTGGCCGCTCACTACGGACAGGGCCCGCTCCAGTCGTCGGAGATCGCCCTGCGCCGGCATATCCCCGAGCAGTACCTGGACCAGCTCCTGGCGGCGCTGCGGAAGGCGGGCTTCGTGCGCTCCATCCGAGGGCCCGGTGGGGGCCACGAGCTCGTACGTCCGCCCGAGAGCATCACCGTGAAGGACGTCATCGAGGCGCTGGAGGGGAGCCTCTCGCCGGTGGCGTGGCTCGACCTGCCACCGGAGCAGACGGACCATCCGCACCAGTGCGGCCAGCGGGAGATCTGGGAGCGGGTCCGCGCAGCCACGGAGGAGATCCTCGCCTCCTATACCATCGCCGACCTGCTCGACCGGGAACCGCGGGCGGTCGCCGGCCGGTACGTCATATGACCGCCCGCCTCTCCCGGCCGCTCATCGCCGAGAACGTGCTCGAGCTCATCGGGGCGACGCCGATGGTGCGTCTCAACCGGGTCGTTCCCGAAGGCGGGGCCACCGTCTACGGGAAGCTCGAGAACCTGAATCCCGGCGGGAGCGTGAAGGACCGCATCGCCCTGGCCATGATCGAGGATGCGGAGCGGAAGGGGCTGCTGAAGCCTGGTTCCACGATCGTCGAGCCGACGTCCGGCAACACGGGGATCGGGTTGGCCGTGGTCGCGGCCGTGAAGGGGTACCGCCTCGTCCTCACCATGCCGGAGGACATGTCCATCGAGCGCCGGCGGCTGCTGGAACGGTTGGGCGCGGAGCTCGTCCTCACCCCTGCCATCGAAGGGATGACGGGGGCCGTTTTCGCCGCCCAGCAGATGGTCGAGAAGGACCCGACCTGCTTCATGCCCCAGCAGTTCGAGAACGAGGCGAACCCTGAGATCCACCGCCGCACCACTGCCCGCGAAATCCTCGCCGCGACCGGCGGCAGGATCGACGCCTTCGTCGCCGGCGTGGGCACGGGCGGAACGATCACCGGCGTCGGCGAGGTGTTGCGGGAGGAGCTCGGCGACCGCGTGCTCATCGTGGCGGTCGAGCCTGCCCGCTCGCCCGTACTGAGCGGCGGGCGCCCGGGGATGCACGGCATCCAGGGGATCGGTGCCAGCTTCGTCCCCGGGGTCCTCAACCGGGACGTGTACGACGAAATCATCCGCGTCGAAGACCGCGACGCCTTCGCCATGACGCGCCGGCTCGCCCGGGAGGAGGGGCTCCTGGTCGGGATCTCCTCCGGGGCGAACGTCGTCGCGGCGAACAAGGTCGCTGCCCGCCTCGGTCCCGGCAAGGTGGTGGTGACGATCCTCTGCGATACGGGCGAGCGGTATCTGAGCGTGAACCTGTGATCGAGGTGGTGGACGTGAGCGTGCAGGAACCGCGCACAATAGAGGGAGCGTTTCAGAAGGAAACGGACCGCCAGCCTGCGGGGGCGGCTGGCTCCGAAGAAGGAGGCTCCATGACGGTCAGCGTCTACATCCCTACGCTCTTCCGGCACCTGGTGGGCAATCGGGTGCACGTGCAAGCCCGGGGGCGAACGGTCCGCGACGTGCTCGTCGACCTCGACCGGCAGTTCCCCGGCTTCCGCCAACAGCTCTTCGGGCCGGAAGGACGGCTGGCGGCGCACATCAACGTCTACGTCAACCAGGTCGAGATCGGCACCCTCCAGGGCGAGGAGACGCCCGTCCGCGAGGGCGACGAGGTGGCCGTGATCCCCGCGCTCGCCGGCGGGGCGGTCGCCCTCACGCCGGAGATGGTGGAGCGGTACAGCCGGCACATCATCATGCCCCAGGTGGGGAGCGCCGGCCAGCGGAAGATCATGGAGGCGAAGGTGCTCATCATCGGCGCGGGCGGCCTCGGCTCCCCGGTCGCCATCTACCTCGCCCTCGCCGGGGTCGGCACCATCGGCCTCGTCGACTTCGACGTCGTCGACCGCTCGAACCTCCAGCGCCAGATCCTCCACCAGGATGACGACGTCGGGCGGCCGAAGGTCGTCTCCGCCAAGGAGACCCTCCTCGCCTACAACCCGTACGTTCAGGTGGTGACCCACGAGACGCCGCTCACGAGCGACAACGCCTTCGAGATCATCGAGCCGTACGACATCGTGGTGAACGGGGCGGATAACTTCGCCACCCGCTACCTGGTCAACGACGCCTGCTACCTGCTGAAGAAGCCGCTCGTGGACGGCTCCATCCTCATGTTCGACGGTCAGGCCACCACCTACCTCCCCGGCCGCGGCTGCTACCGCTGCCTCTACCCGGCGCCGCCCCCTCCGGGCATGGTTCCGTCCTGCGCCGAGGCCGGCGTCCTCGGGGCGATGTGCGCCACCATCGGCAGCATCCAGGCCACCGAGGTGCTGAAGCTCATCCTCGGCATCGGCGAGCCCCTGGTGAACCGCCTCCTCCTCTACGACGCGCTCGCCCTCGAGTTCCGCATCGTCCGCATCCGGCGAGACCCGAACTGCCCGCTCTGCGGCGACAACCCCACCATCACCCAGCTCATCGACTACGAGGCGTTCTGCGGCTCGCCCTTCCCGGCGGCCCAGCACGCCTGACCATCCCGCCTGCGAAACGGAGTGCGCCGAGCATGACTTCCTCCGCTGCGAACCCCACCGTTCAGGTGCGCGTCACCGCCGTCCTGCAGAAGCTCACCGGCGGCCTCAAGGCCGTCGAGGCCACCGGCTCCACCGTCGGTGAGGCGCTCGACGACCTCGACCGCCGCTTTCCGGGCTTCAAGGCTCAACTTTCCGGCGAGGACGGCAAGCTTCACCGGTTTGTGAACATCTACCTGAACGACGAGGATATCCGCTACCTCCAGGGGGTCGACACGCCCCTGAAGCCTGGGGACGTGCTCGACATCCTCCCGGCCCTCGCCGGGGGCTCCCTCTAGCCTCGGAGACGCCCACACCATGGCCCTCTACGAGTCGGTGCTGGACCTCATCGGGAACACTCCCCTCGTGAAGATGCCGCGCCTCTCGCCGCGGCCCGGCATCCACCTCTACGCCAAGCTCGAGGGGCAGAACCCCACCGGCTCGGTGAAGGACCGCATCGCCAAGTATATGATCGAAGCCGCCGAAGCCCGCGGCGAACTGAAACCCGGCGACACCATCCTCGAGCCCACCTCCGGCAACACCGGCATCGGCCTCGCCCTCATCGGCCGGCTGAAGGGGTACCGCGTCGTCTGCGTGATGCCAGAAAACGTCAGCCCCGAACGCTCCCAGCTCCTCCGCGCCTTCGGGGCGGAGATCATCTACTCGCCCGGCGAGCTGGGCTCGAACGGGGCCATCGCCCTCGCGCAGCGCATCATCGCCGAGAACCCGGGCAAGTACTACTTCCCCTACCAGTACGGGAACGAGGCGAACCCCCGCGCCCACTACGAGACCACAGGCCCCGAAATCCTCCGCGACCTCCCGGAGGTCACCGTGTTCGTGGCAGGGCTCGGCACCGGCGGCACGCTCACCGGCACGGGCCGCTACCTGAAGGAGAAGAAGCCCGGCGTCAAGGTCATCGCCGCCGCACCCCACCCGGGCGACCAGGTGCAGGGGCTCCGCGCGCTCGAAGAGGGGTTCATTCCGCCCGTCCTCGACGAATCCGTGCTCGACGGCCGCATCGTCGTCGATAGCCGCTCCAGCTTCGCCATGGCCCGGGAACTGACGGAGAAGGAGGGCATCTTCGCCGGCGTGAGCTCGGGCTCGGTGGTGCGGGCAGCGCTGAAGATCGCCGAACGGCTCGAGGGCGAGCAGCACATCGTCTGCCTCTTGGCGGACGGCGGATGGAAATACCTCTCCTCCGGCCTCTGGACCACGGAGTGGGAGGACCACCCCGAGGAGATCGAAAGCAAGATCTGGTGGTGACACGGGAAGGGGCGGACCCCTCCGCACACCTGCGCATTCGGCCGGCGGCCGATATGCTGACCGAAGCACAACGCCAGGAGCCCGGCCCGTGCGACTCCGAACCCCTGCCCCGCTCGTCGCGGTGCTCGCCCTCGCGCTCCTCTCCGCCTGTGGGAGTGGTGGCTCGAGCCGGACGATCATCGTCGCCACCACCACGAGCATCCAGGACTCGGGGCTCCTGGACGTTCTCCTCCCTGCCTTCGAGACGCAGACCGGCATCCGCGCGAAGGCCATCGCCGTCGGTTCGGGCGCGGCCATCGCGATGGCCGCCCGCGGCGATGCCGATGCGGTGTTCGTCCACGACCCGAAGGCCGAGGCCCAGGCTGTGGCCGCCGGTGACCTCGTCGACGGCGTCCTCGTCATGACGAACGACTTCCTCATCGTCGGGCCGCCCGATGACCCGGCGCAGGTGCGCGCGGCTCGCGATGCAGCGGACGCCTTTCGCCGAATCGCCGTCGCAGGCGTGCCGTTCGTGTCCCGCGGCGATAACTCCGGCACACATGCCAAGGAGCTGACCCTTTGGACCGCTGTGGGTGTCGACCCCTCGACCCTCTCCGGCCGCCTCGAATCCGGACAGGGGATGGGAGCGACCCTCACCATCGCTAGCGAGCGACGGGCGTACACCCTGACGGACCGCGCCACCTACACCGTCCTGCGCGCGACGCTCGCGCTCGAGCCCCTCTTCCAGGGGGATGCCGAGCTGGTGAACCCGTACCATGCCTATGTGGTGAATCCGGAACGGCATCGCGGTGTGCGCGCCGACCTGGCGCGCGCCTTCGTTCGCTTCCTCGTCTCACCGGAAGCGCAGCGAGCGATCGCTGCCTTCGGCCTCGAACGGTACGGGGAGCCGCTCTTCGTCCCCGCCGACCCGCGGGCTCGGGAGGAGCCCGGCCGGTGACCCTTTGGGATGGCGTTGTCGACGCCTTCCGCCTTCTCGGACGGGGCGACCCGTACCTCCTCGACGTCGTCCGCCGGACGGTGCTCGTTTCCGGCGCGGCAACCGTCCTCGCCCTTGTCGGCGGAGTCCCCCTCGGCTACCTCCTCGCGCGGACCCGCTGGCCCGGCCGGGCGCTCATCCTTGCGGCCGTCCACACTGGCATGGGGTTGCCACCTGTCATCGTCGGACTCGTGTTCTACCTCCTGCTGGCGCGGTCGGGTCCCCTTGGTCGTCTCGAGTTGCTGTACACGCCGCAGGCGATGGTCGCGGCGCAGGTGGCCATCGCGGCGCCGCTCGTGGTCAGCTTCGCCGCCGCCGCTTTCCAGTCGCTCCCCGACGAGCTGGGCGACCTCCTCCATGTCTTGGGTGCCGGGCGGATGCGGAGGCTCTGGCTGCTGGCGCGCGAGGCCCGGCTCGGCCTGCTGGCGGCGGTCATGGCGGGCTTCGGGGCCATCGTCTCCGAGGTCGGCGCTGCCCTCACCGTCGGCGGCAACCTCGACGGCAGCACCCGCGTCCTCACGACGGCCATCGTCCTCGAAGCATCCCGCGGCGAGTACGCTCGGGCCATCGCCTTCGGTACCGTGCTCCTCCTGCTCGTCCTCGGCACGAACCTCATCCTGACGGCCGCCCAGCAGCGGGGCCGCTGATGCGGGTCGAGATCGCGGACCTCGAGGTCGTGCGGGCGGGCCGCACGGTGCTCGCGCTCGAGCGGCTCGTCATCGGCTCAGGGCGGGTCACGGTCGTTCTCGGGCCGAACGGTGCCGGCAAAACGACCCTGCTCCGCGCGGTTGCTGGCCTCGAACGCTGCCGGGGCTCCGTCACCTTCGATGGGCGGCCGGTCCGCCCTCGCCTTGCCGTTGCCTTCCAGCGCCCCGTCTTCCTTCGCGGCACGGTGCGCGCCAACCTCGCGCTCGCCTTGGAGCTCGCCGGCATCTCCCCGGCTGACCGCGAGGCCCGCATCGCCGAGGCCGCCGGCGTGTTGGGCATTACCGCCCTCCTCGAGCGCCCCGCCTCGCGCCTCTCCGCGGGCGAGGCGCAGCGGGCCAACCTTGCCCGGGCCCTCGCGCTCCGGGCCCCCGTCACGCTGCTCGACGAGCCCCTCGCGGGCATCGACGGCCCCGCCCGGCGTGAACTCTTGGGAGCGCTCCCCGCTGCCTTTCGGGCGGGCGGCGGAACGGTCATCGCGGTGACGCACGACCCGGCGGAAGCGGCGCTCCTTGCCGACGACCTGGTCGTCCTGCTCGACGGCCGGGTGCACGCGGCCGGGCCTGCCGCCGAGATCCTTTCGGCGCCCCCCGATGCCGAAACCGTCTCCTTCCTCGGCTGGGACACCATTCCCGGCGAGGGCGGCGTGTGGGCCATCGCCCCCGGAGCGCTGCGCGTCGGCCGGGGAGAAGTCGCCTTCTCCCTGGCCGTCGAGCGGGCCACCGTCGTCGGCGGGTCGCCGGTGGTCCTCGGCCGGATCGCCGGCGTCCCCTGTCTCGCCCGGCTGGGTGAGGCTCCCCCGCCGGCGCCCGGAGAGACGGTCTCCGTTTCGGCTCCCCGCTCGGCAGTGCGCTGGTTCCCGGGCAGCCGTTGACAGGCCGATCGGGGATTCGCTACCGTTATCGCGCCATGCATGCGATGGCCCCGACCACGGGAAGCGCCAGCGCCGGGTGAAAGCCCGGCGCTGTGTGTTTCTTCACGCCTTGGAGGTAAGGAGCGCCGCGATGCATTCCAGCCTTATCGGGAAGATCGAGAAGGCCCGGCTCTACGCGCAGGAACGGGACCGCGTCCGCTTCGAGCGCTTGGCGGTGACCTTCCGCGGCGAGAACGACGTCCACCGCGTCGAACTCGCCGACGGCGCGTGGCGGTGCAGCTGCGACTTCTTCTCCGGCTGGGGCGTCTGTTCGCACACGATGGCGCTGGAGAAGATCCTCCAGGGGATGGTGCCGCCCGTGCAGATCCCCGACGCCGTCAGGGCCAGCGCCTGAGGCTCGGGGCGCAATTCTTACGCGGTTCCAACGGCTCTCCACGCCCGCCGTGCGCCCGGCCCGGCAACCGGGCTGCTACCATAGCGCCACCGGAGAGCCACCGCGATGCTGGGTTGGAGCTGGCCCGCCTTCTTCGTGTACGTCTTCGCCCTCGTCTTCATGGTGTTGGGCGGGTTTGTTGGCCTCCTCGAATCCCGTCATCCTGCCTTCCTCGCGCCCATCCTCCTCGGGCTCTTCTTCTTCTACATCTGTTGGGAAGTCTCCGTCGGCAACGATTGAACTGGCACACCGAGCCCGCCGCTCCGGTTCTCCGCCTTGCCGAACGAGTGCTCCGGGTCTCGGCCCTGGCCTTCGCGGGGTTGGTGGTCGCTGCGTCCTGCGGCCAACCGGACGCCGACCGCCCCCGGACGCCGACACCGGAAGCCGCGACACCCCTGCCGACCCCGAGCGAGGCGAACCCCTTCGGCGTGATGCTCCCCTCGACCCTCGTGCGGAGCGGCCGTGGCCTGGAGGTGGCGCGCGCCCTCGGTGCGCGCTACCTGCGTCCGGCCTCGGTATTCGCCGAGGAGTGGGACGGCACCTGCCCCGAGTGCGAAGCAGCCCGCGCGGCCGGCTTCGAGCTCGTGCTGACCGTGCGCAACGAGGGCCCTGGCCCCACCACGCCTCCTGGCGACCTGGACGCCTACGAGCGCACCGTGCGCGACATCGTGCGCACGCTCCGTCCGGCCTTGCTCGTCGTGGAGAACGAAGAGAATTCGTCCCTCTTCTATGCCGGCTCTCCGGAAGCCTACGCCGAACAGCTGCGTGCCGCGTGCCGGGCGGCGCACGAAGAGGGCGTCCCCTGTACGAACGGTGGGCTCGTCAGTTCGCTCGTTGCCCTTTTGGTGTACGAGGCGCTGAAGGAGGGTGGCGGTGCGGCCGAGGCGGAGGACTTCGCCCGGCGGGCTCTCGGCGACCAGGTCCGCGGCCGGCTCGATTCCCCGGAGGCGCGGGTACAACTTGCCAAAGGGAAACAGCTCCTCGCTTCGTACCGTGCTGCCGGCGCCGACTTCGTGAACTTCCACTGGTACATCGCCGATGCGAAGGCGCTCCGCCAGGCGGTCGACTACCTCGAGAGGGTCAGCGGCCTTCCCGCGGTCACCAACGAAATCGGCCAGGTCGTCGACGACCCCGGCGTGACCATGGGCCTGATGGAGGCGGTGGCCGAAGCGCGGCTGCCCGTCGCCGTCTGGTTCGGACTCGACGGGCCTCGCGCTCGCGGGCTCGTCGAACCCGACGGGACGCTGCGTCCCTCGGGCATCGCCTTCCAACGCTTCATCGCCGAGCGGTACCGGGGCCGCTGAGGAGTCTTTCGGGCCTGGCATCCGCCCATCGGAGCCTGTACGATTCCGCTGAATTCCGTTCGGAAAGGGGGACCCCGTGGCAGACCGAATCGAGATCGCTCGCAAGTACCTCCAGGCGCAGCGCGACGGCCGCATCGACGAGGCGGTCGCCCTGCTCGCCGACGACGTCGTCCTCGTGAACCCCATGACGGGCACGGTCACGGGCAAGGCTGCCGCGGAGCAGGCGCTCCGCAATCGGCCGGCCGGCGGAGCGGGTGCCGGCTTCAACATCACCTGGCGGGAGCCCGAGCTCGTCGATGGGAACGTGAAGATCGTGGGCGACGGCAGCCCCTTCGGGCCCATCCGCATCCTCATCTCGTTCAACGACCAGGACCAGATCACGAAAGTCGATATCGGCCTCGGCACCTAGTCGTCACGGGGCCAGCGGGCGGCGCGCCCACGCCTCCCAAAGCGCCCAGGCTTCCTTGTTGCTCCCGTCGCTCCGGCGCAGCCCGATGTCTCGAAAGACGGAGGCTGCGCCGGTGGTCACGTAGGCCGGGTCGAACACGGCCCGATAGACGACGAGCGAGAAGCCGTTCCGTTCCGCGTCCTCCAGCAGCCGCTGGAGGAACGCCGCCTGGTCGGCCTCCGTGCCGATGAGCGCCTGGCCCTCCACCGGGGCGGAGGCGTACCCCGCCTCGGCGATGATGATCTCCCCATCCCAGTGGGCCCGCAGCTGCGAGTAGTACTCCGCCGGCAGCTCCGAGGCGGTGCGGATGCCGGAGAGGTACGGGTACGTGGAGATCGCGAGCGCATCCATCCTCCCGCGGAACGGCTCGATGGCGTCCCACTGCGGCGGGTGGATCCGCCCCAGGTTTCCTTCCAGGTCCTCGAGCTGGAAGGTCGGGAACACCTTCACGCGTGGGTCGGCGGCTTTCGCCGCATCGTAGGCGTCCCGGTACGCCTGGAGGAAGGCCTCGAACTGTTCGGGCGCGCGGTCCCGGAGCATGTTGATCTCGACACCGATGGCCAGGTACGCCGGGCGGTAGTTCGTGACCACGTAGGCGGTGTACGCCACGAGGGCGTTCCGAACCTGAGGGTTCCGGAACCCCTCCTCCGGAGAGACGCCCGCGGGGAGGTTCGCCGGCCGGCTGCGCTGCACCAGGGGATCGGTCGGGTCGATGGCGTAGAAGAGCTGGAGATGCGGGTACTGCGCCAGGAGCGCCGTTTCCACCCGGGTCGTCTCCTCGGTCTCGGCCGAAAGCTGCCGGTTGGGGAAGAAGTCCTCCCAGGGCGGGGGACGTTGGATGAGCACCGTGTCGGCGTACTGGGCGACGGCGGCGAAGGTGCGGATGTAGGCCTCCGTGGTGGCCTCCGGTGGTAGCGTGCTGAAGCCGAGGCGCACCCGTCGGGGCTCTCCCTCCGGCGTGGGGCGCACCACCGTCGGCCCTGGGCCTACGGGGGTGGGGGTCGAAGGCTCGGTGCGACCGCCGAAGCATCCCGAGAGCACGGCCGCCGCGGAGAGAGCTGCTAGAATCCATGCGGCGGGGTGGGCCCGGCCGGCGCGCCGGGTGGGAGGCGGCATGCGGGCGGCGTTCCTCGGTGCGGTCCTCATCGGCCTCCTCGTGGGCGGCTCCGTCCTGGGAATCCGGCTGCTCCGCGCCGGGGGCGGGACGGGCGCGACGCCGCCCGAACCAGCGGGCAACCCCGCGGCCGACTTGGCCCAGCGCTTCGCCGATGCCTGGCAAGAAAGCGACTACGCAGCCTTGTACCTCCTGCTCCATCCGGCGTCGCAGGCCGCCTACGCGGCCGTCGACCTCGAAGCCGCCTACCGCGACTTCGCCCGCGAGACCACGCAGATAGCCATCGCCGTATCGGTCACCGAAGCGAACGAGGCGGGCGCACGCTTCGATGTGCGCCTCCAGACAGCCTATTTCGGGACCCTGGAATACTCCACTACCGTTCGTTTCGCCCGGGACGAGAGCGGCAACCTCCGCGTGCGCTGGCAGCCGGACGCCATCCACCCTGCCATGACCGGGGGGCGCGTCCTCCGCAGCGAAATCCAACGGCCCCGGCGCGGCGCGATCTACGACCGGAACGGCGAACCGCTCGCCATCACCCGCGATGTGCGGGTCCTCGGCCTCGACCGGAGCGCCATCCGCGACGAGACGGCCGTCCGCGCCGCCCTCCAGGCGTTCGGATTCCCTCGCGAAGCCATCGACCGCGCCTTCGCCAGCCCCCTTCCCCGCTACTACCGCGTCGAGGTCGGCGTCGTGCCCGACGAACGCACCGAGGAGGCGAACCGCCTCGTGCTCGAGACGCCGGGGCTCGTGCTGGCGGTCGAAGAGCGCCGGGTGCACCCCCTCGGTCCGGCGGCGGCCCAAATCGTCGGCTACACCCGCGAGCTCACCGCCGGGGAGGCGGCGGCGATGCCCGGGCGCAGGCCCGGCGACAGGGTCGGGGCCGCCGGCCTGGAGGCGGCCTTCGATGAGCTGCTCGCCGGGAGGGTCGGCGCCGCCCTCCGGGTGGTCGGGCCCGGGGGCACCGTCCTCCAGACGCTCGCCGAACAGCCGTACGTGCCCGCCCAGGACATCCACACCACGCTCGACGCCCGCGTCCAGCGAGCCGCCTTCGAACGGCTCGGGGGACGTGCGGGTGCCGTGGTCGTCCTCGACCCGCGGACGAACGAACTCCTCGCCGTGGTGAGCTCGCCCGCCTTCGACCCCGATGCCTTCGAGCGGGGCGACGCCGAGGCCCTCGCCGCCTACACGAACGACCCGGCGAAGCCGCTCACGAACCGGGCGCTGCACGGCCTCTACTCGGCGGGCTCCACCTTCAAGCTGGTTACGGGGGCGGCAGGCCTTGCCTCGGGCCTCGTGTCGCCCGCCACGCGCCTCGACTGCGGGGCCGTCTGGTACGGGGTCGACCCGCCCCGGCGAAACTGGGAAGGGGCGCGCGGCCCGCTCACCATCGCCGAAGGGCTGATGCGCTCCTGCAACCCCGTCTTCTACGAAATCGGTCTGCGCCTCTACAACGAGCGCCCGGGCTTCCTGGCCGAGATGGCCCGCCGCTTCGGTTTCGGCCAGCCCTCGGGGACGCCCGGCCTCGACGACGCCGCCGGCCTCGTCCCCGATGACGCCTGGAAGCGGCGGGCGCGCGGCGAACCCTGGTACCCCGGCGACGAGGTGAACCTGGCAATCGGCCAGGGCGACTTGCTGGTCACGCCTCTCCAGCTCGCGAACGCCTACAGCGCCTTCCTTGCCCGTCAACTTCGCCGGCCGGTGCTCCTCGCTGGCGGCGCCGCCGAGCCAATCGGCGAGCCGCTCCCCCTCACCGACGCCCAATGGGCTCACCTGTACGAAGGCCTGCGGCTCGTGACCGGGCCTAACGGCACCGCGGCCTCGGCGTTCTGGGCCCTGGGGTACACCGACTTCGGAGGGAAGTCGGGCACGGCCGAGGATGCCGAGCTCCAGCAGCACGTGCTCTTCGTCGCCTTCGCGCCCGTCACCGCCCCAGCCGCCCTGGCTGCCGTCGTCCTCGACGACGGCGCCTCAGGCTCGCTCGAAGCGGGGCCCATCGCCCGGGACGCGGTGCTCGCCGCCCTTGGCCGGTGACCGGCCCTACACGGTCCCGGCCTCGATGACCTCCATCAGACGGGCCACCCGCTTCGGCACCTCGTCCTTCATCCGCGCCCCCTGGGGGTTCGTGACGTTCCCCTGCAGGTAGCGCATGTAGATGCCCTCCCCGATGACGGCCCCCTTGAACATCGCCAGGACCAGCCAAAAGTGCATGTCGGCCAGCGGCCTACCGCTCCGCTGCGCGTACATCTCGGCAAGCTCCTGGCGCGTCGGGAACCCCTCCCGGAGCGTCACCGAGGGCGCGAGGACTTCCTCCTCGCCCTCGCTGCGGCGCTCCAGGTCCCGCGGGTCTCCCCAGGTGGAGAGGAGCCACCCCACGTCGCCCAGCGGGTCGCCGAGGGTCGCCAGCTCCCAATCGAGGATGGCGAGCAGCTTCGGCTCCCGCCGGTCGAACAGGACGTTGTCGAACTTGTAGTCGCCGTGGACGATGGTCCGCTCCCGCTCCTCCGGGAGGTGCGCCTCTAGCCAGTCGGCAGCTCGGTCGAGGTCGGGAAGGTCGCGCGTGTGCGGACGGGTGAGCTCCCACTGACGCCGCCACCGCCGCACCTGGCGTTCGGCGAAGCTCGTCGGCGGAGCCGACAGCTCCGTGCTCCGCCAGTCGACGGCGTGCACCTCGACGAGGGCATCGATGAGCTCCTCGGCCATCTTCCGCCGGCCGGCCGGGTTGTCGTACGCCTCGGGGATGGTGTCGCGGATCTCCGTCCCGTCGACTCGCTCCATCACGTAGAACGGCGCCCCGATGAGCGAAGCGTCCTCGCAGGCGGCGATGGGCCGCGGCACCCTCGCCTTCCCCCAGAGGGCGGAGATGAAGCGCCACTCGCGGATGACATCGTGCGCCGAAGGCAGCAGGTGGCCCGTCGGCGGGCGCCGCAGGACGAGACGCTGGTCTCCCCGGTCGATGAACAGCGTGACGTTGGAGTAGCCCGCCGTGTGCTTGCGAACGGAAATCGGCACGTGGCCGCCGAGGCGCTCGTCCAGGAATCGCTCGAGCGCGGGGATGTCGACCAATCCGGCGAGTTCGTCGGAGGAGGGCGGAGCGGACATGGCGCAACCTCGGGCAGAGCTGGCGGAGATACTGTACCGCAGGCGAAGGATCGCCTCACGGCCGGCGAGCGCCCGGGGGAGTACGATGGACCCATGCGTGTCGCCGGTCTCGACGCCACACCCCGGGGGTGGGCCGTCGTGCTCCTCGAACAGGGGCGGTTCGCCGGCGCGGCGGCGGTCCGCCGCCTCGCCGACGCCTTCGCCCTCCTACACGATGCCGATGCCGTGGCCGCCGATATCCCCCTCGCGGCGCCGCCGCGCGGCGTCCGCGAGGCGGAAGTCGCCGCCCGGCGGGCGCTCGGCCGGCGCGCCTCCACCCTCTTCCTCACCCCGCCGCGGGCAGCCCTGGCGGCTGCCAGCCGGGCCGAGGCCACGGCCATCGCTCGAGAGCTCGGCGCGCCGGGCGTCTCCGCCCAGGCGTGGGCTCTCCGGGGGCGCATCCTCGAGGCCGAGGCCTTCTCCGCTGACCCGCGCCTCATCGAGGCCCACCCGGAGCTCTCCTTCGCCGAGATGAGCGGGGCGCCGCTCGCCATGCCGAAGCACACCTGGAACGGGCTCGCCGCCCGCCTCCAGGCCCTGAACGCCCAGGGGATCGCCTTCCCCGACGCCATCGGCGGCTCCGGCGGCAGCTTGCCCCCGGCCGACCTCGTCGACGCCGCCGCGGCCGCGTGGACGGCTGCGCGCTGGCTCCGGGGCCTCGCGAGGCCCTACCCTCCCTCGCCCCCACGCGACGCCACCGGGAGCGGCATCATCTGGGCCTAGTCGACCGGGGGGACGAGCAGCCGGAGGACGACGGGACCACCGACGTCGCGCACCTCGAGGCGCAACGCCGCCGTGCCGGCGGCGTGCTCGAACTCCACCCGGGTCCGCCGGGGGCCTTCGCGAGGGTCATCGGTGGCTACGACCAGGTTCCCGTCCACCAACACGCGGAGCTCGCCGTCGAACTCCACTTCGAGCCGGTATCGGCCGTCGGCAGGGATCGCGAGAAGGCCCTCGGCCACGAGCCGCCAGCGGTCGTCCGGAACGTCGGGAAACGGGTAACTCGGGACGGCGATGTCGACCGTCTCGGCCCTCACTGCCGCCGCAACGGCGTAGCTTCCGCTTTCCTCCTCGCTTTCGAAGCGGAGGCTCCACCCCAGGAGCGCCCTCGGGACGAGGGGCTGGGGGGTGGGGGTCGGGGTGGGCGGCAGCGGGGTCGGTGTCGGCGTCGGCGTCGGAGGGGCCGCGATGTCCTCGGCCCTCGGCTCCCGGGGCTTGCCCGCCTCGGGCCGCGCGAGGGCGAAAGGCAGCGCCACGAGGATCCCCGCCACCAGCACGGCCAATGCCACCACCTCGCGCAGGCCGGGCCGCTGCATGGCTCCAGGGTACGGGAGCGGAGCCTCCCGGGGGCGAGCGGCAACCCGATCCTTCACCGACCTGCAGGCCGCCGCTGGGGAGTCGCCGTAAACTCAAAGGGGTGAGCCGTCCGCGGTTCGGCGCCCGCGAAGCTGCAGCGATCGCTCTCCTTGCGCTCGCCGTCGTCATCGCCTGGCCCTTCCTCGACCCGAACGGCGAAGCGGGCCAGCCCCGTCCTGTGGAGCTCGGCGACACACCGACCCCGGCTGCGACCGCGCCTCTGCCCCAATGGCGGGTGGAGATCCTCACGCTCGCCGGGGAGCCGGCGGACATGGTTTTCGAAGGCGAGGACCTCAGCATCAACTGGCAGGAGCGTCCCTGGGCCGTTCGTGCGACAACCCTCCTTGCCCTTCCCTCGCCCGGGGTGTGGCGCCTCGTCTTCCAGCACGAGCAGCCCTTCACCGTCACCATCGACGGCGCCAGGTACGAGATCGGCGGCGGCGCGCCGGGTCAGGAGTCGAGCGTCCTCTTCCAGTACGGCGGCACGCCGGTGAGCGTGGAGGTGACCAGTGCCTCCATCGAAGGGCGCCTACGGCTCCGACTCGTGGCCATCGTCCAGGGCCCCTAGGCGGTCGGGGCCGTCCCGACCCCTTGGAGCCGGAGGTAGAGCAGCCGCCAGGCCGCGGTCGCGAAGCTCGCTCCGGCCAGCACCCACAGCGTCCAGTAGCAGTAGCCGAGGGCGGTGCCGACCGCAGCCGCCAGCAGCCGGACGTCCCGGCTGGCGAGCCCGAAGACGGCATCGAGGTTCGAAGGCACCGCCCCGCCGAGGGAGGCTTCGATGCGCGCGCGGGAGTAGCTCACCACGAGGCTCCCTGCGAGGGCGAGCATGCCGGGCAGCTCCGGCCGGGGCCACGCCTCGAACCGCCACGCGAAGAGCGTCATGGCGACGACGATGGCGGCGTCGGCGTACCGGTCGGTGATGGCGTCGAGGGCGGCGCCGAAGCGGGTCGCGGCGCCCTTCAACCGCGCCAGCTCCCCGTCGATGCCGTCGGCGATGCTCGCGGCCTGGATTCCGATGCCCCCGGCGATGTTCCACCCAACCGCCGTCGCCGCCGCTGCGGCGAGGGAGAGGGCGAGCACCGCCACGGTCACCGCGTTCGGGGTCGCTCCGGTACGGGCGAGGAGCCGCGCCGCCGGCCGGCTGAGCCGCCGGTTCAGCGTCCGCGAAACGATGCCGTCGTACCTCATGGGCGACCGCCGGGTGCGGGCGCGAGGGCCTGCTCTCCCCGGAGCAGGGCGGCGGCAGCGGCCAGGTCGTCGTCGGTGTCGACGTCGTACCAGAAGCTGCCCGAGACGTCGGCGGCGTACAGCTTGCCGCGCTCGGCCAGCCGCGCGAAGAGCGCGTTCAGCTCGCAGCCGCTTCCCAGCTCGTCGAGCGCTTCCCATACCACGGGGGAACAGAGGAACGCGCCGGCGTCCAACGCGTCGGCCGGCGTAACCTCCTTGCCGATGGCGAGGACGGGCAGGAGCCGCGTGCCGGGTGGCGTCGGCGCGATCCGGAGCTTCGTCGCCTCGGCCGCGTAGGCGGCGGCGCGCGGGTGGAAGTCGGCCGCGACCACGCAGGAGCCCGGCGGCGCGAACTCGGCCCGCTCCAGCAACGTACGGACGAGCTCCACGCTGAGGAGGTGGTCGGCCATCACCAGCAGGAAGGGCTCGTCGCCGCACGCCCGTCTCGCCGCGGCCAACGAGTGGCCAGCCGGCCCGTCGTACTCGAGGTTGTAGAGGAAGCGGACGGCCAGCGGGAGCGGCCCCTGGAGCGCCTTCTCCACGAGATGGGCGCTGTAGCCGAGGACGACGTAGGCCTCCGGGAAACCGGCTCCCGCGAGGGCCTCCAGGGTGTAGACGATGAGCGGCCGGCCGTTCAGGGGCACGGCCGGCTTCGGCAGCCCGTCGACCGAGGCCGCCAGGCGGCTCCCCTTCCCTGCGGCGAGCACGATCGCCCGCGGGGCTTCTCCGAAGCGGACCTCATCCATCCCCGCCATTGTATCGGCCGGCTTCGCCGGCTTTCCCGCGGGCACCGCTCCCCGCCCTCCCCTTGGCGGGTTCCGCGAACGATTGCTAAACTCCGCGCACCGTGCGAACGGTTCGCGCCGGGCGCACGATCGTCTGCGGGGGAGGGTTACCATGCACGAGGCGCTGCGCGCCGTCCTCCGGCGTCGCTTCCCCGACGCCGACGAGGTCGAGGTCCACGAACTCGCCGTCATCGCCGGCGGCTACTCCCGCGAAACCTTCCGCTTCGACGCCCACATCGTGCGGAACGGCAGCCGCGAAGTGCTGCCGATGATCCTGCGCAAGGACCCGCCGCGGGAGTCGGCCATCCTCCATAGCGACCGCCAGCTCGAGCACGACCTGCTCGAGCGGCTCCGCCGACACACCTCGCTCCCCGTCTCGGAGAGCTACCTGGTGGAGCAGGACCCCTCCTACTTCGGTGAGGCGGCGATGATCCTCCAGCGGATGCCCGGCAGCGGGGAGGTCTCCGCTCTCTTCCATGGCGACCGGACCCACGAGGCCGAAGCGATCGCCACCCAGCTCTGCGAGTACATCGCCCAGCTCCACCTCACCGACCCGGCGCTCCTCAACCCCGACGGCCGCCTCGACGACCCCCGGGGCGTCGGCATCGACGTCTCCTCGTGGGAGCGGTACATGGAGAGCACCATCGATTACTACCTCCGCAGCTACGACGACTTCGCCTTCGACCCCGTGCCGGTTTTCCGCGACGCGTACCTCTACCTGAAGCACACGCGTCCGCGCCCGCTCCCGCTCCGCGTCGTCCACGGCGACTTCAACCCGGCGAACTTCCTCTACGAGAACGGCCGGGTCACGGCCATCATCGACTGGGAGAACGCCCACATCGGTGACCCGCGCGAGGACCTGGGCTGGCTGAAGCTCATGGACCTCCTCAGCAACACGAACATCTTCGGGTCGGTGAGGGCCGAGGGCGGGTTCTTGGGCCTCTACAACAAGCTCACCGGTTTCGGCGTCACCGAAGAGGAGGTGAACTACTTCCAGATCTTCACCGGCGCCCACATCGGCGTGCCTGTCGTTTCGGCGGTGAAGCGGCGCATCGACAGGAAGCACCTCGAGCTCCTCCACCTCTACCTCACCCAGCCGGTGCTGGTGAGCGAGCTCGCCTTCACGCAACTCCTCGGCTACCCCAACCCTCTCGCGGGAGCGCAGGCATGATCACCCGCCCCAGCGTCGACGACGTCCTCGAAGGCATCATCATCTCCCTCCAGAAGGACATCCTTCCCGAGGTCCAGAGCGACCGCGGGCGCGTGCTCGTGCAGGTGATGCAGGCCCTCCTGCAGTTCGTACGGCAGCGCGTCCCGGTGGAGCAGCAGATCATGGCCGAAGAGCACAACACCATCACCGCGCTCCTCCGCCAGCTCCCCTCCATCATCGGCGAGGCGGCCGGCCCCGCCGCGGAGCGCATCCGCGCTCGGGCGGAGACCCTCGGGACGCGGCCCGACCTCCCCGCCCTGCCTCCCTCCGATGAGCTCGCCGCTGCCTACCGCCAACTGAGCGAGGCGCTCGTCGAGACGATCGACGACCTGTACGAGCTGCAGGCCGCCGGCCACCCCGGTGCGGGGCCAGCGTTCGAGGCGGTCCGCTCCTACCTCGCGGTTCGCGCGGCGCGCGATTTCCAGACGTACATCGTCGGTGCGGGGATGGCCGGTCGCGGCTAGACTGCCGCCATGATGACCGCTCCACCTGCCATCGACTGGGACGCCTACTTCGACGAGGCGCTGGACATCTTCCAGCGCTACCTCCGCATCGACACCTCGAACCCGCCCGGCAACGAATGGCGGGCCGCCGACTTCCTGGAGGGAATCCTCACGGCCGAGGGGGTCCCCTGCCAGCGGTACGATGCGGGCGGCGGCCGCGTCTCCCTCCGCGCGGTGCTGCCTGGCGACGGCTCCGCCGGAGGCCCGCTCCTGCTCCTCAACCACACCGACGTCGTTCCCGTCGAACGCGAGTATTGGGAGGAGGACCCCTTCGGGGGGGTCATCCGCGATGGCTGCGTCTGGGGCCGCGGCGCCCTCGACATGAAGAGCCTGGGCGTCGCGGAGCTGATGGCCTTCCTCGCCCTGAAGCGCGAGGGCGTTCCCCTGCGGCGCGACCTCGTCTTCCTCGCCGTCGCCGACGAGGAGGCGGGCGGCCTCTACGGCATCGAGTGGCTCGCCCGGCACCACCCCGACGCCATCCGCGCCGAGTACGTCATCAACGAGGGCGGTGGCGGTGTCACCGAGCTCTTCGGCGTCCACCGCCCGGTGTTCAACGTCGCGGTGGCCGAGAAAGGCCCCCTCTGGCTCCGGCTCGTCGCCGAGGGCACGTCCGGCCACGGCTCCATGCCCCACGACGACAACGCGCTGGAGCGGCTCGTGCGCGCCCTCTACCGCATCCACACCTGGCAGCGGGAGCTCGTCGTCTACCCCCTGCTCGACGAGTACTTCTCCCGCCTCCGCCGCGCCGGCATCTTCCGCGGCGAAGCCACCCCCGAAGCGCTCGCTCCCGTCGCGGCCGAGGACATCCGCGTCCGCGCCCTCCTCACGAACACGATCAGCATCACGATGGCCCAGTCCGGAATCAAACACAACGTCATCCCGGGCCGGGCGGAGGCCGCGATCGATTGCCGCCTCCTACCCGGCGTCGACCCCGATGCCTTCCAGCGCCAGCTCGAGGAGGTGATCGACGACCCGAAGGTCCGCCTCGAGCGGGTCTTCGCCGGCTGGTCCGAACCGAGCCCCTACGACACCGAGCTCTTCCGCACCATCGAGGAGGTCATCCGCCAGCACGTAGAGGATGCCGTGGTGGTGCCGGGCGTCACCGTCGGCTTCACGGACAGCCGGGTCTTCCGCAACCAGGGCGTCGTCGCCTACGGGTTCTCCGGCGGCCTCGATACCCCCGAGCTGCTGCGCACCTTCCATGGGCACAACGAGCGGGTCACCATCGAGAGCTTCCGCCTGAACTGCCGCCTCGTCTACGAGGTGGTGCGACGGATGTGCGCCGCTTGAGCGGCTTCGGCCGCTGCCTCGCGCAGGAGCGCCAGGAGCGGCGCGGCGATGGCGGGCAAGTGCCGCCCCGGCCTGCGGATCCATCCGATGCGCCGGCGGAGCGGCGGAACGGTCGGCACCGTGTGGAGGTCGGTCCGCCCCGCGACGGCGATGCTCGGCGCGAAGGCGATTCCCGCCCCGGCGGCGACCATGCGGAGGAGGGCGAACTGGCTCCGGCACTCCACCCGGCCCACCAGCCGCACGCCGCACTCCTGGGCTGCCCGCTCCACTTCCATGCGTAGGCCGTGGCCAGGCATCGACAGCAGCAGGTCGGGTTCCGCTAGCGCTTCTTCGAGGGGCACGGGGCCGAGCCCGGCCCAGGGGTGACCGAGGGGCAGCGCCAGCAGCACTGGCTCGTCGAAGAGCTCCTCGATGGAGAGACGGGAATCGGCCAGGGGGAGGACCACCACGCCCAGGTCGAACTCGTCCCCTAGCACCCGTCGCACGATGTCGTCGGTGGAGAGCATCTCGATGGAGAGCTGGGCCGCAGGGTACGCCGCCCGGAGCTTCGCCCACGCCGGCGGCACCAGGTAGTCCGTCACCGTCTCCGTCGCCCCGACCCGAAGGCGGGCTGCAGGACCCCCTCCCGAGACGGCAGCGGCCGCCCGCTGGAGCTCTTCGAAGACGCGGTCGGCAGCGTCCGCCAGCAGGCGCGCCGCCTCCGTCGGCACCACCCGCCGGCCGACGCGGTGGAAGAGGGGCACGCCCAGCTCCCGCTCGAGCGCGCGGATCTGTTTGCTGATGGACGGCTGGGCGACGTGTTCGGCTTCCGCCGCGGCCGTCACGCTGCCCGTGCGAACCACTGCCCGGAGGTAGCGAAGCTGGTGGAGCTCCATCGATAGCCGCAGGATATCGAAGCTGCGGCGTTCCTGCCGTTCGGCTAACGCGGTGCCGCCCGCACCGCCTCGCCGGCCGCAAGGGGCTTCCGCTCGGTCGCGAACCCGGCAGCGCGCAGGCGCTCCGCCACCGACTCCCCGTCCAGGCCGGCAGCGGCATCGGCGATCACCCAGAGGACCGCGCCGCTCGCCACTGCCAACCAGCGCAGCCGCGAGAGGGTTCCCGGCTCGAAGGTGTCCGGCTCCGGCCACCAGACGATGCGCCGTGCCGGTCGGGCGGTGTGGACGCTGCTGGCGACCGCCGGCCGGGGCGAGACCCGGCCCGCCTCCGCCAGCACTGCGTCGGGCGGTTCGATGAGGAGGACGCGATCCTCGCCCTGGTCGAGGCCGAGCTCGTGGAGGACTCCGCTCATGCCGCTACCCGAGGGCTCCGTGGCACTTCTTGTACTTCTTGCCGCTGCCGCAGTAGCAGGGGTCGTTCCGTCCGATCTTCTGGGCGCTGCGAGCGGGGGCTCCGTCGCCGCGGTTCGTGCGGAGGTTCGCTGCAGGGCGGCTCGCCGCCCCGGCCAGCACCGGCTGGGCAGCCGGCTGGGGGGTCCCGGCCTCTGCCGCCGGCCGCGGCTGCTCCACGATGCGCACGCGGAAGATGGTGCGCGCCACCTGCCGCCGGATGTTCGCCTGGAGCTGGACGAACATGTCGTACCCTTCCCGCTTGAACGCCACCAGAGGGTCGATGCCGGCGTATCCCTGGAGGCCGATGCTCTGGCGCACCTCCTCCACGGCGGTGAGGTGCTCACGCCAGTGGTAATCGATCGCCTCGAGGAGGAGCCACCGCTCCACCTGGCGCATCGTCTCCGGGCCGATCCTCGCCTCCAGCGCTTCGTACTGCTCCTCCATCCGGTCGAGGAGCTCGTCCAGCAGCTCGTCCCCCAGCTCGGCCATCTCCTCCGCGTTGGGCACCGCTTCGGCGGGGAGGATCTCCTTCAGCTCGCCCTGCAGCACGGCGAGGCTCGCCGGGTCTTCGAGGTTCGCCCGCTCGACGGCCTCCGTGATCTCCTGCTCCAGCATGTCGAGCACGGTGGCGCGCGTGTCCGCCCCGCGGAGCACCTTCTCGCGCTCGCCGTAGATGACGCGGCGGTGCTCGTTGACGACGTCGTCGAACTCCACCAACCGCTTGCGGATGTCGAAGTTGAACCCCTCCACCTTCTGCTGCGCCTGCTCGATCGCCTTCGCCACCGCTCGCGACTCGAGCGGCATATCCTCGGTCATCCCCAGCTTCTGGAGCATGCCGGCTACCCACTCAGGGGCGAAGCGGCGCATCAGGTCGTCGCCGAAGGAGACGTAGAAACGACTGGAGCCGGGGTCACCCTGCCGTCCCGCCCGTCCGCGGAGCTGGTTGTCGATGCGGCGGGACTCGTGCCGCTCGGTGCCGATGACGTGCAGGCCGCCCAGCTCGGCCACGCCCGGGCCGAGCTTGATGTCCGTGCCGCGGCCGGCCATGTTCGTCGCGATGGTGACGGCGCCCTTCTGGCCTGCCTTGGCGATGATCTTCGCCTCCCGCTCGTGGTGCTTGGCGTTCAGAACCTCGTGGGGGATGCCGCGCTTCGTGAGCAGGCTGGAGAGGTACTCCGACTTCTCGATGGAGGTCGTCCCCACCAGCACGGGCCGACCGATGGCGTGGAGCTCCTCGATCTCCTTCACCACCGCGTTGAACTTCGCCCGCTCGTTGATGTAGACGACGTCGGGGTAGTCGATGCGGATCATCGGCTTGTGCGTGGGGATGACGACCACGTCCAGGCCGTAGATCTTGTGGAACTCCTCCGCCTCCGTTTCGGCGGTGCCGGTCATCCCCGCCAGCTTCTCGTAGAGGCGGAAGTAGTTCTGGAAGGTGATGGTGGCGTAGGTGATCGACTCCCGCTGGATCTTCACGCCTTCCTTCGCCTCGACCGCCTGGTGGATGCCGTGGCTCCAACGGCGACCGGGCATGAGCCGGCCCGTGAACTCGTCGACGATGATCACCTCGCCGTTGCGAACGACGTAGTCGCGGTCGATCCGCTTCAGGTATTCGGCGTCGAGCGCCGCCTCGAGGTGGCGGACCAGCCGGGGGTCGGAACCGAAGATGTTCGAAATCCCCAGGCGCTGCTCGATCTTCGCGATCCCCTCCTCGGTGAGGGCGACGTGCTTCGCCTTATGGTCGATGACGTAGTCGACGTCCTCGACGAGCCCCTTCACGGCCCGGGCGAAGGCGATGTACGTGGAGCTCGCCTCCTCCGCTTGGCCGCTGATGATGAGCGGCGTGCGCGCCTCGTCGATGAGGATGTTGTCCACCTCGTCGACGATGGCGTAGTACAGCCCCCGCTGCACCTTGTGCGCCAGGTCGCGCACCATGTTGTCGCGGAGGTAGTCGAAGCCGAACTCGTTGTTCGTCCCGTAGGTGACGTCGCACTCGTACGCTTCACGCCGGCTGCAAGGGCGGAGGTTCTCGTACCCCGTTTGCTCCCCCTCCGTCTCGGGCCGATACCCCCGCTCGAAGCGGAACGTGACGCCGTTGTTCTGGATGACGCCGACCGTCAGCCCCAGGGCGTCGTAGACGGGCCCGTACCAGGCGGCGTCGCGCCGGGCGAGGTAATCGTTCACCGTCACCACGTGCACGCCCCGGCCGAGGAGCGCGTTCAGGTACACCGGGGCAGTGGCGGTGAGGGTCTTCCCCTCGCCCGTCTTCATCTCGGCGATCTTCCCCTCGTGGAGGACGATGCCGCCCATGAGCTGCACGTCGTAGTGCCGCTCGCCAACCTGGCGGCCGGCCGTCTCGCGCACGACGGCGAACGCCTCGGGCAGGAGGTCGTCGAGCGTCTCGCCCGCCTCCAATCGCGCCTTGAACTCGTCCGTCTTCGCTCGCAGCTGGGCGTCGCTCAGCGAGGCGACCTCCGGTCCCAGCTCGTTGATCTTCGCGACGATGGCCGAGAGCCGCCGCAGCTCCTTTTCGTTCGAATCGCCGATGAGGCGGCTCAGAAACCCCAGCTTTGGCATCCTGAAAGCCAGTGTAGCTCACAACCCGAAAACGGACCGGCAACGGAGCCCATCGCGCGATGACCCCACCCCCCTCCGGCCCGCCCCGACAGGAGTGGCTCCCCGTGGGCGAGGAGCCCCAGCCGCTCGGCAGCATCACCGACTGCGCCATCCTCCGCAACAGCGGCATCTCCGTCGTCTCCCTCGAAGACGGCACCATCGACGCCGCCGCCCACGAGGCCACCGGCCTCTACACCCGCGACACCCGCCACCTCTCCCTCCTCCGCCTCACCCTCGGCGGGGTCGCCCCCCTGCTCCTCGATGCCAGCCAGGCCGGAGCGGTCCACTCCGCCGTCTTCACGAACCCGGCCATGCAGGGGCCCGACGGGACCATCATCCCCGCGCGGACCCTCATCCTTCGGCGCCGGCGCGTGCTCGACCGGGGGCTCGCGGAATCCATCACCGTCTCGAACTACGGCTCCGCGGAGCACTCCTTCGAGCTGCGCATCGCCTTCGACGCCGACTTCCGCGACATCTTCGAGGTCCGCGGCTACACCCGTCGCACGCCCCCCGGCCGCATCAGCCGCACCCGCGGCGCCGACCGGGCCGTGTTCCGCTACGACGGACGCGACGGTGTGCGGCGAGAGACGCACCTGCGCTTCGAACCCCGGCCCACCGCGCTCCGCAACGGCGAGGCGCTCTACCACGTGCGGCTCGGCCCCCGCGACACGTTCACGGCCGACATCCGCGTGCACCCGGGGCCGGACCCCGGCGACCGCGAGCCCGTCCCGGCGATCATCCGCCGCGTCCAGGCCGACGAACGGCGCTTCCTCCGCTCCGTCACCTCGGTCCGCACCGATTACGAGCCGCTCTCCCACGCCATCGAACGGGCGCTCCTCGACGTGTACGCGCTCCGCACCGCCCTCGATGGCGAAAGCTTCGTCGCCGCGGGCGTCCCCTGGTTCGACACGCTCTTCGGCCGGGACAGCCTCATCACGGGCATCTTCCTCGCCGCCTACGCGCCCGACCTCCTCAGGGCGGCCCTCCGCAACCTCGCCCGGGAGCAGGCGGAGAGCAGCGACCCCGCCACCGACGCCGAGCCCGGGAAGATCCCTCACGAGCTCCGCTGGGGCGAGCTGGCCCGTATCGGGGAAGTTCCCTTCGCGCGGTACTACGGCAGCGTCGACGCGACGCCCCTCTTCGTCATCGCCGCCGACGAGTACCTCGCCTGGACCGGCGATGTGGGCACGGTCCGCGAGCTGTGGCCTGCCATCCAACGGGCGGTGCGCTGGTGTGCCGAGCGGCTCGAGGCGACGAACGGGTTCCTCTCCTACGCCCGCCGTTCCGCCCGCGGGCTCGAGAACCAGGGGTGGAAGGACTCCCACGACGCCATCGTCTGGCCCGACGGCCGCCTCGCCGAGCCGCCCATCGCCCTCGTCGAGGCTCAGGCGTACTGCTGGGCGGCACTCCTCGCCTTCGCGAACATGGCGTCGCTCCTCGACGAAGACGACGGCGGCGCGCTCGAGGTGGCGAACGCGCTCCGGGCCCGGTTCGAGCGGGCGTTCTACCACGAAGAGCTCGGCTACGTGCTCTGCCTCGAACGGGCTCGCACTCCGGTACCCACGCCCGCCTCCAACGCTGCCCACGCCCTCTGGGTCGGCGCTGCCTCCGAACGGGCAGCGGCTGCCGTCGCCCGGCGGCTCTTCCGCCAGGACCTGTTCAGCGGCTGGGGCATCCGCACCCTCAGCAGCGAGGTCGCCGGGTACAACCCGCTCGGCTACCACACCGGTTCGGTGTGGCCGCACGACAACGCCATCGCGCTGGCCGGGCTTCGGCGTTACGGCTTCGACGAGCTGGCCTACATCCTCGGCACCGCCTTCATCGAGGCCGCCCTCGCCTTCCCTGCCGCCCGCATTCCCGAGCTCTACTCGGGCGACCCGCGCGAGCTGCGCCTCGTGCCGACGCCCTTCCCCGTCGCTTCCCGTCCCCAGGCGTGGTCGGCGGCCAGCCTCCCGTACGTAATGGCCACGCTCCTCGGCCTCCGACCCTCCGGCCCCCGGGCCCTCGCCATCGTCCGGCCAGTGCTCCCCCTCGAGCTGGAGTGGGTGCAGGTGCGGAACCTCCGCTTCGCCGGTGCCGCCATCGACCTCACCTTCCGGCGCAGCGCCGACCGCGTGGCGGTGGAGGTGGACGACGTCCGCGGCGACGTCGAGATCGTCCTTTCCCGCACCTGGCCGAGGGGCTCCTCCGGGCCGCAGTCGCCATAACAATGCGGCGACGGGGCCATACGACGGATTGACGTTCCGAACCGGCGACGATGAGAATAGGGGCGAGCGCGTGGCGCGCTCCTTCCGTGTCCGTCCCGGCTGGTTGCCGCCCCTCACGGACGCGTTCGCTCGTACGCTCGGAGGCCCGAACCAGGAGGTCGTGCATGGAGAGGATGCGCATCGCCATCGTCGCGCCGCCGTGGTTTGCCGTCCCGCCGACCGGCTACGGTGGCATCGAGCTCGTGGTGAGCTACCTGGCCGACGGCCTGGTGGAACGGGGTCACGACGTAACCCTCTTCGCCGCCGGAGGCTCCCGCACGAAGGCCCGGCTCGTGGCCACCTTCCCCGAGCCGCCCTCGCACCTCCTCGGCGACACCCTCATCGAGCAGCACCACGCCCTCCTCGCCTACGAACGCTGGCACGAGTTCGACATCATCCACGACCACACCCTGCCGGGGACGCTCGTCGGGGCGTGCCTGCCCGTTCCCGTGGTGCACACCCTCCACGGTCCCGTCACCGACCGCCTCGCCCGGCTGCTGCCCGACCTGGCCGAACGGGTTCACCTCGTGGCCATCAGCCATCATCAGCGCTCGACGCTCCCCGCCGGCGTGAGGGCGACGGTCATCCACAACGGCATCGACCCTGCCGCCTTCCCCTTCTCCGACCGGCCCGGCGACTACCTCCTCTTCTGCGGGCGTATCAACCCCGAGAAGGGGCCGGTGGAGGCGATCGAGATCGCCCGCCTGGCGGGAAAGCCGCTCCTCATGGTCGTGAAGATCAACGAGCAGCTCGAGCGCGAGTACTGGGAGGCCGAGGTGAAGCCGCGGCTCCGCGGCCTCGACGTGGAGGTGAAGCAGCAGCCGCCGACGGAGGAGAAGTTGCGGGCCTACCGGGACGCGCTCGCGACCCTCTTCCCCGTGCAGTGGCCGGAGCCCTTCGGCCTCGTGATGATCGAGTCGATGGCCACCGGCACCCCCGTCATCGCCTTCCGCAACGGCTCCGTGCCCGAAGTCGTGGAGGACGGCGTGACCGGCTACATCTGCGAGAGCGTCGAGGAGGCCGCGGAGGCGGTCCACCGCGCCGCCTCCCTCGACCGCAAGGCGTGCCGGCAGCGCGTCGAGCGGCATTTCAGCGCTGCCCTCAACGTCCTGCGCCACGAACAGCTGTACCGCTCCATCCTCGCCGGCGATGGCCGCCGCGCGGGGATGCACGCCCTCCTTCGCGGCGCGCCTCCGCTGGAGGCGGCGGAGGGCCGGCGGTCGGCCTCCTGAACGGACTCCCGCGGGCCGCGCCGAAGGCCGCTCAGAAGATCGGGTTGACGATGATCGCCTGCTCCCGCTCGGGCCCCACCGAGATGAGGTCCACCGGGCACTGGAGCAGCTCCTCCACCCGCCGCACGAACGCTTTGGCCTGCGGCGGGAGGTCATCGAAGCTGCGGCAGTGGGTGGTGGGCTGCTGCCAGCCCGGCAGCTCCTCGTACACCGGCCGCACCTGGCGAAGGAGCGAATCGCTCGCCGGGAGGGTATCGATGATCCGCCCGCCCAGCTCGTAGGCGGTGCAGATTTTGATGGCGGGGAGGTCGTCCAGCACGTCGAGCCGCGTCAAGGCGACGGCACTGAGGCCGTTGAAGCGCACGCTGTAGCGGGCGGCCACCGCGTCGAGCCAGCCGATGCGCCGAGGGCGGCCGGTGGTGGTGCCGTACTCGCCGTGGCCGTGCTCCTTCCCATGGTCGCGCAGCTTCTCCGCCGTCTCGTCGAAGAGCTCGGTCGGGAACGGCCCGTTCCCCACCCGGGTGCAGTAGCTCTTGAAGACCCCGACCACGCGGGAGATCTCCGTCGGACCGATGCCGACGCCCAGCGCTGCCCCGCCGCTCGAGCTGCTCGGCACGCTCGAGGTCACGTACGGATACGTGCCGTGGTCCAGGTCGAGGAGCGAGCCCTGCGCCCCCTCCAGGAGGACGTGCTCCCCCCGCCGGTGGGCTTCGAGGATGATCGACTGCACGTCGCCCACGTACGGCTTCAGCCGCTGTCCGAACTCCTTGTACCGCTCGATGCACTCCGTGAACGAGATGGGGTCGGCGCCGTACACCCCGGTGATGAGCCGGTTCGCGAACTCCAGGGCAGGCTTCACCCGCTCCACCAGGTCCTCCGTCCGCAGGAGGTCGGCCACCCGGATGCCCCGGCGCGCCACCTTGTCCACGAAGCAGGGCCCGACCCCCTTCCCCGTCGTGCCGATGGCGTTCGCCCCCCGGAGCTGTTCGTCCAACCGGTCGATGAGCTTGTGCCAGGGCATGATCACCTGCGCCCGGTCGCTCACCACCAGGCGGCTCGTGTCGATGCCCCGGCTCTGGAGCTGGGCGATCTCGTCCAGCAACACCTCGGGGTCGATCGCCACCCCGTTGCCGATGACGCACGTCTTCTCCGGATAGAAGATGCCCGCCGGGACGAGGTGGAGGCGGAACTCCCCCCGGTCGTTCACCACGGTGTGGCCGGCGTTGTTCCCCGCCGAATACCGGGCGACCACGCGCGCCTTCCGCGCCAGGAGGTCGACGATCCGGCCCTTCCCCTCGTCGCCCCACTGACCACCAACGACAACCACGATCGGCATGAGACACGCTCCGGGCCCCCCGTTCGCCGGAGGGCCCGTTCCGTCATTCTACCCCAGGGTGGTGAGGCCGTCCTCCCCCGAGCGGGGCAGCGGCGACCGCGGCGAGGAACGCCTGCAGCCGCGCCGGGTCGAGCCGCCCCCACGCGTCCTCCACCCCCGTGTGGACGTCGACGCCCCAAGGCTGCACGGTGCGGATCGCCTCCGCGACGTTCTCCGGGCGAAGCCCTCCCGCCAGGATCACGGGGACCCGTACCGAACGGACGATGGCCGCCGAAATGCGCCAGTCGTGCGTCTTCCCCGTTGCCCCGCGGCGGCCCGTTATGGGGTCGAAGGTGTCGAGCAGGAGCGCATCGGCGTCGGCGATGGTTGTCGCCTCCGCCACGGCCTCCGGCCCGGTCACGTGGACGACCCGAACGACCTTGACCCCCGGCACGAGCGCCCGCAGGCGCGCTACCGCCTCCTCGGAGGCGCCCCCGTGGAGCTGCACCGTCCGGGCGCCGATGGCCTCCAGTAGCCGCGCCACCTCTTCGGCCTCGCTGCGATAGGTGATGAGCACCGGGGTGACGAACGGGGGCAGCGCCCGCACCGCAGCCGCGGCGGCCTCGGGTGGGGTGTCGTCGGGAGCGCCTTTCGGCAGCCCGATGGTGAACCCGACGGCGTCGGCGCCCGCCTCCGCCACCAGGAGGGCGTCCCGCGCCGACGTGATGCCCGCCACCTGGACGCGCACGCGGCCCACGGGCGCTCCTCAGCCCCCGAGCGCCCGGCGGGCCGCCTCCTCCCCGGCGATGCGGCCGAACACCGCTCCGCGGATGACCGAAGTCGCGCCGGGGTAGTTGTCGTAGAAGAACTCGCCCATCAATTCGCCCGCGGCGTACAGCCCTTCCATCGGCTCGCCGCGCGTGTCGATGACGCGCGCCCGCGTGTCGCACTTCAGGCCGCCGAAGGTGAACGTGATCCCGCCGGTCACGGGGATGGCCAGGTAGGGAGGCTGGTCGAGCGGCATCGCCCAGTTGCTCTTCGGGGGAACGATTCCCTCCGTCCGCTTCCCGTCGAGCTTGTCGAGGTCGTACTCACCGGGCTGGACGGCGGCGTTGAAGGAGGCGATGGTGGCTTCGAGGTTCGCCGCCGGGACGCCGATCGCCTCCGCCAACTCCCGCACCGTATTTCCGGTGTACGGCGGCCCCACCGGGCGCCAGGCCCGCGCGAACTCTTCCCGCTGGAAAGCTCGCTGGTCGAAGATGCACCAGGCAAGGCCGCCTGCCCGCTCGATGATCGCCTTGCTGAACTTCACGTACGTGTGGTCGCGGAAGTCCTCCCCCTCGTCGAGGAAGCGCCGCCCCTCCCGGTCGACGATGATGCCCATCTGGTAGTTGTAGAGGGCGGTCACGCCGCACTCGACCTTCGGCGAACGGGCATCGAGGACGGCGGAGTGGTAATCCCCCCACTGGCCGGCCGGTTGGGCGCCCGCCGCCAGGGCCATGAGGATCCCCTCACCGGTGTCGTACCGGCTCCCGCGGAGGATGAGGGAGTCGGCGAAGCGGCCGAGGTAGGCCACGCGCATGGCCGTGTTCGCCTGGAACCCGCCGCACGCCAGCACCACGCCCCCGCGGCCCAGGAGGTCCACCACGCCCTCCGGCCCAACGCACCGCACGCCCCGCACGACCCGCCGCTCGTCGACCACGAGCTCCTGCGCGGCCGTTCGGTAGACGATGACCCCACCCCGTCCCTCCAGTTGGCGGTAGAGGAGGTCGACGAGCCCCTGCCCTCCGGCCTTGGGGCTCCGGCGGTATCCGGCCGTGTGCGGGTAGCCAGGCTCCCACTCCAGGCCGAACGAGGTGAGCCACTCCACCGTCTCCGCAGCGCGCTGGCAGAGGGTGCGGACCAGGTCCCGGTTCGCCCGGCCGCCCGAGATGCGCATCAGGTCGGCCTCCATCTCCTCGGCCGTGTAGCTGCGGGGACAGTACTCGTCCGCTTCGTGCGGGAAGCGCATCTGGGCGTCCGCGAAGCGCGTGTTCCCACCCCGATGCTCGCGCGGCGCCTTCTCGGCGAGGATCACCTCGGCGCCGTGTTCGCGGGCCGCGAGCGCCGCGGCGAGGCCGGCGATCCCCCCGCCGACCACCACCACATCGAAGGTGTACGACTCGAGCGCGCCGGGGCTCCCGGGGGCGACTGGCATCGGGCCGTAGTCTAGCGGCGGACCGGCCGGCTGTCGCGCCCCTTGGCGACGTAATTGCCCCGCGCGGAACTCCTCCGGCGGAACCCCCTGCGAACCCGTGCTGGGCATAACGGTTGCGCAATGTCGAGAAATCGTCAAAGGACATTCGAGCCGACATAAAATCGTTGCCCCCTCGCCTCCGCCGGGTCTATCGTGCCCGGCGTTGGAGGCGGGGTGGTCGGGAGGCCGCACACCAGGCCGGAACGCCGAAAGGCAGGACGGCGAAGGTGGCGGCAGACCCGAGGGAAGAGGGCCGACGAACCGGCGCGAGCCCGCGAGGGCCCGCCCGGAGGCACCGCCCGAGGGGACGCCGGTCCGGACGCCAGCCCGGGCCAGGCCGAAGAACTCCCGGTTCCACAACCTCCGACGCCGAAGGCGCCCGCTACCTGTTCGGGGCAAGCGGGCGCCTTCTCTCGTCCGTCGCGCTCGCGCCCGGCTCCCCTCTAGACTGGCGGCCGCAACGTTCGTGGGAGGAGTGTGCATGCCCCGCATCGACGTCCGCTCGCCGATGGTCGCCAACGTCCTGCGCGTGCTCGTCGCCCCCGGGGACGCCATTCGGCCGCGGCAGGAGGTGGTGGTCCTCGAATCGATGAAGATGGAGATCCCGGTGGAAGCCCCCAGCGGCGGGACCGTCGTCGAAGTGTGCGTCGCCGAATCGGAGCGGGTCACCGAGGGCCAGGTCCTCCTCCGCCTGGAGGCGTAGCGGCTGCGAAGCCGCCGACACCACCGCGATAAGCCGCCGCCGTTCGGTTCGAAGGCGAGGAGGTCGAGGCGCTCCCCCGGGACCCGGAGCCGTGCGAGCGCGGCCGTCGGGCGTTCGGCGACGACCCGAACGCGACGAACGCCGCCCTGCGCCCGTACGACGCGCGCCTGGAGCGGGCGAGCCGCGCCCTCGAGGAGCTGACGCGGACGGCCGCCGCCATCGGGAGGTGCTCGACCGGGTCACCGAACGGCTCGAGGGGCCGACCGCCGGGGGGAACGACGCCGCGGTGATGGCGAAGCGTACGGCCTGCGTGAGGCCAGCTCACGGGGCGCGTCGAGGAGTTGGCGGCGCGGACGGCGGCCCTTGCCCGGCGCACGGACGGGCTGGCCCAGCGCTTCGAGGGGATGGCGGGCAAGGTCGGCGACCGCGAAGGCCGGCAGCTCGACCACCCTTCCTCCCAGGGCCTCCCCGCCCGGCTCGGCCGCTCCCACCGCAACGTCCGGCTCCCCGCCCTGCCCGACGAAGAAGCCGTCGACCGGGCGCCCCGTCCCGGCGCCACTCCGTGGAGGAGGTTCGGGGCTCGTGGCCCTCGACGCTGTCGCCCGCGCCCGGCGGCGCCGCGGTCAGCCTCGCCATCGAGGTCTCCTTCCAGGTCGACGCCCGGGAGGTGGAGCGGGCCGTGCGCCGGGCCGAACTCCTCCGCCACCTCTTCCAGCGGCCGGTCGAGGCGGTGGCGGCCGTCCACACCGCTCTCCCCGGGCGAGCGAAACCGTCCGGGAGCTCGCCGTGCCCCCCGCGCTGCCGGAGAGGGTCCGGCGGGACGCCGTAGGGCATCGCGACAGGAGCTGACGCTACCGCCTGCGACCATGCCTCTGCTGCCTGCCCGGAAGCGAACCGGGCGAGCCAGGAGGCTGTCCCATGCGCGATGCCATGCTCGCCGTCGCCCTGCTGCTCGCTGCCGTCGCTCAGGCGGCGAGCACTCTGCTCTACCTGGTCGGCTGCTTCGGCATCTTCGTCTACCTCGTGCTGGGTGGCTACGCCTTGTGGGCCGGTCTCTGGGCCGTGCTCGGCCCCCTGCTCGTCATCCTCGCCGTCTCCCTCCTCAGGCTCCCCTTCATCCTCGCGGGGCTCCTTATCGCCGCCCTCGCAGGTCGGCACCGCGAATACCTCGCGGCGGTGTCGGCCTGGAACGACCGCTGACGCGAGGCTCGACCCCTACCGAAATTTTCGTTAGACTTGCGCCGTGGACGCCGCTACCGGCCCCGAGAACCCCGCCGAACGCGTCATCCGTCGCTTCGGCGGTCAGAGCGCCCTTGCCGCGCTCCTCGGCCGACGTCAGTCCACCATCCACTACTGGGCGAAGACGGGCCGCATCCCTGCCCGCTGGCAGAACACCCTCCTCCGTCTCGCCCGCGAACGAGGTGTCCCCTTGGAACCGAAAGACTTCGTCTCCCGCCAGCCACGCGAGATCGCTTCCCCGAAGGGGACGCTCGGCGTGCTGCTCGTCGGCCTCGGCGCCGTCGCCTCCACCTTCATCGCCGGCGTCGAGAACATCCGCCGCGGCCGCGCCCTCCCCATCGGCTCCCTCACCCAGATGGGCACCATCCGCCTCGGGAAGCGCACCGAGCACCGCTTCCCCCTCATCAAGGAGTTCGTGCCCCTCGCCGAGCTCGACCAGCTCGTCTTCGGTGCCTGGGACCCCATCCCCGACAACGCCTACGAGGCGTGCTTGAAGGCGGGCGTGCTCGACCGCCACGAGCACGTGGAGCCCATCGCCGGCTTCCTGAAGAGCATCGCCCCCATGCCCGCGGCCTTCGACCCCGCCTACGTCCGCCGCATCCACGGCACGAACGTGAAGCAGGCCCCCACCAAGGCCGACCTGGTCCGCCAGCTCCGCGAGGACATCCAGCGCTTCCGCGAGGCGAACCGGTGCGACCGCTTGGTGATGGTCTGGTGCGCCTCCACCGAGGTGTACCTCGAGCAGGCGCCCGTCCACCAGAACCTCGAAGCGTTCGAGGAGGCGCTCGAACGGAACGACCCTGCCATCGCCCCCTCGATGCTCTACGCCTACGCCGCCCTCCAGGAGGGCGTCCCCTTCGCCAACGGCGCCCCCAACCTCACCGTCGACATCCCGGCCATGGTCCAGCTCGCCAACCAGCGCGGGGTCCCCATCGCCGGCAAGGACTTCAAGACCGGCCAGACGATGGTGAAGACCGTCATCGCGCCCATGCTGAAGGCGCGCATGCTCGGCGTGGCCGGCTGGTACTCCACCAACATCTTGGGCAACCGCGACGGCGAAGTGCTCGACGACCCGGAGAGCTTCAAGACGAAGGAGGAGTCGAAGCTCGGCGTCCTCGAGTACATCCTCCAGCCCGACCTCTACCCCCAGCTGTACGGGAACGTCTACCACAAGGTCCGCATCAACTACTACCCGCCCCGGGGGGACAACAAGGAGGGCTGGGACAACATCGACATCTTCGGGTGGCTCGGCTACCCGATGCAGATCAAGATCGACTTCCTCTGCCGCGACTCCATCCTCGCGGCGCCCATCGTCCTCGACCTCGCCCTCTTCCTCGACCTCGCCCAGCGCGCCGGCCTCAAGGGCATCCAGGAGTGGCTCTCCTTCTACTTCAAGAGCCCCCAGCACGCCCCCGAGGTCTACCCCGAACACGACCTCTTCATCCAGCACACGAAGCTGAAGAACACGCTCCGCTACCTGATGGGCGAAGAGCAGATCACCCACCTGGGCATCGAGTACTACGAGTACCGGAAGGAGTAACCGGCGCGGCCGGCCTCCTCAGCCCCGGCCCTCCGACTCCGCCTCCCGCCGGGCGAGGTAGGCGGCCCAGAGGGCGTCCCTACGCCGGACCGCCCGCCGGTAGCCGATCTGCCCGCCGATGATGGGCCCGAAGAGTTGGGCGAGGAGGTAGCCGCCGCCGATGAGCACCGCGAAGGCCACCCCGGGATGCCCCAGCAACCCTGGCCCCCAGACCACCAGCACCACGAAGAGGAGGGAGGCGATCGCCAGGCCGAGCATCGCCCCGGCGTGCACCCAGCGCGCCTCGACCCGCCGCTTCGTCCAGTAGATGCGCAGCACCTCCTGCGGGACCTCCCGGGCCGTGCCCACCTCGGCGACCTCCCGCTCGCAGTACGGGCAGCGGGTGTCGTGGGGCTGCAGCCGTCCGAAGCAGAAGCCGCAGAAGCGTCCCGCCGGCGGCACCTTCCGCTCTAGCCGCTCGTCCATCTTCGGCTGGAGCCGCTCCAGGTAGGGGTACCGCTCGCCCGCCCGCTCGCCCCGGCCCTCGGCCCTCCCTCCGCCGCTCACAGGGTCCTCCGACCGCCGCCCTCGCGGCTCACCGCGGCTCTTCGAAGAGCTGGAAGAGCACCCCGCCGCTCTGCTTCGGGTGGATGAACGTGTGCCGCTTCCAGCCGTTGTCGACGATCCCGCCCCACGGCTCGATCCCGGCCTGCCGCAGCGCCGCCACCGCCGCATCCACCGACTCCACCTCGGCCGTGATGTGGTGGAGCCCCGGCCGCCGCTCCCGGATGAACTTCGCCACGAAGCTCTCCTCCCGGATGGGAGCGATGATCTCGAACTTCAGCCGGCTGTTCGGGATGCGAAGGACCGCCCCGGCGTACCCCTCCGCCTCGGACTGCCACCGCCCCTCCACCTCCATCCCGAACACCCGCTCCTGGAAGGCGATCTGGCGCTCGATATCCGGCACGGCCACCGAGACGTGGTCCACGCGCACGAGCCCCACCAGCCCGCCGATCCCGCCCTCCTGCCGGGCGACGGGCGCCGACCCGTCCTTGGGCACGAACGGCTGCCACAAGACCCCGCCGCTCTCCTTCGGGTGGATGAAGGTGAACCGCCAGCTCCCGTCGTCCCGGATACCACCGAAGGGCGTCAGCCCTAGCCGCTCCATCTCCGCCGCCGTCTCCTCGATGTCGTCGACCTCGATGGCGATGTGGTGGAGGCCCGGCCCGTCGTTGTCGAGGAAGCGCTGGAGGAAGCTGTCGGGCCGCGTCGGAGCGATGATTTCGAACTCGATGTCCGTCCCCGGCACCTGTAGGGTGCAGCCTTCGAACCCCTCGCCGTGGTCGGGGAAGTGGCCCAGGAAGCGGAACCCCAGCACGCGTTCGAGCCAATCGGCCTGCGCCCGCCAGTCGGGCGCGCCCATGGCGATATGGTCGACGCGCTTGATGCGAATCATGCCGCGGCTCCAGGGGAGGGAAGTGGGTGGGTGCGCGACCATCCTACGTTTCGGGCTAAGATCGCCGCAAATGGACGGGGCGCCCGCCTACGCCACCGCGACCCTCCTCCTCAACCCGTACGCCCGTCGCGCCGGACGCTTCGACGTGACCGGCGCCCTCCACTACCTCCGCCGCCGGGGCCTCTGCGTCCGCCTCGCCGTCCCCACCACCATCGAGGCGATGCGCCGCGCCGCCCGGCGGGCCGCCGAGGAGGGCGACGACCTCCTCTTCGTCGTCGGCGGCGACGGCTCCCTCCGCGTGGCCGCGGGCGAACTCGCCGGCTCGAAGACCGCCCTCGCCGCCGTCCCCGCCGGCACCGCCGACGTCTGGTGCCGGGAGGTCGGCATCCCCCGCCGCTTCCGCACGGCCATCGACGCCCACCTCGCCGGCCAGGTGGTGGCCATGGACCTCGGCCGCGCGAACGGGGAGCCCTTCCTCCTCATGGCCGGGGTCGGCTGGGACGCCGAGGTGGCCCGGAGCGTCGACCCCGTCACGAAGCGGCTGCTGGGGCCGGCCGCCTACGTCCTCTACGGGTTCATCGACGCCCCCCGCCTCCGCCTCCGCTCCATGGGGTGCACCCTCGCCGGCCCCGACGCCGACGGCTTCGACGGCGCGCGCCCCCGCGCCGCCCTCGTCTTCAGCAACACCCGCCTCTACGGCGGCGTGGTCGAACTCACCCCCGCCGCCCGCGCCGACGACGGCCTCCTCGACGTCTGGTCGCTGACACCCATCGGAGCCCTCCGCGCCGCCTGGGCCGGAATCCGCCGCTTCCTCGGCAGGCCGTGCAGCGGCCCCCCGGGCCTCCGCGCCGAACGCGCCCGCCTCGAGGCGCCGGGCATCCCCATCCAGCTCGACGGCGACCCCGCCGGCGAGACGCCCGCCACCATCTGGGTGGAGCCCCACGCCCTCCGGGTGAGCATCCCCGCCGGGCCGCTGCCGCCCGTCTTCGGCGGCCCGGCCGCGGGTGAGGCCGCCTCCCCCTATACTCCCAATCGATGAACGACGCCCGCACCTCCCCCATCCGTGCCGCCATCTTCGACATCGGCGGCGTCCTCACCGTCTCCCCCGTCCACCGCATCATCGACTTCTGCCGCCGGCACGGCATCCCCGACGAGGTCCGCTACGCCATCTTCGCCCCCCACGACGGCCCCTGGGGCCGCTTCGAGCGGAGCGAGATCGGCCCCGAGGCGTTCGCCGCCGAGTTCGATGCCCTCGTCCATCCGACCGGCGCCGCCGTCACCGGGCGGGAGTTCCTCGAATGGTTCGGCCAGGGGTTCGAACCCCGCCCCGAGATGATCGCCGTCGTCCGCCACCTCCGCGGCCGGCTCCGCCTCGGCTGCATCACGAACAACGTCCCCGCCGACGGGCGCGGCCGCGAGCGCCCCTTCGACCCCTACGAGCTCTTCGACGTCGTGGTCGAATCCTCGAAGGTGGGCCTCCGCAAGCCCGACCCGCGCATCTACCTCCTCGCCTGCGAACAACTCGGCATCGCACCCGCCGAGGCCGTCTTCCTCGACGACCTCGGCGAGAACCTGAAGGCCGCCCGCGCCCTCGGGATGGTGACCATCAAGGTCGACCCCTCGCCCTCCGCCATCGACGAGCTCGAGCGCATCCTCGGCTGGCCGCTCCCCCGCCAGCACGAAGATCTTTCGTGATAGGCTAAAATTCCCCCGACGACCACGAAGGGGGATGCCGTGGAGCCCTGGGAGACGGAGCTCGTCGAGCGCGTGGGCGCGCTGGCCCGCGAGGAGTTCGCCCCGCGCGCCGCCCGGTACGACCGCGAAGGAAGCTTCCCGCACGAGAACATCGAGGCGCTGCGGGCCCTCGGCATCCCGGGGATGGCCCTCCCCCGGGAGCTGGGCGGCCTCGGCATCGGACTGGAGGCGCACGTCCGCATCGTCGAAGCGATCGCCTACGGCGACGGGTCGACCGCTGTCGCCCTGAACATGCACCTGCTCATCGCCGACTTCCTCCGCTTCCTGCCGCCCTTCCCCCGCCGCGACGCCGTCCTCCGCGACGTCGCCGAATCGGGCGCGCTCATCTGCGGGCCGGGCAGCATCCCCGTCGGCGAACTCGACAACCGCCGCAGCGGCTTCACCTTCCGGGAGGTCGAGGGCGGCTTCCGCATCGACGGGCGCTCCGGGTTCGCCTCGGGAAGCGATGCCGCCCGGTACGTCTTCGTCCCCGGCGTGGTCCCGCGCGAAGGAGTCCGCCCCGACTTCGCCCTCGCCCTCCCCACCGTCGACACGCCCGGCGTCACCATCGTCCCGAACTGGGATGCCATGGGCCTCCGCGGCACCGCCAGCAACGATGTCGTCCTCGACGACGTCTTCGTGCCCCGGGAGGAGGCGGTGGTCATCCCCGCGCCCGTCATCGAAGCGCTCGCCAAGGGGGAGGGCGGCATCGGCCTCACCCCCGACCGCGTCCGTGGCGCCCTCGGCATCCTCGCCATCTGGCTCGGCCTCGCCCAGGCGGCCCTCGATTTCGCCGTCGAGTACGTGAAGCAGCGGCACGGCTACCTCGCCGGTCCGGGCATCGGCGTCGGTCCCGCTCCCGGCTACCGCGCGGAGGAGGCGTGGGCGCAGGTCGACCTCGGCCACCTCGACCACTGGGTGGAGACGGGCCGCACCGTGCTCTACGACGCGGTCCGTCGACTGGGTGCGCCGCCGGCGAGCCAGCACGAGTTCACGCGGATGATGGTTCGCACCGTGTACCACCTGCGGCGGATGGGGGAGGAGGTCGCGAGCGGGGCGATGCGGGTGTGCGGGGCCCATGCGTACACGAAGAACCGACCGCTCGAGCGGATCGTCCGCGACCTGGTGGGCGGGAACGTGATGGCTTGGAAGACGACCCAGCTCCTCCAGACCCTCGGGCGGGGCGTCCTGGGGATGCCCATCACCATCACCGGCCCGGCAGGCGCCTGAGCGGGGCTACGCCTCCCGCCAGGTCGTCCCCTCGGGCGTGTCCTGCAGCTCGATGCCCAGCTCGCCCAGCCGGGCGCGGATGTGGTCGGCGAGGGCGTACTGCTTCGCCGCCCGCAAGGCCGAGCGCACCTCCACGAGCAGGTCGATGAAGGGGGCGGCGTCCTGTCGCCGCCGCGGCGGCTCCTGGAGGGTGAGCCCGAGGACCCCGGCCAGCTCCCGCAGCAGCCCCTGGGCCGCGGCCGTGTCCCGCCCCTCCGCTCGCCCGCGGTTGATGTCCCGCGCCAGCTCGAAGAGCACCGCCAGGGCGCGAGGCGTGTTCAGGTCGTCCTCCATGGCGGCGGTGAACCGCTCGCGGAGGGCCGCGAGCGGCAGCTCCAGGGGCGGGCCGGGGGGCGCCGGCGCCAGCGCGGCCTCGCGCAGGCGCTCGGCGCCCGCCCGGGCCGCCTCCATCGCCTCCTCCGAGAAGGTCGCCGGCGTCCGGTAGTGGCTCTGGAGCACGAAGGTCCGGAAGGCGTCCGGCCCCCAGCGGTCCAGCGCCTCGCCGATGGACACCACGTTCCCCAGCGACTTCGACATCTTCTCGCCGCTCAGCTGCAGGAGGGCGTTGTGCACCCAGATGGACGCGAACGGCTTCCCGGTGAGCGCCTCCGTCTGGGCGATCTCGTTCTCGTGGTGGGGGAAGATGAGGTCCGCTCCGCCGCCGTGGATGTCGATCTGCTCGCCCAGGGTGTGGTAGGCCATCACCGAGCACTCGATGTGCCAGCCGGGGCGCCCCGGCCCCCACGGGCTCGGCCAGGAAGGCTCTCCCGGCTTCGCCGCCTTCCAGAGGGCGAAGTCCAGCGGGTCCTCCTTCCGCTCCAGCGGGTCGACCCGGGCCCCCGCTTTCAGCTCGTCGATGCGGCGGTGGGAGAGCTTCCCGTAGGCGGGCCAGCTCCGCACCCGGAAGTAGACGTCGCCCCCCGCTTCGTAGGCGTGCCCCCGGGCGACGAGCCCCTCGATGAAGGCGACGATCTCCGGGATGAACTCCGTGACCCGCGGGTAGACCGTGGCCGGCAGCACGTTCAGACGGTGGAGGTTCGCCAGGTAATCCTCGATGTGCTCCGCCGCCAGGTCGGCGATGCTCACGCCCAAGGCGTTCGCCCGTTCGATGAGCTTGTCGTCGATGTCGGTGAAGTTCTCCACGTGGCGCACGCGGTGCCCCCGCCATTCGAGGAAGCGCCGGAGGACGTCGAAGACCACCGCCTTCAGGGCGTGGCCCACGTGCGCCCGGCTGTACGGGGTGAGGCCGCAGACGTACATCCGCACGCCGCCCGCGGGGTCGATGGGGAGGAGGGGCTTCTTCTCGCCGCTCAGGGTGTCGGTGAGGCGCACGAAGCGAGTCTACCCTGCTCCGGCGGAAGGGTCGCCGGCCCTCACTCCCCCGTCTCCCGGTGGGCCGGCTCCCCGGCTGGAGCGTGATGGCCGTCGTGGAGGCCGCGGACGTGCGCCTCGAGGTGCTCCACCAGCCGCTGCAGCTCCTGCACCCGCCGGTCGAGCTCGTTCAGCCGCTCCCATTCGGGGTCGGGCAGCCGCTGGATGGTGTTGTTCGACGTATCCCGGAAGGCCACGATGTGGCCGGGCACGCCCACCACCGTCGCGTTCGCCGGGACGCTCGTCACCACCACCGAGCCCGCCCCGATCTGGGTGTTCTCGCCGATGGTCACCGCGCCGATGACCTTCGCCCCCGCGCCCACCACCACGCCCCGCTCCAGGGTCGGGTGGCGCTTCACCCGCAGGGTGCTCGTCCCGCCCAGCGTGACCCCCTGGTAGAGGGTGACGTCGTCGCCGATCTCCGCCGTCTCGCCGATGACCACGCCCATGCCGTGGTCGATGAAGAAGCGGCGGCCGATCTTCGCCCCCGGGTGGATCTCGATGCCGGTGAGGAAGCGCGCCAGGTGCATGATCCCTCGCGGCAGGAGCGGCACCCCCCGGCGGTGGAGGGCGTGGGCCACCCGGTGGAAGAGGCGGGCGTGGAAGCCGGGGTAGAAGAGCACGACCTCCAGCCAGCTCCGCGCCGCCGGGTCGCGCTCCAGCGCGGCCTGGATGTCTTCCTTGATCTCCTGGAGGAGCGACATCGCCTTCGACGATACCGCGGAATGCCGGCCCCCGAAAGCGGCGGTACCATCCGCCCGTGACCTCCGTCACCGGCCGCGTCGCCGCCCTCCGCTTCGTCGTCGTCCTCGGCGTCGTCTCCCTCCTGGCCGATGCCACCTACGAGGGGGCGCGCTCCATCCTGGGGCCGTACCTCGCCGCCCTCGGTGCGGGCGCGGCCGCGGTGGGGGTGGTCGCCGGGGCGGGCGAACTGGCCGGCTACCTCCTCCGCCTCGTCGCCGGGTACGCTGCCGACCGTCTCCGTCGGCCCTGGCTCCTCGTCGGTGCGGGGTACACCCTCAACCAGCTCGCCGTGCCGTTCCTCGCCCTGGCGGGGAGCTGGCCGGCCGCTGCCGGGCTGGTGGTGGCGGAGCGGGCGGGGAAGGCGCTCCGCGCCCCCGCCCGCGACGCCGTCCTGGCGGCCGCGGCCGAGCCGCTCGGCCGCGGCCGCGCCTTCGGCCTCCACGAGGCCCTCGACCAGGCCGGGGCGGTGGCCGGTCCCCTGGCCGTGGCCGGCTTCGTGGCCTGGCTCGGCGGCGAGCGGGCCGCCCTCGCCCTCCTGGCCGTCCCCGCGGCCCTCTGCCTCGCCGCCCTGGCCGTCGCCCGGCGGCTCGAACCCTCCCCGGCGGGGTTCGACCCCCCGGCGGCCGGGGCCGCCGCCGGGACGGGGCCCCTCCTTACGCCCGCCTTCCGCTGGTACCTGGCCGGGGCGGCGCTCTTGGGGCTCGGCTTCGCCGACTTCCCCCTCCTCGCCTTCCACCTCGAGCGGGAGGGGGTGGTGGGGGCCGCCGCCGTCCCGGCCCTCTACGCCCTCGCCATGGGCGTCGATGCTGCCGCCGCCCTCGTCGCCGGCGAGTGGTACGACCGTGCCGGGCCGGGCACGACCGCTCTCGCGGGCCCGCTGGCCGCGGCCGCCCCCGCCCTCGTCTTCCTCGGGGGGACGGGCGCGGCGGTCGTGGGCGTGGCTCTCTGGGGCGCGGCCATGGGCGTGCAGGAGTCGACCCTACGGGCGGGGGTGGCCCGCGCCGCCCCTGCCGGCCGGGTGGCCACCGCCTACGGCCTCTTCCACGCCGTCTTCGGGCTCGCCTGGTTCGCCGGGTCGGCGGCCATCGGGGCGCTCTACGGCGCCGCGCCCGCGGCGGCCGCAGCCTTCGCCGCGGCCGCCTGTGGGGGCGGCGCCGTCATCCTCGCTGCCTCGGGTCGGCGCGTCCCTTAGCTGGTCGCCCATTCGAAGACGGAGCCGAGCTGCTTGCCGCACTTCGGGCAGAGGAGCTCCACCACCACCTGGTGGCTTCCTTCGATCTTCCGCTTGTTCGTGCGGCACTTCACCCGCTCGCCGCAGGCGTAGCACTCCTTCTCGTACGACATGCTCCACCCTCTGTCTGCCGTGCAATGCGTGCGTCGCGGCCGCGCGCCCACCATCTTAGCACTCCCTTGACGTGAGTGCTAAGCTGGCGGGTGGAGGGATGACAGCGGGGCGTGGGGCCCACAACCCCGACGCTGTCCGGAGGTGATGCATGGCAGAGCAGGCGATGCAGATGCCCGCAGGGGCGCGTCCAATCGAGGTCGAACGGGAGCGTGAGGTGTTGGCGGAGGCCCAGGTGGCCTCGGTGGCCAGTCCGCTCGCGCTCGGCTTCGCCGCCTTCGCCCTGCCCCTCTTCGTGTGGGGCGTGATCCTCGCCGGGTTCTTCGACCGGGCGACGGCGGTCTCGTTCCTCATCCCCATCGCCCTCATGTACGGTGGTCTGGCCCAGGTGGCCGGGGCGATGTGGGCCTTCCGGAAGCACGATGGCCTGTTGGCCACCGTGTTCGGTTCGTACGGAGCCTTCTGGCTCACCTACGGCACGCTCCTCTGGATGGAGAAGGCGGAGTTCCTGGCCTTCGGCGCCGACCGGAACGGGCTGATGAGCCTCTTCTTCGCCGCCTGGGCGGTGTTCGGCGTCTACGCCTGGCTCGCCTCGATGGCTCGCGGGCGGGAGATGAACTACGCCATGGCGGCGGCGCTCCTCGGTGCGGCGGCCACGTTCGTGCTGGCGGCCATCGCCCACGGCACCGACGCGGACGCCTGGTACAAGGTGGCCGGGTGGGTGGCGATGGTGACGGCGGCGGCCGGGTGGTACACCTCGGCCGCGGCGGCCATCAACCACGCCATCGCCCGGATGATCGTCCCGACCCATGCGGCGCCGCTCGGGACGGAGATCGAGCGGATCGAGCGGCACCGGGAGCACCTGGTGTGAGCCCATCCGGGCCCCGTGCCCCCTGTCTCCCCCGCCGCCTTCCCTCGCCCGACCCTCCGCCCCCGTCCCCCTGCCGCCGGCGGGGGACGTTTTCTTCTCCCCCGTAGGGACACGGGGGGCCTCGGGTGGCGGAGGGCCGGCGAGCGAGGGCGCGCCGGCGCCGAGGCGGGACGGCGCCGTGTCACCCTGCCGGCGGCGAGGGCGCTGTTGCGATGGCGCGCCGAGGTCCTGGCGGTGAGGCCGCATCGGCGGCGGCCGGCCGGCTCCGAGAGGCTCCTCCGACCGGCGCCCCGCGGGCGGCGGCGGTGGGGGGTGGAAGCTCCCTCGACCGCACCCCCTGGGGCCGTGCCTCGTCGATTCCACCTCCGCGCCGTCCCGGCCGGCGGTGGGGCTGGACGCCCCTTCCGGTCGGGAGCCTGCCCGCCGCGGGACCGACGCGGCGCCGGGAGGGGTTCTTCGCCGCCCGCGGTGGACGCCCCCGGAAGGGGTTCCTCCCCGGGCGGGGGGCGTGGCCGTCCACCGCATCCCGTCCCGTCGCGCCCTCGCCGAGCGCTTCGTCCTCGACGGGGCCCGTGCCGCCCGACCCGCCGGCCCGAGGGGCTTCCGGCGGCGCCGGCTCCCTCTCCCGAGGCGCGTGGCAGAGGGGGAAGGCGTAGAGGAAGTTAACCCGCGGTCCGGCCGAGCGTTATCCCCTTGCGGAACGGTTCGTGGGGAGTGGTGGCTCCCGCGGGGGCGTTGACCCTATGCCGGTGGGGGCGTACCGTTCCCTGCGGACTGGCGGGGCCGGCGGGAAGCCGGGCCCCAGCTCGGCATTCCGGTGCGGGCGGCGAGCCCGGCCGTGAGGAAAGGGGGGATGCCCGGGCGCCCGGGCTGGTGGAGGCCTGGAGGGGGCGCCCACGGAGAGGATGGAGGGAACCGAAGACGCCTGGGGGCGGGCGACCGCCCCGAAGGAGGCGGGCCGGTGCCGCGGGAGCGGCTGGGGCCTGCCGGGCCGGAAGGCCCATTCGAAGAAACTCGCAACGAAGCGAGAGGAGAACCGATGACAGCAGCACGTTTGACGAAGCGCACGGCGGCCCTCGGTGCCGTCCTGGCGCTCCTCCTCGCCGGCCTCTGGGGACTGGGCAACGCCCGCGACGCGAAGGCGGACATCACGGGTTTGGGTCTAGACGTCACCGTGGCGAGCACCTCGCCGCCGCCGGGAGGGCAGATCTATTACGGGCTCACGATTTCCTGGAACGAGGATCCGGGTAACTCTGCTCCCACGCCGTTCCAGGTGGTGGTGTCGAACCTCGGCGGGTTCGACATCGCCTGCCCGTCGGCCAACCCGCAGTTCATTCTGCCGACGGGCATCGTCGCAGGCAGCACGCCTTGCCAAGTGACCGGATTCGGGTCGACCCTCACCTTCAACTTCGAGGAGACCGACGGCACATCCGGCACGAACGAGCCGCTCTACATCGGCCTCACGGTAAGTAGCTCTGCCACCCCGGGCACGACCCTGCAGCCGACGTTCACCGTGCTGCAGGGACTTGGAACGGCTAACCGCACTGCCCCGGTTCGGACGGTCGACGTGCCCACGGTAACGGTGTCGCCGGCGGACGCGACCGTGGGGAACACCGTGACGTTCACGTTCACGCTGCCGGCAGGGTGGCTGTGCCAAAGCGACACGTTGTCGACGCGCGCCTGCGCCGACGGGGCCGACCCAGACGGCATCCCCGACGACCTGTCGCTGACGACGAACCTCGACTACGTAAGCAATACCCTCAGC
>Ga0197143_1000085_pt1 | contig 98581 bp, 81 predicted proteins | sample GBS70_MetaG_FD_148603 | JGI IMG/M metagenome (GOLD analysis project Ga0197143, IMG submission 148603) | Sediment microbial communities from Great Boiling Springs, Gerlach, Nevada, United States - GBS 70_MetaG | ecosystem: Environmental > Aquatic > Thermal springs > Hot (42-90C) > Sediment... | reverse complement strand
AGCAGTGCATGAGCATAGGGAGCACGCAGCGCCTCCGGAAGCGCCTCCCAATGGCGCCGAAGGGTATCCCAATCGGCGCGCACAACCGGACCTGTCAGCGGAATTCCCCCCAGCGCGGCAAAGTAGTTCTCTACACTCGTGCGCACAATCGGCTCCAGGAAGAGCGTCGGCGGAGTCTCCGAAATTTGCAGCAGTTCCTCTGCTAATCTGAGCACTGCTATCAGGAGATTTGATGCTGCAACGGCAGCAGCATGGTAGAGTGCCCGCTGTTGAGGGGAACGCTGTACAAATACGGGGATGCCGTCGAGTGCCCGCACAAGCTCCGCTATCACACGGGCTGCTTTTGGCGTCTGCGCTTCGATACTCCACGGGCAGCAGCGCAGCCGCCGAGGCTGGGCCGGCAGCGGGAAGGTCTGAAAGGGATGAGCAACGGCAGTCTCAGCACCCACTTCCACACAAGCACTCAACGGCTCCACGCCGAGTGCGCCGGCACAATGGACCACAATGCTGTTGGCAATCCAGGGGGTGCACCTGCGAGCACATTCGGCAGCAAGCTCGGCAAGTACTCCGTCCGGCACGGTTAGCCAGAGCAGCTCCACAGGTGTAAGCTGCTGCCAATCAAGCACGTACGAGATACCATGCTGCCGTGCCCATTCGGCGTAGGTAGGCGAACGCCCCTTGAGCCAGCTCAGACAGCCCCTTTCCTGTAGTGCCAACGCCAGCGTTTGCCCTAACCGTCCAGGACCTATCACTCCGCATGTGGGCAAGCTCTCCATCGCCTACAAGCGCTCGATGATGTAGCCATCGCGCAGGTCTTTGATGAGGTAGCCCGCTTGCAGAATCTGCTCGCGCAGGGCGTCAGCTTCGGCAAAGCGGCGCTGTAACCGAAGCTGCCATCGCTGTTCGGCAAGGCGGCGGATCTCCTCGGGGACCTCCTCCGCCGGGCGGGTTCGAATCTCCCATACATCCACAATCTGGTTCAGCTCGGCAAAGAAGCCGATGAGTTCGGCACGCGCCCGCGCCGAAAGCGCCATCGGCGGCGTTGCACCGATGAACTCGAACAGCTCAGCAAACGCTTTCGGCGTATGCAAGTCATCGGCAAGGTGCCCGAAGACACGTTCCCGCAGCGCGTGCACATCGGGCTCTATCCCCTCTGCTGGGGCTTCCTCATGGAGCGTGTAGATGTACTCCTGGACTCGCTGCCGTGCCCGCCGAGCTGCCTCAATCCCGGCGAAGGTGAAGTTGTACGGCGAGCGGTAGTGCGCCTGCAACATAGCAAAGCGGATGTCCAGCGGGTCCAGCCCACGCTGCAGCAGATCGCGCAGGGTGAAGAAGTTGCCCAGCGATTTGCTCATCTTCTGCCCTTCGACTTCGAGAAACTCGTTGTGCACCCAGTAGCGCGTAGGGTCCACGCCGTAGCCTGCCCAGCTTTGTGCGATCTCGTCCTCGTGGTGTGGGAACTTCAAGTCGATTCCGCCTGTGTGGATATCGAAAGGCAATCCCAAGAGCTCATGCTCCATTGCCGAGCACTCCAGATGCCATCCAGGGCGTCCAGGCAGTGATTGCCCGTGCAACTCAAATTCCCAATAGGGCTCGCCCGGTTTGCGCCCCTTCCAGAGCACAAAATCGCTGACCTCCTCGCGTTCGTATTGGTCGGCATCGATGCGGACACCGGGGCGGATCTGCGCCGGATCAATCGGGAAGAGGCGTCCGTAGGGGGCAACCTGGCGCCAGGCAGAGAGGTCGAAGTAGACACTACCACCGGCAACATATCCGAATCCGCGTTCGACAATTCGCCTCACCAAGTCTTGCATCTGCGGAATATACTCGGTGGCGCGGGGAAGGGCTGCAAGGTGTTCGCGCCGGATGTGCAGCCGGGCAATGTCCTCCAGGAAGGCTGCCTCGTAGAAGCGCGTGTAGCGGCGCAGGTTCTCGCGTGGGTCCTGGGTCTGCTCGCCCATCTCCGGTAGCCACTCTGGGCTCCCGGGCGCGCTGCCCCGAATGGTCTTGTCGTCAATGTCGGTGATGTTCATGACCCAGCGCACTTGATAGCCCCCAATGACCCGCAGCACCCGCTGCAGCAGGTCGGCGCACAGAAAGGCGCGCATGTTCCCGATGTGAGCGTAAGCGTAGACAGTCGGACCACACGTGTACATGCGCACCAATCCTGGCTGGAGTGGCTCAAAGAGTTCGAGCTGACGTGTCAGCGAATTGTACAGCCGAATGCGCATCACCGCTATGCCTCCTTTGGGCTCTTCCGGTACGAATTCGGGTCAATATCGTAACCCAGTTGCTGGCAAGGACCCTTGAGCTCGCTGATCCTGCGTTGAAGCGTCTCTCGTCGTATACCCAGCTCCTGCGCTGCACGAGTGATGTTGCCACCGTGCTTGCGCAGAGCTTCCTGAATTCTCCGGCACTCGGTTCGACGGCGAGCATCGTGCAAGCTCTCAACACTTCCTTTCCCCGTCTCTGCGTACTCTTCGAGCACCCTCCGCAGCACACGAGGGGTGATGGTCTCAGCGCCTTCCAGCTCTGCTTCTTTCCGTGCTCGGAGGAGAACGTTCTGGAGTTCACGCACATTGCCCGGCCAGTGGTACTCCTGCAGCACCTCTTCGGCAGCGGGCACAAGCTGGAAATCCTTGAGGAAGTGGCGCGCCAGCAGAATGATGTCCTCTGGGCGCTCCCGCAACGGGGGAATCTCGATCTTGAACGCCGTAACTCGGTAGAAGAAGTCCTCTCGGAAGCGCTTGCGCAACTCTTCCCAGGTGCGATTGGTTGCTGCAACGATGCGGACGTCCACCTGCTCTGCTACCGTGCTTCCCAGGCGCCGAATCCGCTTTTCTTCGATGGCTTTCAGCAAGTGAATCTGTGCCTCCGGGGATAGCTCCCCAATTTCGTCCAAAAAGAGCGTTCCTCCGTTGGCAGCGTGGAAGTATCCATCGGAACGGCGCGTCGCTCCAGTATATGCCCCTGCCTCTGCCCCGAAGAGTTCGCGGGAAAGCAGTTCCGAAGGCAGTCCAGCAACGTGCAGCTCTTGGAATGGTCCTTTAGCTCTGGGACCGGCATCGTGCAATGCACGGGCGACCAAGCTCTTGCCCGTACCGGTCTCGCCCAGAATGAGTACCGCAGCCTCATCAGCGCAATATGCCCGGATGCGCCGAGCGACTTCCTGCATCTGCTTGGAGCAGCTCACAATACCGTAGCGCAGCAAGAATTCCTGCCACTGCGGGAAGGGACGGTAGCGCTCCAGCACCGCACGGATCCGTGCCTGCAGCTCCTGAGGGGTCAGATAGCTTTTGTGTAGCACCTCTACGCCGTACTGCCCTGCCTGGCTGCCCCAGCGGAGTGTATCGGCTGCAACATCGTGCCCAGTGAGCAAGAACACTGAAGGCGCTTCGGGCAGCTTGAAAATTTCGGACAGAAGCTGCAGTCCGGCTTCCTCGCCGTTAGCAATGTTATCAAAGCGCACATCCAGCAGCACAACGTCGAAGGGGCGCTTCTGCAGTAATTGCAATGCTCCCTGCGGCGTGGTGGACTCCATCACCTCGCACGTGCTGTTCAGCCATCCACAGCAGCGGGTGCGGAACTCCGTGTCGTCGTCCACGATCAAGACGCTCGGGCGCATGTCGGGTGGGTGCGTGATGTTTAACTCAGCGGGGCAAATTTACAGTGCACTCCCTTCAGCGCTGAGCGGTGCGGGCACGCTCCAGTTGCTCGTAGAGCTCCCAGAGCGGCTCATTGCCGTGGGTGCGGTAGTGTGGATTCCACACTGCTCGTTTGCGCGTGACCGGCGGCAGCACATACTCCACAAAGCGTTGCTGGGCAGCTGGGACGTAGAAGGCGGGCACCTGGCGGAAGGCGTGCAGCGTCTGCTGCAGCAGCGTGCAGTAGAGCTGTGCGTCCAGCCGCCCGATGCGCACCCGCTCCCGCAGGGAATCCCCACTGGCGTGGTAGGCAAAGAGCTCGCCCGTTGTCCGGAGCTCGTAGCCGCGCACATCCAGCCCGAGGCTATCCTGCTCGCCCCAGCGGATGGTCAATGCCTCCAGCGATGGAGACACGCACGGAGGCATACTTTGGCAGGCAAGCAGCAGGGCTACTCCAATTGCGCTTGCAGCACGGGCAATTGCTCTTGCAGAAACTTGTGCAATCGGCGAAGGCATTCGGATTTGCCCAGCACTTCCATTGTCTCGAACATTCCCGCACCCACGGATTTGCCCGTCAAAATCAAGCGCAGCGGGTGTACAATTGCCCGCAGCGTGGCACCGCGCGCCTCGATGAAGCTGCGCACCCGTTGCCCGATAAGCTCAGCCGTGAAGGGCTCCACGTCTTCCAGCTCCCCGAGCAGTTGCTGCAGCCACTCCGGCAGCTCCGGACGCCAGTACTTGCGCAGGTATTCCCAGTCGTAGTGCCGAGGTGGGACGAACATGTAGTCGCCGAAGATGAGAATCTCAGGCAGCCGCGTCACGCGCTCGCGCAGCAGTGCGATGACGCGCTGGAGGTACTCCAGGGGATACTCCGGATAGCCTGCCTCGCGCAGCCATGGTTGCAGCTCGCGTGCAAGCCGCTCCAGTGGCAGCATCCGCAGGTATTGGGCATTCATCCAATCGAGCTTGTTGCGGTCCACAATGGCGGCGGCGCGATTGACCCGCTCCAGCTCAAAGCTGGCAATGAGCTCCGGCAGCGAGAAGATTTCGCGATCCGCCGTTGGATTCCACCCCAGCAGTGCCACGAAGTTGACCAGTGCCTCCGGGAAGTAGCCCTGGCGCCGGAAATCCTCAACGGCAACATCGCCGTGCCGCTTGCTCAGCTTGGAGCGATCGGGGTTGAGCAAAAGCGGCAGGTGTGCAAACTGCGGCATCTCCCAGCCAAACGCCTCGTAGAGCAGCACATGCTTTGGAGTGGAGGGGATCCACTCCTCGCCCCGAATCACGTGCGTAATGCGCATGAAGTGGTCGTCCACGACGTTGGCAAGGTGGTAGGTGGGGAAGCCATCGGATTTGAGCAGCACCTGGTCGTCCAGGTCGCGCGCGTTCACGGTGATGACTCCGCGGATGACGTCTGTAAAGCTCACCGTACGGTCCAGCGGGACCGCCATGCGCACCACAGCGGGAGCACCCTCGGCAAGCAGGCGTTGGACTTCGCCTTCAGGCAGCGTGAAGCTATTGCGCATGCCGAACCGGTCGTATTTAGGAGCAACGCCGGCGGCGCGTTGGCGCGCACGCATGCGCTCCAGCTCCTCTGGCGTATCGAAGGCATAGTATGCGGCGCCACGTTCCAGGAGCACTTGCACCTGCTGCCGGTAGAGCTCCAGCCGCTGGGATTGCACGTAGGGACCGTAGGGTCCTCCGACGTGTGGTCCTTCGTCGAACTCCAATCCTGCCCAGCGCAGCATTTCGATGATATTTTCCACAGCGCCGGGGACGGTGCGCTCCTGGTCCGTGTCTTCGATACGTAGGATAAACTGCCCACCATGGTGGCGGGCGAAGAGGTAGTTGTACAGCGCCGTGCGCAATCCGCCGATGTGCAAGAATCCCGTCGGTGAAGGAGCAAATCGCACCCGTACGCTCATGCTCTTTGGCTACGGTGTTGTTGGACTGTCCGCAAGGGGAAGCTCCAGTTGGACTTCTGCAAAGGTGCGCTCGGTCTCTTGCACGCGGACCCGAAGGCGGCAGAGATTGCTATAGCGGGAAAGCTCTCGGGCAAGGCGTCGGGCAATGTAGGCGGCAATGTTCTCCGCCGTTGTGGCAAAGGGTACGTAGACGACCTTGAAGTGCGGGTGCTGCCGGAAGAATTCGCACATGAGCGCATCGGACTCGTCGCACAGGAAGGCATGGTCGAGCTCCTGTACAATCGGCTGCATCAGCCGAGCCAGCTCCAGGTAGTCCAGCACCATGCCTTGCGGATCGGGTTCGCCCTCCAGCTCCACCCATGCCGAGTAGGAGTGCCCGTGGAGGTTCTGGCAGCCCCCACTGTGGTAGGGCAACCGATGTGCCATCTCCCAGCGGAACTCCTTGGCAATGCGGGTCCTCATGGCTGGGTCCGCTCGTAGCGCGCGGTGATAATCGAGCGCATCCCGCCTCGGGTGTTCCACTCAGTCGTCACCTCCATCTCCAGCGGGTCGCAGGCTGCCACCAGGTCGTCCAGAATGCGGTTGGTGACGTCTTCGTAGAAGATGCCCATGTTGCGGTACTGCAGGAAGTAGTACTTGAGCGACTTGAGCTCCAGGCAGAGCTGGTCGGGGACGTACCGGATCGTCACCGTTCCAAAATCGGGCAGCCCCGTGCGCGGGCAAACGGAGGTGAACTCCGGGTTGATGTGCGTAATCCAATAGCGGCGCCCTGGCTTGGGGTTGGGGAAGGTCTCAATCTGTGCTGCCATTGCTTCGCGTTCGGTTGTGCACGGCTGCGGTGCAAAATTAGCCCACTGCCCACAGGCGTGGTGGCTACGGCAGTTCGATCACCACCGGCTGGCAGCGGCAGTATTGGGCAACGCGTGGGAGCGCCTGCTGAGCGGCTTCGCGCGTCGGATAATTGCCCACGACGACGGCATAGTAGGTCTCCCCACCGAGCTGCTTGACCACCACGGAGGCACGGAACCGCTGCTGGCGTAGCCGCTGCAGCTCCTGTTCGGCAGCTTGGCGCGCGCGGAAGCTGGCGATCTGCACGGCGTACCCACGCGCCGGCTGTACAACCGAAGATGGCTGCTGTGCCGGCGTCGGGGCGAGCTCCGGGGGCAGCCCAACGGTTGCGCGCACCGTCTCCCAGGCGTAAAGCAGCAGGTCCGAGCTCGGATAGCGCTGCAGGAAGGTGCGCAAGCCCTGCCAGGCTCGAGCGGTATCGCGCTGCAGAGCCGCAAGCTGAACGATGCTGCAGAGGGCGTCATCTGCCCAGACGCTCCTGGAGTGTTCTCGCAGAATCTGCTCGTACAGTGGAAGTGCCTGCCGGGCGTCCAGGAGTAGCCGAGCCCGCAGGAAGAGCACCCCCGGCTCGTTCGGGTAGCGTTGGAGCAGTTCCGGAAGTACCGCCACAAGGCTATCGCGCTTACCTTGGGCTAAGCGCAGCAGTGCCTGCCGTACCATGGCATCGACCTCTTGGGCTGCCACCGGTACGGCAACGCTGCCGATGACCACCGCGCACACTGCACTCCGCCACCGCATCTGTAGCTCGACGCCAACGGCACGAAAATACGCAACCGCGCGATGCTGCCTAAGTTTGCGCCCAGAACTTGTCGCGGGCGCAGCCGTGCGAATCCTGATCGCTGCCGGTGGGACAGGCGGACATCTCTTCCCCGCCTTGGCAGTGCTGGAGGAGCTCCAGGAGCTGGGGCAGGTGGAAGCTCGATTCGTCGGGCGTGCCGACCGTATCGAGGGGCGGGTAGTGCCTGCGCTGGGATACTCGCTCCAGGCTATTCCGATGCGAGGCTTCCCCGGATGGCGCTCTCCGCAGGTGCTGCGCCTTCCAACAGCCCTGGCACAGAGCCTGTGGGCGGTGCGGCGAGTGGTGCAGGTCTTCCGTCCGCATGTTGTGTTGGCAACGGGAGCATACAGCAGCCTTCCGGTGGGGATCGTTGCGCGCTGGTATGGCATCCCTCTGGTGCTGCTTGAGCTCAATGTGCGCCCTGGGCGCACCGTTCGCCTCCTTGCGCGCTGGGCTACAGCAATCATCACCGCGATGGAGCCAACCGTCCTGTACCTTCCCCGAAGGGCACGGGCTCGGGTCCAATGCTGGGGAGCTCCGGTTCGGCGTGCTCTGCGCCAAGTTGGCGGGCAATCGGAGGCACGGCAGCTCCTGGGGCTGTCTCCGGAGCTACCGACGGTGGCGATTCTGGGTGGGAGCTTGGGGTCGGCTCGGCTCAATCGGGTCGCGCAGCGACTTCTCCCGCATGCCGAAGCTGGGAGGATGCAATTGCTCTGGCAGCATGGTGCTGGTTTTACGCCTCCGCCGGGGCTTCCCCGCACGGTGGTTGCGCGCCCCTTCTTCGAGGCAGAGCTTCCGGCATTCTATGCTGCCGCTGATTGCGTCGTTGCCCGTGCAGGAGCTATGACCATCGCCGAACTGTGCGCGGTCGGACGTGCGGCGATTCTGGTCCCGTATCCTGCGGCAGCCGAGCAGCACCAATGGTGCAACGCGCGCTGGATGGAGTCCCACGGCGCTGCCATCTGCATTGCCGATGAGCGCGCCGAAGCCGAAGTTCCCGCACAGGTGGAAGCGCTGCTTGCCGAGCCCGAACGCCGCCACCGCCTTGCCGAGGCTGCACACCGGCTCAGCCGTCCCGATGCCGCTGTGCGCATCGCCCAACTGCTGTGGCAGTTGGCAATGGCTTCGCCCTCGGCGAGCACCCGTCCATGAACACTGCTGCACGGCTTTGCGATGCGGCAGCTAATTTTGTGCTGCATGCAGGACATTGCCTTGGAATTCCCCAGCAAGCAAGCTCTACGGTCGCATCCGGCAATGAGCTCGGCAGAACAACAAGAACGCGAGTTCGCCCCTCGGCTGGACATCTACTGGCGAGCACTGGCACTCTACACGCTGGCGCTTCTGGGATACGGATTCGTGCGCAGCGGCTTGCGCAACGAGGTCGCCATCCCACTGAGTGACCCACTTGCACTGTTGCTACTGCTATTTGCGCTCTGGGCGCTCCTTGCACTGGTATGGACCTGGTACGTGCAGCCGAGGGTAGGGCTGGGAGCGGACTACGTGCGCATACGGAATCGCTTCCGTGAACGCGTCATTCCGGCACAGGAAATCCGGCGCATCGTGCTACCACGCCGCTACGGCTGGGGGCGCCTGGTGCGCATCTACTTACGCGGGCGGCGCCGTGTGCTGCTGCTCCGTCCGGCAGCCTATGCAGAGGGGAGGGAGCTTCTGCAAGGGCTGGCGCGACTGCAACGGCGGCTGCAGTGATGAAGTGGATTGCCTGGTTTCTCCTCCCATCCCTGCTACTGGCACAGCCTCCCACGAACGTTGCGCAGTTGTATCGGCTCGCCGATAGCCTTGCGGCGGAGCTCCTGCGCGCACTGCCCCAGGTGCACTCCCTCCAGCTTCGGGTTGTTCCCCATCCGGCGGCGTGGTTGCTGGAGCATGCCCTGGCGCGGCAAGCCGAACAGTTCGGTGTGGCGATTGTTCTGGCAGATTCTGCCCAAGTGAGCCTGGAGCTGGCGATCGTGGAGGTGGGTATCCGCTACGATCCCTTGCCCGATGGACTATTGCGCCGGAGTGCGCAGCTTTTGGTATCTGCACTGCTGCGTTCCTTGCCAGCAGCGGCAATACATCCGCTGCCTCTGTACCGGATGGTACTCGTGGATACCCTTCCGCGCCGAACTCTGCCTGCAGTGGAGCAGCCCGAATACCCCTTTGCCACTGCGCCAGTAGCCGAGGAGCGCTCCCTCTGGCGTGAACTGCTGGAACCCGCCATCGCCACTATTGCCGGAGGGCTGCTCTTGGTGCTGCTCTTCACGCTGCGCAGCCCGTGAAGGGCTATTCCTCTCCGGCAGTCTTCGGCGGCAGCATTCGGACCTCCAGGCGGGGCGCTGTGCACAGCTCCGCCACCGTCTGCTGCAGGAGCACTGGAGTGAGCTGCTGTTCCAGCCACTGCGGATAGCCCAGCAGTGCCTCCAATGGGTCTCCATCGCGGTAGTGGCGATGCAGAAGCGTTGCCCAGAATTCGTTGCGTTGCTGGTCCAGTTGGTAATCGTGCAGTAGGACGCGCCGGACGCGTTCGACTTCGTCCAGTGTGGGACCCTGCGTGCGCAGGCGTTCGAGCTCGCGGTGCAGCTCCTGCACGAGTGTATCCGCCCGTTCGGGGTCGCAGGAGAAGGCAATTTGGATACGGTAATGCGGCAGCGGCTCCTTCTCCGCCCATGCCCAAACGAAGGCAGTGTAGACACCACCGAGCTCTTCGCGCAGCCGCTCAAACAGGCGCAGATTGAGCAACCGCTCCAGCGCCTCCAGTCGGAACTGGTTGTGCACACTCCAGCGGAGCTCCCCACCGTAGACAATGCCCACCCAGGTTTTGGGCTCGCCTCCGCGCTCGAACTGCACCACTGTGCCCATTGGGGCTGGGCGCGCCCCAACGTCCCGGGGGCGCTCACGCCGGCGTGGGTCGCCGGGTAGCCCCGCAAGGTAGCGCTCCACCAACGGGCGCAACTGCTCCGGATTGACCGTGCCGACGATAATGAAGACCCAATCGGCTGCATTACTCATGCGCTGGCGAGAGAATTCGTATGCTGCCGCAGGGTCGACCCGTTGGAGGTCCTCCAGCCGAAAGGCACGCTTGCGCGGATGCCCTTGCCAGTAGAGTGCCTGCAGGGTGTCGAAGAAGACCGCTTCGGGCGATTCCGTCCTTCCCTGCAGCAGGGAGCGCCGGGCGGCTCGGTACGCCTCTACACAAGCGCTGTCCAGCCTCGGGCGCGTCATGTGCAGGTGTAGCAACTGGAGCGCAAGTTCGAGCTCCTGAGCACCGGCTTCCAGCCAAATCCTTTCGCTTGTCTCGCCGATGCTGAGCCGAATTTCGAGCTTGTGCCCGGCAAGTCGTTTGCGCAGCGTAAAGGGATCGAATTCCCCGGCGCCGCACTGCTCGACCAGCCGCATGGCTTCGGCTGCAGACCAGTACAGCGAATCTGGTGCCAACGAATGCCCACCGGGGCTGACTGCCCACACGAGGAGCTGGTCCTGCTTGAGCTGCGTGGGCTTGACCACCACCCGTGCCCCGTTGGAGAGAGTCCATTCCAGGGCATCTGCAGCGGGCAAGCGGCGCTGGCGCAGGATTCGTCCCTTGCGCGGAGGCTGCGCCAGCAGCGCGGGGAGCTGTTCCTCGGCTTGTGGCTGGGCACGCAGTCCACGCTCCAGTCCGCGCTGGATTGCCTGCCACAGGCTGATGCTATCGGGGGCTGCACGACCGGGCTGCTCCCGCGCCGAGACCAGCACCACCCAGCCCTCGCGCGGGAAGAGCTCGGCAAAGACCTGCTCGACCTCCTCGCGTCGGATCGTTGGCAGCAAGCTCTGTGCAAGCTCCAGCTCCTGTGCTGCACTGAGCAGGGGCATTCCGAAATGGGCATGTCTGAGCAAGCGGAAGAGATGTTGTTCCGATTCCGTCCGCTCTTGTTCGGCGACTGCCTCCTGCAGGCGCCGTTGGAGCTTGGCTTTGTGCCGCTCCAACTCCGATTGGCTCACCCCCCCGCCCTGCCAGGCACGCGCAAGCTCGTAGGCAAGTAGCTCGACCGCCGTTGTAATGCTCTCATCGCGTACGGCAAACATGCCGAAGCTCATCCAATCGTAGCGCTGAGAGAATGGGCGAACGTTGGCAGAGACAATCTGTGCCGGCGCATCGGGTGTGTAGGTGTGAGCATCGAGCCGTTCCAGGAAGATCTCCAGTGCCAGCCGACGCTGCAGGAAGCGCCGGTACTCCGATCGCGTCTGCGGGCGCAGCGGCGGCAAGTAAGTATTGAAGTCCACGCGGGCAAACCGCAGCTCTGGATCTGTGCCCACCGAGATGCGAATGCCGGGCGAGCGGGGGATCTCGGGATCGGAAAACGAGGGCACCGGATCTTCCGGTGCTCGGATGTGCCCGAAATGGCGCCGTACCAACGCCTCCAGTGTGTCCACGGCAATATCGCCGACGAGGATGACCGTGAGCAGCTCCGGGCGATACCAGCGGCGGTAGAAGCGGCGGACCGCCTCCGGACGGAAGGTGCGCAGGCTCTGCTCCGTGCCGATCGGATCGCGCTCGGCATAGCGGGAGTTGCCGTAGAGCGCTGAGTTGTGGAAGCGTCTCCAGATTCGCTCCTCAGCGCCTAAGCCCAGCCGCCATTCCTCCAGCACGATCTTGCGCTCGGTCTCGATCTCCGCCGAATCCAGCGTTGCGGCAAACGCCATTTCGGCAAACACCTGGAGCAGTGAATCGCGGAACGCAGGCGGCTCCAGCGGCGCCGACGCCACAAAGTAGACCGTCTCGTGGTAGCCCGTGAAGGCATTGGCATGCGGTCCCAACTCCACCCCGTACCGCGCCAACCACTTGGTCAGGGTGCGCTCTGGGAAGCTCGGCAGCGTGGCAAAGACCATGTGCTCCAGCAGGTGTGCCAATCCGAGCTGGTCATCCTCCTCGTGCAGCGAGCCTGCGCGCACCGCCATCATGAGCGCCATCTGCCCCTGGGGATAGGAGTTCGAGCGCACGTAGTAGGAGAGCCCGTTGGGGAGCTTCCCCGCCCGAACGGCAGGATCGCGCGGCAACTGCTCCTGTGCCACTGCATGCGTGGACGCCACGAAGACCAGCACCATCCAACATCCCAGCAAACGCGCCATCGCAGCACCTATGGGAAATTCAACCAGTGGGAAGTTCAACCGGAGGCTTCCAGTACGACCTCCTGCCGTTCCTGCGCCGAACGGTAGAGCGCCTCCACAATGCGCATCCGGTGGACGGCTTCCTCGGCGGTTGAGACCGGAGGCACCACGCCGCGGACAGTGTTGAGGAAGTACTGCCACTCCAGCTCGTAGGAGCGCGTGTACTGTTGCAGCGGGGATGTTCGCCGCTCAGCAGTGACAGTGACAAACTCTCCGTTGGCGTGCTTGACTACGCGGAAGGGGTTGAGATATCCACTCCCCTTCGTGCCGAAGACGTTGCAGTAGTATAGGTCTTCCGGGCGCATGAGCGACCAGGAGCACTCCAGCGTGGCGACGCTACCGGAGCTGAAGTAGAGCGTGGCGATGACCAGGTCCTCGACCACCCGGGTCTGATGGCGGAACATCGCCGCATGGACGGAGCGCACGGTGGCAAAATCGTACATCCACAGCACCAAATCCAGAAGCAGAATGCCCAAGTCCATGAGCACACCGCCGCCGGAGATATCGGCGCGCGTCAGCCAACGTTGCTCGCGCTGGCGTGGCTGCAACCATCCGGATTTGATGTAGTAGATGGTGCCCAGCTCGCCCCGTACAACGTAGGACTTCAGCAGCGTGGCATCGGGGCGGAAGCGGTGATTCATCCCAACCATCAAATGCTTCCCCGTGCGCGCAACGGCACGGGCAACCTCCTCGGCTTCCGCTGCACTCCGCGCCAGAGGCTTCTCCACGAAGACGTGCTTACCGTGCTCCAAGGCTGCAATGGCAATCTCCGGATGCGAATCGGTCGTGGTGCAGACGTCCACAATCTGAACCCCCTCCAAGCTCCAGAGCTCCTCCAGCCGTTCGACCACGTACGGGACCGAGAAGCGCTCCGCAACCATCCGCGCCTTGGAGAGATTGCGGTCATGGAGCGCCACGACCTCCACCTGCGGCAGCCTCTTGAGCAGCGGCAGATGAACCGTCTGCGCCACGTGCCCAGTTCCTACCAGAGCAACACCGAACCGCTCCATTTCGCACTGCCTGCTTGTACAACCGCAAATTTGCCAATTCGCGGCATACCGATGCCCTTCGGCGGACTTCCGTAAATTTGCGGTGTTATTAGAACCTACACCGATGTTCGGATGCGTCGGATTCTCGCAGCTGTGGTAGCCGTTGCCCTTCCACTCTTGGCACAGCGGGAACACCCAAGCATTGGGCTGTGGGGAGGGCTTGGAGCGAACCTCCACGTGCCCGATTTCTCCGTGAACGCCGTCAAGTACGACCACACCGCTACGGGGCTGGGATGGAATATCGGCGCGGGCGTGAGCTTCCCCGTTGCCTCCTGGGTTGGGCTGGGCGTGCGAGCCGGCTACACACGCCTGGATGCGGAACTGGAGGGCAGCACCACCGATTCCCTGCTGCAGGCGCGCCTGGCAACGGTGGAGCTATTCCCTCACGCGCTCCTGTGGATGGGGCGCCTGTACTTCCCCCTTGGGCTGGAGGTGGGCATTCCTGCAACTGCGGCGTACGAACGCCCCGGGCAAGCCGCCCGCGATATCCCACAGTCCACCACACGCTTTGCGCTCAGCCCTGGAGTGGGATACGTATTCCCCTTGAGCCGCTCAGTCGTGCTGACACCGGAGCTGAGCCTACGGGTGCCGCTCTCCGACGTCTCGGGCGAATGGAAGCCCTGGAAGGTCACACAGCCGCGCCTTTCGGTCGGGCTTCAGTTCCTACTTGCCCGTGCACCCGAAGCTCCTAAGCCAACTCCGGCAGCACCAGTGGTCTCAGTAACCCCAGGCAGGCTCGACGAAGCGGGCAACTTCTCTGCGATCTCGCGGCTGCGGGTCGAGGAGGTCAGGCTCACCGAGTACTTCCCGCTCTTGCCCTACGTATTCTTCCGCGAGCAGAGCAGGGACATGTCCGAGGAGTACTCTGTGCAAGCGAAGGGCAGCTTTGCTGCCGATAAGCTCCCGATGGATGCGCTGGCAGTCAACCGCTCGGTGCTGGATATCATTGGCGAGCGCATGCAGAAGTATCCCACTGCGCGCCTCACGCTGACGGGCACAACCGATGGCAAGCAGGAGGCACGCGATGCCGAGCTCCCACGCCGCCGTGCTGAAGCCGTTCGAGAGTACTTGGTAGACGCCTGGGGCATTTCGCCGGAGCGCATCAGCGTCAATGCGCGCCGCATGCCGGAGAAGCCCTCCACCAGTACCTCCCCCATTCCGGAGGACCGCCGCGATGGGGATGCGGAAAATCGGCGTGTAGAGCTTAGCGCCACAATGCCGGAAATCCTGGCACCATTGCCACTGGAGGCACAGCGCCAGCGATTGCTCACTCCCGAAGTCATCGCCTGGAAGGCTGAGGTCACCGCACAGACCCCCATTGCCTCCTGGGAGCTGCTGCTGACGCAAGCGGGCGATACGCTGGAGAGCCTACGCGGCAGTGGAGCTCCTTCAGTGCAGCTCTGGCGTGTCCGCCCGGAGGCGCTCCGGGCAGGGGAGTTCCCCATTGAGTACCTTCTGCGCGTGACCGATGCCAATGGGCGCTCGGCACAGACTGTGGGCTCGCTGCCGGTCGAATACGTCTCCATTCTGCGCAAGCGGAGTGAGCAACTGCCCGATCGCACGGTGACGCGCTTCAGCCTGGTGCTGTTTGACTTCGACAGCGATGCTCTCACGCCCGAAAACGAGCGGGTGCTCCAGACGCTGGTACTGCCCGCCGTCACAGCGAACTCAACTGTGCGCATTGCCGGCTACACGGACCGCATCGGCGAGACGAACTACAACCAGGACCTCTCGCTGCGGCGAGCTCGGCGTGTGCGCGACTGGCTTGCCGCACGCGTTCCCACAGCACGCTACGAGATTGCCGGCTACGGCGAAAGCGTGCTGCTCTTCGACAACAACAGCCCCATCGGACGCCAGCTCTGCCGCACCGTGCAGATTACCATCGAGACCCCAACCAGCGCTCCATGAACCCGTTCCTCGAAGGCTATCGCTACCTGCCGCAGATCAACTCGCCGGAGGAGCTGCGCCGGCTCCCAGAGAGCGCTCTCCGTGACGTCTGCGCCGAGCTACGCTCCTACCTCATTGACGTCATCACCCAGGTCGGCGGGCACTTCGGCGCCGGGCTGGGCGTGGTCGAGCTCACGGTCGCGCTCCACTATGTCTTCAACACGCCCGAGGACCGCATCATTTGGGACACCGGGCATCAGGGCTACCCGCATAAGGTTCTGACCGGGCGGCGCGACCTCCTTCCCACCATCCGCCGTAAGGGTGGCATCTCCGGCTTCCTCAAGCGCGAGGAAAGCCCCTACGACGCTTTCGGCGCCGGGCACGCCAGCACGAGCATTTCGGCTGCCTTGGGCATTGCTACTGCGCGGGATCTGCAGGGGAAGAAGTTCAAAGTCGTCGCCGTCATCGGCGATGGCGCCATGACCGGCGGGCTTGCCTACGAGGCAATGAACAACTGCGGACTACAGCAACGGGACCTGCTGGTCATCCTCAACGACAACAACATGTCCATTGCACCGAATGTGTGGGCGCTGTCGAACTACTTCACGCGCTTGTTCGCCTCGCCCACAGGAGTAAAGCTGCGCAAGGCTGCCCGGGAGCTGACCGAACAGATGGACGAAATCGGCGACCGGCTGCGCCGCCTAATTGCTCGGCTGGAAGGCGGCGTCAAAGCCGTCATCACCCCAGGGATGCTCTTTGAAGCACTGGGCTTCAAGTACTTCGGACCCGTCAACGGGCACAACGTCCAGCTCCTGGTGCGGCTCTTGCGCTCGCTCAAAGAGCTGCGCGGTCCGGTCCTGCTCCACGTGCTCACGCAAAAGGGCAAAGGATACGAACCCGCCGAACGCGACCGGCAGAATCTGCACGCCATCGGCAAGATCGATAAGCTCACGGGCAAGCCGCTCGGCGACAGCACGGCGCCCAAACCCCCGCTGTACCAGACCGTCTTCGGCAACGCGATGGTGGAGCTGTGCGAACGCGACCCGCGCATCGTCGGCATCACCGCTGCTATGCCCGATGGGACCGGACTCAACATCGTGCAGCAGCGCTTCCCCGAACGCGTCTTCGATGTCGGGATTGCCGAAGCCCATGCCGTCACCTTCGCTGCAGGGCTGGCAACCGAAGGCATGCTGCCCGTGTGCGCTATCTACTCGACCTTCCTGCAGCGGGCATTCGACCAGATTATCCACGACGTGGCGCTCCAACACCTGCACGTGGTCTTTGCACTGGACCGCGCCGGACTGGTCGGGCAAGACGGTCCCACCCACCACGGGGTCTTCGACCTTGCCTACCTGCGCATCATCCCGGGCATGGTGGTCATGGCTCCCAAAGATGAGCAGGAGCTGCGCAACATGCTCTACTCAGCGCTCTACTGCTACACCGACGGTCCGGCGGCTCTGCGGTACCCACGGGGGCATGGCGTCGGAGTTCCGCTCGGTCCCATGCAGCCCATCCCGCTGGGCAAGGGCGAGATCCTGCGCTCCGGCGATGCACTGGCAGTCATAGCGGTTGGGAAGTTGGTCCAAGAGGCACTCAAAGCTGCCGAACTGCTCGAACCGGAGGGGATTCGCATCGAGGTGGTCAACGCCCGCTTCGTCAAGCCGCTCGACACAGAGCTGCTCGAGAAGCTCGCACAGCGCTTCGAGCTCTTGGTAACGGTCGAAGATGGGCAAGCCATTGGCGGATTCGGCTCGGCAGTACTGGAGTTTCTTGCCCAGCGCTCCAACCGAACGACGGAGGTCGTCGTCTGCGGCATCCCCGACCGCTTCATCGAGCACGCCACGCAGGAGGAGCAGCTCCATGACCTTGGGCTTGACGCCGTGGGGATTGCCCAGCGTGTGCGCCAGCTCCTTGAGCAGCGCAGTTCCCGACGGTGGTGGACTCGCCGCTTCTTCCCGAGCCGATGACCCAGGAACTCCAGCACCGCAGCGTGGATATCGACAGCGCTGCTGCCGTCGCTCCGCAGACGGTGCTCTTTGTGCGCACCGTCGCCCGCTCGTGGAAGCTCATTCTGGGGTGCACGCTCCTGACCACTGTGCTTGTGACGGGGCTCTCCTTCCTGCTGCCGAATTGGTACGAAGCCGAGGTCAGCGCTGTCCCGGCAACGCAAGCGCTTTCGCCGCTGGAGAGCATACTCGGAGGTACGGCAGGGGTACTGCGCGATTTAGGGTTGATGCGCCTGGGCGTGGGAGCCCGCGAAGGGTACAACTTCCTGGTCATTCTGGACAGCCGCCGGCTGAAGGATTCCCTCATCAACCGCTTCCGGCTCTGGGAGCTATACGACCTACCGGATACGGCGCGTGACCGCATCCACCGTGCTTTGGAGGATGACTTCTCCGTGCGCTACGAACTCAACGGGAACTACGTTGTGAGTGTCCTGCACAAGGACCCGCGCATTGCTGCCGAGATGGCAAATGCCGCCATCAGTATTGCCAACACCATTGCTGCCGAGGTGCGACAGACCGAAAGCGGGCAGTTGCGGCAATACCTGGAGCAGCGCCTTGCCCAACTGGATGCAACGCTGGCGCGCTTGGCGGACTCGCTCCAGCGCCTTTCGCGCCGCACGCTGCTGTTTTCGCCTCTGGACCAAGCGCAGGCAGCCGCCCGCGCCTTGGTCGAGCTCAAAGCTCAGGCGCTGCACCAGCAGATCCTCACCGAAGCCCTGCGCCAGGCATACGGTCCCTCCGACCCCATCGTGCAGGCGCAGCAGCAGCTTCTCAATGAGCTTGCCCAGCAGGTCCGCCGGGCTGAGATGCAACCGGGGCTGGTGGGCAACTTCCCGCTTCGTGAAGCTGCCGATGTAGGGCTGCGCTTCCTGCAGCTCTACGCCGAGCTGGAGACGCATCAGCGGGTACGCAGCCTGCTACTGAGCAGCATCGAACAGGCGCGGGTGGACGAGCAGCGCACCCGCCCACTGCTGTACGTGGTGGATCCCGCTGTTCCACCGCAGCTCAAGGCACGTCCAAAGCGGGCATTGATTGCCGCCGGCAGCTTCGTCGGCTCCCTGCTGCTGACTCTGCTGGGGTTGCTGGCATGGCAGCGTTGGCGGAGCCTCCACGCCCTCCTGCAGCAACGCGATGGAAGCCCGAGCACTTCTGCTTGAGCGCCCGAAGGCTCGCTTCTGGCTTGGGCTGCTCGCCGCGCAGCTCCTCATCGGGGGAATTGCCCTGTGGACGCGCACGGAACTGCTCATGCTGGCAGGCGTTGCCGCCGTTGCTATCGCCGGGGCTTGGACCCTGCTGCCATCGCTGTGGATTGGCAGCCTTGTGCTCTCTACCGTAGCGCTCAATCTGCTGCAGAGCGAGGAGGTAACGGCGGTCGAGATCGTGGTCGTCGCCGCCCTCATTGGTACGCTGCTTGCTTGGCTCGGTTGGCACACCCTGGTCCAACGGCGGCGTCTCATACTGCACTGGGGGGACTTGCTGCTGCTTCTGTTTTTGGGTTTTGCGCTCCTGAACCTCCCCATTGCGCTGCTCAACGATGTGCCGCTGCTGGAGTGGATGCGCGGTTGGGTGCCACTGCTGCTGCTGCTTGCCTACTTTCCGGTACGCCACTTCATCCGACGTCCGAAGCAGGTCCGCATCTTCTTGGGTTTGCTCCTGCTGTGCGGAATCGTCATCGCCGCCGTTGCGCTGTGGCGCTACCGGCAGGGGGTTTCGCTTGCCGAATATGCCTACCAACTCCGCACTGGAATTGCCCGTAGCCACGGAGAGCACCTCTTGGCGTTTCTGATTCTGGGCTGCATTGCGGGGATGCTCTTCCTGCGGCACTGGCGGTGGCGGCTGCTGTTGGCTGCGGGTGCTGTATTCATGGGTGCGGCGGTGATAGTGACGTTTTCGCGCACCGCCTGGCTTTCGCTCGCCATTGGAGTCGTGGTGCTGTGGCTTGCCCTGCGGTGGAAGCAGCGTCTGCAACTGCTCTTTGCCGGTATCGCACTCCCTGCCGCCGCAATGCTGGTTCTGACCGTCGGCTTCCCCCAGGTATCGGACATCTTGCTGCGCCTGGTGCAGCATCGCTTCGCTTCGATTGCCCAAGGGCGCCAAGACCTTGCCGTCGGCGGGCGCATACACCAGCTCAGCATCGGTGTTCGGAAGACGCTGGAGCTCCCGCTCGGTGGGCATGGCATCCGCAAGCCGTATAGCTATCTGGAGCCAGCGTTCCGGCGGCACATCTCCTACGCCTACATCCACAATGCCTACGTGGCAACGGCGTACCGGCAGGGCATCCCGATGCTGCTGCTGCTGGTGGCAATGCTGGGAGCGCACCTCTTCGATACGCTGCGCCGGTTGCGCCGCACTGCCCCCAACTCTCTGGAACGCATGACCACAGCTGTGGGCATTGCAGCGCTGTGCGCGGCGATGCTCTCGCTCATGATGACGGAGAACCCGCTCGACGGACGAACCCTAACCATTACGCTGGCGTGGACTCTGAGCGTTGCCAATCTGCGGCTGTCCGCATGAACGAGCGCGAACTTCAGTTCCGCTTGCGTGTCCTCCAGGCAGCACTGCTGGCAGTGGCAGCGGTGTTCGTGGGGCGCCTGGTCCAGCTCCAGCTTCTGCGCGGGGATGTCTACCGCTTGCGTGCGGAGGCGCAGGCACTCAAGCGCATCGTCGTGCACCCGGTGCGCGGGAATATCTACGACCGCTTCGGCGTGCCGTTGGTGGAGAATACCCCTGCCTTCACCGTTAGCGTCGTTCCAGCGGAATTCCCGTTGGAGCGCATCCCACTCCTGGCAACGCTCCTGGAGCTGCCAGAGCCCTGGCTCCGGGAGCAACTCCGGGAAGCCCGCCGGGCAGCCCCGTTCGTTCCGTTGCGCTTGGTACGGGATGCCGAATTCCGCCACATTGCCGCCGTCGAGGAGCACTGGACCGAGCTGCCAGGAGTGCAGGTGGAGATCGAACCCAAGCGGCATTACCTGACACAGCTTCGCTTGGCACATGTGCTGGGGTACGTACGGGAGGTCACCCCGCGGCATCTCGAACAACTCGGCGACCGCTACCGTCCGGGCGATCCCATCGGGCACAGTGGAGTGGAAGCCAGCTTCGAGCCTTTTCTGCGCGGGGAGAAGGGCTACCGCTTCGTCGCCGTTGATGCACTTGGGCAGCCCGTTGCCCGCTTCAATGAAGGGCGTTCCGATATTCCCCCACAAGCTGGCTTCGACCTATACCTGGGCATTGACGCACAGCTGCAGCAGACTGCCGAGCAATTGCTCGAAGGGAAGCGCGGCGCCATCGTCGCGCTCGATCCCCAAACCGGTGAGGTTTTGGCAATGGTGAGCAAGCCGGATTTCATTCCGGATTCGCTCTCCGGGCGCAAAGCAGCGCGGTATTTCCCACGGCTCCTTGCCGACCCCGACCGCCCCCTGTTCAACCGCGCAATCCAAGCCCTCTACGCTCCGGGCTCGACCTGGAAGATGCTCGTCGCCCTGACAGCGCTCCAGGAGGGGCTTATTACCCCGCAGACGCAGGTCTTCTGCGGCGGCGGATTCACATACGGTGGACGGCTCTTCCGTTGCCATCACGCGCATGGGAATGTGAACCTGCGGCGGGCAATCCAGGTCTCCTGCAATACCTTCTTCTACCAGCTCGGCTTGCGGGTTGGGCTGGAGCGGATGCACCAGTACGGGCAGCTCTTCGGATTCGGACGTCCCACAGGGATTGACCTCCCTGGCGAGCGCGGTGGGCTCCTCCCCTCCCGCTCCTTCTACGACCAGCGCTATGGGAAGGGGCGTTGGAACGAGGGCGGGCGTGTGGTCAATCTTGGTATCGGACAAGGGGAGCTCAGCGTTACCCCGCTGCAGATGGCGGTCTACGCCGCTGCTCTGGGAACCGGTGTCATCCGCCAACCTCATGTCGTCCGCGCCATCTACAACAAGCGCACGCAGCAGCTACAGCCCCAGGCGTATGCAGAATACCCCGTGCCCATTCGAGCTGAGCTGCTCGAGCTCATCCGCGACGCAATGTACGACGTTGTAAACACCCCTGGCGGGACGGCGCTGAGCGCCCAACTCCCCGGCATCGCTGTGTGCGGGAAGACCGGGACCGCCCAGAATCCACATGGGCAGGACCACGCGTGGTTCATCGGGTTTGCTCCTCGGGAGAATCCCCGGATTGCCTTCTGTGTGCTCGTGGAGAATGCCGGCTCCGGAGGCGCTGTCGCTGCACCGATTGCGCGGGAGCTCCTGCGCAGCTTCTTCTTCCGCACCTCCCCCGAATTAGTCCAGCTTCCGCCGCCCCAACGGAGCGGGAATCTGTAGTTTTGTGCTTCACAAACGGTTCCACACGTTATCCAACGCCGAATGGACGCACGCCGAATCAAGTGGATTCTGGGTGCCGTCGTCACCGTCACGGCGCTGACGACTTATGTCCTCACCCTCCAGCCGTCGACCCCCTTTTGGGACTGTGGGGAATTCTCCGCCGCAATTGCACTTCAGCAGGTGCCGCATCCGCCTGGGGCTCCGCTCTTCCTCATGCTCGGGAAGTTGTTCCATCTGCTCCCCTTTGGCGATCCCGGCTGGCGGATGAACCTCATCTCCGCTGTTGCTACCGCTGGAGCAGCGCTGGTACTGTACCTGCTGCTGAGCTTGGTCCTGGAGCACATCTGGCGTGCACCGCGCGAGACCGTTCCTCAAGCGCTTGCTCTCTATGGTGCCGCCCTGGTCGGAGCACTTGCTCTCACGTTCAGCGACACGGTCTGGTTCAACGCTGTGGAGTCGGAAGTCTACGCTACTTCATTGCTCTTCGTTGCACTGGTGCTCTACCTTGCCTTCCTGTGGTACGTGCGCGCTGAAGAGCCCGGCAGCGAGCGTTACTTACTGCTGGCAGCGTACCTGGTTGGGCTCTCTATTGGCGTCCACCTCCTGAGCATCCTGACGGTCATGGGGGTGATGTACCTGGTGGTCTTCCGGCGCTACTTGCCCTCCCCCATTGCTCCCCAGGAACGCTTCGCGCTGCGGACGCTCTGGCTGCTCATAGGTGTCCCATTGCTGGGATTTCTGGCGGTCTACTGGGGCATTACCCAATGGTTGCCCGCGCTGCTGGCAGGGGATTTCCCACTGAAGAACGCTGCGCGTGAGCACCTCATCGAGGACAGCCCCGTGCTCACCATCCTCACACTCCTGGGACTGGCAGGGCTTGTATGGTGGCTCGTACAAGCCTACCGCACGCAGCGCCACACGCAGGCACTGGCGCTCTCAGCGCTGCTGGCAATGGTCCTGGGCTTTACAACGTACGCGCACGTCATCATCCGAGCAAATGCCCATCCCCCGATGAACGAAAATGAGCCAACTGATCTCAAAGCCCTCATCAGCTACCTTGGGCGTGAACAATATGGCGAGGCTCCGTGGTGGCCGCGCCGCTACCGCTTCGACGACCCCTACTACACGCGCAACTACTCCAAGTACGGTGCCTGGTACCCGCCTCGGCTGAAACTGGTTGAACGCCGCGATGGCTCGCCGACGCGTGTTCCCGAATGGACCGTCATCAACACCAGCGGCGAGCTTTCCTACCTCTGGAACTACCAGGTCTACCACATGTACCTGCGGTACTTCTTCTGGAACTACGTCGGGCGCCTCAGCGATGTGCAGGATGCCCCGGCAACGCTTGTGGGGAGTAAGCGCGAAGCATTGCTGTACAATTACGATTCCGGCTATGCCCATCTGTTCCCAGTGCGCTTCTTTGCGCTCCCCCTGCTGCTGGGGCTGTTCGGATTGATGGGGCATTTTTCGCGCGACCGCCGCACCGCTTGGGTGATGCTGGTCTCCTTCCTGCTCATGGGGGTACTGGCAGCAATTGCGCAGAATCAGCAAGAGCCGCAGCCGCGCGAGCGCGATTACTTCTACGTCGGCTCCTTCTTCGTGTTCTGCTTCTGGATCGGCATCGGCACCTACGAGCTATTCGCGCTCTTGCGCAAGCGGCTTCCTGAAGCGGCTGCAACCGTAGCCGGAATTGGTGTTCCCTTGCTTGCCGTCCCAGTCAATATGGCGGTGCAGGGATGGCCCATCCACGACCGTTCGCTCAACTACCTGCCCTTTGACCACTCGTACAACATCCTACAAAGCTGCGAGCCGAACGCGATCCTGTTCACTAACGGAGACAACGACACCTTCCCGCTGTGGTACCTGCAGGATGTCGCCGGAGTACGGCGCGACGTCCGCGTGGTGAATCTCTCCCTGGGCAATACGCTCTGGTACATTCGCCAACTCAAGCACCGCGAACCGCACGGGGCACAGCGTATCCCGCTGAGCTTCCCCGACGAAGCCCTTGTTTCCGAGGACAGCCCTCGGGCACTTGCTCCGGAACTGGGCGAAGCGCGCCAGGTTGCCATCCCCGTTCGGCGGGAGATTCTCGAACGCTTCACCCGCGACAGCGCCCTCCTTGCCGATGGGCACATGCGCTTCACCTTCATCGGCATGCCCTACCGGCAAGAGGGCAACCGCACGCTCTACCTCTTCCGCGTGCAGGACAAGCTCATCCTGGACATCCTGCAACAGACCCGCTTCGAGCGTCCGGTGTACTTCTCGATCACCGTAGGGCAGGACGCCTACGCGGGCTTGGATCGCCATCTGCGGCTGGAGGGGATGGTCTACCGCGTCTGCCCCGTCCCGCAGCCGCCGCAATCTATGGAGCCGACGGTCATGGAAGCATGCCTGTTCAACGTGGACAACACCAATGCCTACCATACCGAGCCGCGCTACGGCTTCAAGTTCCGCAACCTCAACAATCCTCGCGCCTACTACGATGAGGTCCACCGGCGGCTCATCACGAACTACCGAGCACTGTACCTGCAGTATGCCCGCTACGCGCTCGAAGAGCTGCGCGACCGCTCAAAGGCGCTCGCCGCGCTGAACGTGCTCAACGAGAACATCTCCCCGACCCAGTTCCCGATGAGCTATCCGCTGGCGTACAACGTTGCCCTGCTGTATCAGCAAGTGGGGGATTCGGCGCGGGCAAGGGAATTTGCCCGCCTGGCAATCTCTGGGGCGCAGCTCTTTGTGGAAAACCCAGAACTGCTCCAGCGTGATCCGCTTGCTTCCCAATACAACCCCCACTGGCTCATGGCGGAAGCCTACCAATTGCTGGGCGAATACGACCAAGCCCGGCTGAGCTTGGCGCGCCTGCAAAGCGAGTATCCCAACGATCCCTCCATCCGTGCCCGAATGGATGAGCTCACGATCGCAGCCCTGGAAGCCCAAGGGAAGCTCCGCGAAGCGCTCGACACCGCCGAACGGTTGCTCAGCCACTACCAAGCCGATAGCCAACTGCAGCCGATGAGCGGTCCGCTCCGCACCCGGGTCGAAGAGCTGCGCAGAAAGCTCCACGATACTGCTGCCCGAGCACCGACGCAGTAGCGCCCAATGGCGCAACCTCATCTCTCGCTCATCATTCCGGCATACAACGAAGCTGCTCGGATCGGTCGCACGCTCCAGACAGCCCTTGCCTACCTGCGGCAGCAACCGTACGAGAGCGAGCTCATCGTCGTGGACGATGGTTCGACCGACGGGACCGCAGAGCTGGTGCGCCGCACGGCTCCGGAGGTTCTCCTGGTGCAGTTGCCGCGCAATTGCGGGAAGGGAGCCGCGGTCCGAGCGGGCATGTTAGCAGCGCGCGGACGCTACCGAGTCTTCACCGACGCCGATCTCTCCACCCCCATCGAAGAGCTCGCGCGCATGTTGGAGTGCCTGGAAAAGGGCGCCGACGTCTGCGTCGGGAGCCGCGAATTGGACCCCTCCACCGTGCGGCGTCCGCAGCCGGCATATCGCCGCTGGATGGGGCGCCTCTTCCGCCGCATCGTCCAATGGCTGGTCTTCGGCGAACTTCCTCAGCTGCGCGCCATTGAGGACACGCAGTGCGGCTTCAAAGGCTTTCGCGCCGAGGTCGCTGAACGGCTCTTCCGCTGTGCCCGGCTCGATGGGTTCGGGTTCGATGTGGAACTCCTCTACCTGGCAGCCCGATCCGGCTTGCGCATCGTGCAAATTCCGGTGCTCTGGTACAACGACCCCCACAGCCGAGTCCGCCTACTGCGCGACCCGCTGCGGATGCTCATAGAAGTTGCCCGAATTCGTCATCTCCACCGCCATACGATGTGCTCGGCTGGATGAATTCGGCAGAGGAAGCAACAGTCGCCACGGATTCGCACCAACGCACCTTCCCGTATTGGCGCACGAACCTGCGCGTTCTCTGGATTGCCCAGATGCTGGCGATGATGGGGATGGGCGCCTTCCTGCCCTTCCTGCCGCTGTACGTGCGCCAGTTAGGGCATCTCTCGCCAGCGCAAGCGCAGTGGTGGAGCGGACTCATCATCGCCGCTCCGTTCCTGACAGCGATTCTGGCAACGCCACTGTGGGGCAACATTGCCGACCGCTTCGGGCGAAAGCTGGTGGTCATCCGCGCAGCCTTGGGGCTGGGCATCACCGTATTTCTCATGGGACTGGCGGAGACCGTCCAGCAGCTCTTCTTCCTGCGCCTTCTGCAGGGGCTACTCAGTGGCTTTATTGCTGCAAACATCGGCTTTGTCTCGGCGGAGACCCCTCCCCACCGGGTTGGCTATGCTCTGGGAATGCTGCAGAGCGCAACCGCTGCCGGCAGCATCTTGGGTCCTCTGCTTGGGGGAATTGGCTCGGATCTTCTCGGCATCCGCTGGACCTTCATCACCGTTGCCCTCTTGTGCTTGCTGAGCGCCGCACTGGTGTGGCGCTACGTGCGGGAGCATTACCCTCCCAACCCGGCGGCGCTCCGCCCTTCGCTCTGGGCACCGTTTGCGTTCGCGCTGCGCTCATCGCAGATTTTGACACTGCTGGGGGTGATTCTGGTCTCCCAAGCGGCAATGATGACCATTGCACCGGTCCTGCCGCTGTATCTGGAACAGCTCCATGCTCCACGGCAGCTGCTCTCCACGCTGACCGGGATTGCCGTTGCCAGCAGCGGGGTTGCCATCGCGATCGCCTCGCCGCTGTGGGCACGCTCCGGAGAGCAACGCGGGGCACACTGGGTACTGCTCACCGGCAGCGCACTGGCAAGCCTACTGTACGCCGCGCAGGCGCTTGCACCACACTACGGCGTGCTCATCCTCCTGCGCGCTGCTACTGGAGTTGCCGTTGCTGGATTGCTGCCGACGTTGTACGCACTGCTCAATCGGCAAGCTCCTGAATCCCTCCGCAGCAGCATTATGGCGTTGGGCAGCAGCGCAACGCTGGTGGGCAATCTGCTCGGTCCACTTGTGGGCAGCACGGTCGCAATTCGGCTGGGGATGGAGTGGAGCTTCCTTGCGGCGGCGCTGCTGATGGGGATGGTCAGCCTTACGCTCTGGACGGCACCGCGCACGGCGTTGCACGGCTTACAACGCTTCCTCTCCCGGCACCGGTGAGGAGAGGAGGTCTGTGCGATACCACTCCCACGTTGGGTCAATCCGCAAGAGCTCATGCCGGCGCGGGTAGCTCTGGCGGAAGCGCTGGAAGGTTTCGGCTTGGAGCGATTCGGGAAGCAAGCGCCACAACTGGAGCTGCTGCGTATCCTGCGGCAAGCGACGGCGTTCGCACAGAAGCTGATGGAGCTCCTGTGGGTCATCCCACGGGACCGGAGGCGTTCGAGGAGCCTGTGAGAGCGCCTCTTGGAACAGTTCCTCCGGGCACGTAAAGCCCGCCCATTGCGCCAGGGCTCGGACGATTGCCCACGTGCAGCGTACCCGCCCCTGCCACGTGTGCCCGGCAATGTGCGGTGTTGCCAGCATTGCCCGCACTGCCAGCTCCCATCGCGGACGTGGCTCGGTCTCCCAGACATCGAACGCAAGGAAGAGCTCGCGCCGCTCCAGCTCGCGCAGCAGGGCACGTTCATCCACCACGCCTCCGCGTGCTGAGTTCACCAGGAGCGCTGTTCGCTGGAGATATCCCAGCTCCTGCTCCCCCAACAGGTGGTAGGTCGGGAACTCTCCGGTGCGAGTCAACGGAACGTGCACGGTCACCGCTCGGCAGCCGCGGAGAAGCTCCGTCAACGGTACCGGATGCACCCATTCGGGAAAGGCAAACCCCTGCTGCTCCAGCGGCGGGTCATTGACCCAGACCTCCATTCCCAAGCGACGGGCATAGAGCGCCACGCGGCGTCCGATATGCCCGAATCCCACAATGCCGATACGCTCCTTCGAGAGCAGGCGCCCCAGAATCAGCGCCCAGCGGAGCACGGCAAAGATGGTGTATTCGGCAACGGCGTTGGCGTTGCATCCCGGCGCATGGGCAACGGTGATCCCGCGTGCGCGCAGCTCTTCGACCGCGATGTGGTCCAGCCCAGCGCTGGGGCTTGCCACAAACCGCACTGGGGTCCTCTCCAGCAACTGCGCATCCACCCGCACGTGCGCCCGCACAATCAGGACCTGGCACCGGAGCCGCCGCAGCAGCTCAGCAGAGAGCTCGCTCCCCGCCACAGGGTACAGCCGCGCGAAGGGCTGCAGCGCCTGCTCCAAGAGCGGGATCGTTGGGTCAATGCAGCAGCGCAGCTTCATGCGTTCCAATACTGGCGATCCAGGCTACGGTACTGAATGGCTTCGGCAAGGTGATGTGGGGCGATGGCATCGGCTCCCTCCAAATCGGCAATGGTGCGGGCAACTTTGAGGATTCGGTCGTAGGCACGCGCCGAAAGCCCCAGCCGCTGCATCGCCGTCTGCAGCAGTTGGCGCCCGCGCTCATCCAATCGGCAGAAGCGTTGGAGCTCGCGGCTACCCATGTCCGCATTCTTGTATACGCCAGGGATGCCCCGAAAGCGCTCTGCTTGCCGCTGCCGTGCCCGCACGACCCGCTCTCGAATGAGTGCAGAGGGCTCCCCACGGCGGTCACTCCCCAGCTCCTGATATTTGACCGGCGGCACCTCGATGTGGATGTCAATGCGGTCGAGCAAGGGACCAGAGATCTTCGCCAAATAGCGCTGAATCTGCTGCGGTGTGCAGGTGCACTCTCGATAGGGATTGCCAAAATTGCCACACGGGCACGGATTCATCGAGCAGACAAGCATGAAGTTGCAGGGGTACTCCACCGTCATCTTTGTGCGCGAAATGACGATTCGCCGCTCCTCCAGTGGCTGGCGCAGCACCTCCAGCACGTTGCGGGCAAATTCGGGCAGCTCATCCAAAAAGAGCACACCGTGATGCGCCAGCGAGATCTCGCCCGGGCGGACCGTTCCCACGCCACCGCCGACCAATGCGGCATCGGAGATCGTATGGTGCGGTGCGCGGAAGGGGCGTGCTGTCACCAGCGCCTGCCCCGGCGGGAGAATTCCGGCAACGGAGTGGATCTTGGTCGTCTCCAGTGCCTCCTCCAGCGTCAGCGGTGGGAGGATGCCGGGAAGCCGGCGCGCCAGCATTGTCTTGCCCGAACCCGGTGGACCAATCATGAGCACATTGTGTCCGCCGGCGGCGGCAATCTCCAGCGCGCGCTTGACCTGCTCCTGCCCTCGGACATCGGCGAAATCCAGCTCCACATAGTGCCGTTCTCGTTCGAAGAGCTCCTGAACGTCCACCCGATAGGGTGCGATCTTGAGCTCGCCGCAGAGGTACTGCACCGCCTGTTGCAAGCTCTGCACCGGGATGACGTGCACCCCTTGCGCAAGTGCGGCTTCGGGCGCATTCCCCGCCGGAAGCAACAGCGTGGGATTCCCCTCCCGGCTTGCCATCAGCGCAATCGGCAGTACTCCATGCACTGGGCGTACTTCGCCGTCGAGGGCAAGCTCGCCCAGCAGCAACGTCCCGTGCAACCGCTCAGCAGGGATTCGCCCGACGGCTGCCAGTATCCCCACGGCAATGGGCAAATCAAAAGCGCTGCCCTCTTTGCGCAGGTCTGCCGGCGCCAGATTGATCGTCACCCGCCGGTTGGGGAAGCCAAAGCCGCTGGTCTTCAGCGCTGCCCAAACCCGTTCCCGCGCCTCTTTGACGGCAGAATCGGGCAAGCCCACGATATTGACCCCGGGCAGCGCGTTCTCCAGGTGCACCTCAATCTCGATGGGGAGCGCATCGATGCCGAAAACCGCTGCAGAGCGGACGGAAGCATACATCGGTGGTGATGCCATAACTCGACTCGCGGTGTGCAAAATAGCGCTTTTGCCAAACACTACGGCTCCAGCTCCCGTGCCCAGAGCGTGCGCTCCCACAGCAGCTCGCCTTGGGCGGAGTAGACCCGGATGATCACGCGCCGCTCGCGCGCCGGACCCGCGAACTCCAGCACAGCAAAGTTGCGCTGCACCACTACAGTTCCTGGAACCCGCAGCGGATTGGCTTCGGTGTGCGCTCCGGCAAAAGGCGATGACGTCAGCGGAGAGACCGTCAGCTCATACAGCGGGTATGTGCCCGGGCGCTCCAGCCGGCTCAGTTCTGTGAAGTGCCGGTCCCCGCTCACGAAGAGCACGCCCGGGATGCGCTGCTGTTGAAGCCACTCCAACAAGCGCTGCCGTTCCTCGGGGGCGCAGTTGCTGTAGGTCTCAAAGACCGGCAGCGGATTGAGAAATTGCCCGCCCATGACGACGAGCTTGAAACGGGCACGGCTGCTGACGAGCGCCTCCTGCAACCAACGCAGCTGATGTTCGCCCAGAATCGTCCGCTCGGCGGAACGCAGCGCGTTCGGTGTACGCCAGAAGCGGTTGTCCAGCAGGAACAGGTCCACATCGCCCCAGCTCACAGCCGTGGTGATGCCGGGCAGCCCATCAATGCCCATCGTCGGGTTGCACCAGAACAGGCGGAACGCCTCCAGCGTCGTGAACTTGTGCACAAAGCTGCGGTCGCTGTCGTTGGGACCGTAGTCGTGGTCATCCCAGATGGCGTAGTGGGTGGTTGTTGCCAGCAGGCGCTGCAGCTGCGGGAGCGCTCGGTCATGGCTGTAGCGGCGCAGCACGCCGGTGCGCGAGTCCCAGTCGCTCTCGCGCAGGTAGACATTGTCCCCCAGCCAGAGCATTACATCGGGCTGCAGCCGGGCGATGGATTCGAAGATCTCGTACTCGCCGCCGTATGGAGGACCGGGGCGGTCGAAGACTGTATCGTTGATGAAGGCGCAACTCCCCAGCGCAATGCGGAACGTCGGCGGCTCCCCGCGCCAACGCCACAGTGGAGGCGTACGGAAGCGTGGCTGATACGGCAGGAGCACGGGCTCGCCATTGAGCCACAGCTCGTAGTAGTACACCCGCCCGGGCAGAAGGCTATCCAGCAGCAGATGGGCAACGTAGGCGTGCTGTGCGGAGGTCTGCACCGGCTGGCTCCAGAAGCGGCGCTGCGGAATCAGGCTATCCCAGTAAGCAACCTGCACCTGCGCTGGAGCCGTTGTCTGCACCCATATGCATGCTTCGCGCATTGTGGTGTAGCCCGCCATCGGTCCGGCATGCAGGAGAGGATGCCGCTGTTGCGCAAGGACAGCGGTCGCCCATAGCACTCCAGCAAGGATAGCTTTCCAGCAGCGGAGCATATTCCACTCACTGTCGGTCCTACCGGCTCAGCGATGCTGCACTATCGGAGACGCGCTCGGGCAGCAGCCGGACAATGCTCCAACGTTCGGGCAAGCACAGCCGCGCTGCTGTCTTGACGATCTCCTCGCGCGTGAGCTGCTGCAGGTGTTCGAGCGCCCGCACGAATGGGTCCGCTATCGCATCTGCCGTCTCCTCCATTGCGCTGCGCGCCAGGATCCCCATCCGCTCCGGCAGGCTGTCGAAGGAGCTCAGCATCTGGGTGCGCACCGTCTCGGTCGCGCGCTGGATCTCCGCCGCCGTTGGGGGCGATTCCACCATGCGCTGGAGCTCCTGGCGCAGGAGCTGCTCCAACTGGGGAAGGGCTGCAGCAGCGCAGACTGCCGTGATGCTCCAGACGGCAGCATCGGAGAAGTGCTCCACTTCGGAGCTAATCGAGTACGCAAGCCCATGGTGCTCGCGGATGCGTTGGTACAGTCGCGAACTCCACCCCTCGCCCAGCAGGAAGTTGAGCACCGCCAGGCAGAAGCGCTGGCGCGGGGTCGGCTGCACCAGAAGCTGCCCCATCATAACGTAGGCCTGCTGTGCAGGATGCGTCAGCGTGCGCTCCCGCGCGGGCAGGTTCACCGGAGGATAGCGGACGGGAAGTGGTTCCCGACGTGCAGGCAGGCGCAACAGCTCCTGCTGGAGCTGCTCCAGAGGGAGCTCGGAGAGATTCCCCACCAACACCGCCACCGCCCGCTCGCCAACGTAGAAGCGCTCGTAGAATGCCTCCACCTCCGGTAGCCCAATTCGGGCAAGGCTGTGCCGGGTCCCGGCTATCGGCAGCGCCAGCGGATGTTCGCCGAAGAGCACCTGCTCGAGCTGTTCGGCGAGGAACTCTTCGGGATCGTCCTCATAGAAGGCAAGCTCCTCCAGGATGATGCGGCGCTCGTGGCGCAGCCGACGCCATGAGAACGCCGGCTCCAGAATGCCCCCGATCAGCAGCTGAAGCGCCCGTGGAAGCTGCTGCGGAAGCACCTGCAGGGTGTAGCAGGTGTGCTCCTTGGTCGTGAAGGCATCCAGCACAGCCCCCAAGCGCTCAAAGGCGCTTGCCCAACGACGGACGGAATAGCGCCGAGTCCGCCCCGCAAGCATGTGCTCCGTCAGGTGTGCTACCCCATTGTACTGCGCGGACTCATCCCGGCTGGCAGCGGCAAACCATAGCCCACAGAGCGCCGAGGATGCCCACGGGAGATGGTCCATTACCACACGCACTCCATTGGGCAAGCAGTGGAACTGCGGTGCGCGGAGTTGGAGCCTCTCTACGGTGTCGGTTGCGTGGCGACGTCGGCGCATTCCCCTGCAGGCAGCGACAGCTGCACCAGTTCCACTCGCCGCTTGGACGTTTTCAGTACCTGGCACGTGTAGGCTCCCAATTGGCAGCAGGCACCTTCCTGGGGAATCTCACCGAAGGTTGCCACCACCAGCCCGCCCACCGTCCCCCACTCCGGCTGCTCCGGCAGCGGTACTGGCAGGTAGCTATTTACCAGCGACAGTGCCGCCGTCGCCCGCACCAGGAAGCTATTCTCCCCAAGCCGCTCCACTGGGGGCTCCTCCTCGTCGTACTCGTCCTGAATCTCCCCGACGAGCTCCTCCAGGATGTCTTCGAGTGTGAGCAACCCCGCCGTGCCGCCGAACTCATCCACCACGATGACCATGTGCACGCGCTGCCGCTGCATCAGGCGCAGGACCTGCTCTGCCGGGTCCTGCTCGCGCACAAACGACACCGGGCGCAAGATATCGTCCAAGATGAGCAGCTCCCGATGCCAGAGCAAGCGCAGGACGTCCTTGGCGTAGACAATGCCGACGATGTTATCCAGCGTACCATCGTAGACGGGCATCCGAGAGTAGCCCTCCTGCAGGAACAGCTCCACAAGCTGCTGCGTGCTTGCCGAGCGCTCGATTGCTACAATCTCGGTGCGCGGCACCATAATCTGGTGAACTCGCAGCTGCGGGAAGCGCAGTACGTTCTCCAAAAGTTGCCGTTGCTGTACCTCCAGGGTTGTCTGCTCCCGCAGCAAGATGCGCAGCTCCTCGGCGCTGTGGAGCTCCACCCCGGGCATCGGACGCAATCCCAAGAGCCGTAGCACCCGCCATGCCAACCAGTTGAGCGCCCGAATCAGCGGACCAAAGAGCAGGACAAAACCCTGTAGCGGAAGTGCCACCCCCAGGCTCACCGCCTTGGGATGTTGGATTGCCAAGGATTTCGGCGCAAGCTCCCCCAGCACGATGTGGAGCACGGTGATGAGCAGAAACGCCGTTGGCAGCGCAATCTGATGCGCCGTCTCCGCACTCAGCGGCAACCCCAGAGCAAGAAAAATCCCCATGAGCAGGCGCGCAACCACCGGCTCTCCAATCCACCCCAGTCCCAGGCTAGCGAAGGTAATGCCCAACTGCGTTGCCGAAAGGTACTCATCCAAATGCTGGCGCATCCGGCGCACCAGCTGCACCGACCAGCGCCGCTGCGGAAGCAGCTCCAGCTGTGCATCGCGGAGCCGGACGAGTGCAAATTCAGCTGCTACGAAAAAGGCGTTGAGCAGAACCAGGAAGGCTGTCAACAGAATCTGCCCGAGCATCACTGAGCGGATGCCGACTCCAGCGGCTCCCACAGTTGCACACTCCGAAAGGTGAGCGCTCTGCCCAGGTGATGCCCGAGATAGGCAGCGAAGAATCCCGCAAGCCGCCGTGCCTGCCTCCACTCGATGGGGAGCTCTCTTCCGGCAGCAAGTTCGCCCAGGAGCGTGGCATCCTGCTCTGCCAACACGATCCCGTGCGGCAGCACTGCGTATTGGACATTGCCGCCGCGCGCTATCTCCTCCACCGGCAATGCAACCCCCAGCACCGCCGTCAAGCGCAGGAGAAAGCCAATGGCAACGGCTTCCGGTCTACTGTGCTCCTCCTCCAACCGCTGTAGAGCCTGCAGGAGCAATCCAAACAGGGGCGGGTTCGATTCGCCGGGCTCCTGCGTCAAGAGCACCGCCTCCGCAACGAGCGAGGCAGCCGCCAGGCGCTCCACCGAGGAGCGCACGCGCTTGGGAAAGCTCACCAGCTCTGCCGTGCGCAGGAGGTACAGCTCCTTGCGTGGGGTGTAGTAAAAGCTCACGCGGCTATGGCAGAAGAGCTCCAGCGCCGCTGCACGCTCTGAACCCTGGCGCCGCGCACCCTTTGCCAGCACCGAACACTTCCCGTAGAGCGCCGTGTACAGGGTGGCAATCAGGCTGGTTTCGCCAAAGCGCTGGGTCCGCAAGACCACGGCAGGTGTCTCTACGAGCATCCTCAGTTGGGCTTGCACAGCTGTGGGATTGTTTCGCCGAGTGCTTCACTCATCGGTGCGGGCTCGAACGCTGAGCGCTCCCCGCACATCGCCCAGCCGGAAGTTCCGTGCCCGGTCCTCGGGATAGCGCTCCTGCAGCAGTTGCGCCACCGCCGGAGGAATCTCCTCGGCACTACCATGGCACATCAGGCAGATTGGGTTGCCCAACACGATCGGTTTGAGCACGTGGACGTAGCTATCGTAGCGCAGCACCACGACCGTATCCAGTGTGCGCCCCTCCTGCTTCCACTGCTGGAAGCGCTCAATCCAGTATGACTCAAGCGAGTCGGCTCGATTGCGCGGATTGCGCCACCGCAGGGCGGCTCGGCGCAGCTCGATGCCGTGCTGGCGAGCGTATTCCTCGGTGAACCGCTGTGCCGTATCGGCGCAGATGCGCACGGCAGCATCCGGACCCGATTGCAGCGATTGCAGCAACAGCCCCTGCAGCCGCTGAAGGAATCCATTGCCAAGCGCCAGGAGTGAATCCGCCGAATACCTCACCAGGGAACGCTCTGCACGCTGCTGCCACCACCACAACATCCCCAGCACAATTGCCATGAGCGCCAGGAAGAGCAAGCCTCGCTGAAGGCTCCGTTCAGCGCTGCGTGCCATCGTACGTTAGATTCGGCATCGTGCTCCTTGCCAACAGTAGCGTGTACGGGCAACCACGCGGTAGCCCAGGCGTCGCAAGGGTTGTGGTACCCCATGCAGAAACCATGCTGCCCAGCGCCATACCCCTCCCAACTGCTCCAGCACCTTTAGCACCGCTGCTTCTCCTGAAAAGCTCTGTCCGGCAATGCTGAGCCGGACCGCACCCGCATCCGGTGGCAATGGGAGAAGGCGCAGCTCCACCGCACGGTCCCGCGCCCGGCGCTGCAGCCACCGTCCGAAGCGCCGGCAGAGAGCGCACTGCTCATCTATCCAGAGCTGGAGTTCCGTAGCCATTCCAATGCGGTCCACGCAACCGCTGCCAGCAATGCAGTTCCAATTGGCAAGGCGTCCTCGCTTGGAGCGAAGGACGGATGATGCAATCCCGGCATTGTCGGAAGCTCCCGCGGGCGCACCCCCAGCATCCAAAAGGCTGCAGGGAAGCGCTGGCTGTAGTAGGCAAAATCCTCCGCCCACATCACCGGGGCGAAGGGGAGAACGCTGTGTTCGCCGAGCAGGGATTGCGCCACGCTGCGCACCAATGCCGTCGGCTGAGCATGGTTGACCAGCGGCGGATAGCCGGAGTGCACCTCCAGCTCGGCTTCCACTCCGTGGAGTTGCGCAATTGCCTGTGTTGCCTGCTGGATCTGCCCCAGCGCCCACCGGCGCCATTCTTGGGAGAAGCTGCGCAGAGTTCCCTTGAGCTCAACCTGCGCGGGGATGATGTTCGTAGCCGCCCCACCGTGGATGGCGGTCACCGAGAGCACCGCCGGCTGAAGCGGGTCGCGGCGCCGGCTCACCAGTGTCTGCAGATGCACGACGAGCTCGGCTGCCGCTACGATAGGATCCCCACTGCGATGCGGCTGCGCAGCATGCCCTCCAGCAGCCCGAAGATGCCAGTAGAGCTCGTCGGTGGAGGCAAAGATCGTGCCCTCGGCAAGCGCAATCGTGCCGACCGGAGCCTCTGGATAGACATGCTGCCCGAAGACCATCTGCGGCGGCATCGGCGCAAGAGCGCCCTGTTGGAGTATCTGCACGGCTCCGCCGGGGAGCTGCTCCTCGCCCGGCTGGAAGATGAGCAGCACGGTGCCGGGAAGCCGCTCTTGATGCGCCTTGAGAAGCGCCGCTGCCCCCAGGAGCATCGCCGTGTGCATATCGTGCCCGCAGGCGTGCATTACGCCATCGTGGACCGAGGCGAAGGGTAGACCGGTCTGTTCCTGGATCGGCAGCGCATCAATATCACAGCGCAGCGCTATACAGGGCGACGCCTCCCCAATGGTGGCGATCGTGCCCGTTTCAAGCACCGTGCGGAAGGGGATCCCCAGCTCCCGCAGCACCGAGCGGATGTACTCCGCCGTGCGGTACTCCTGGAAGGAGAGCTCCGGATGCCGGTGCAGAGAGCGCCGATGTGCCACAAGGAAGGCGCTCTGCTGGTGCGCAAGCTGGAGCCAATCCGGCTGCATCAGCTCAGGTCCTCCAGCGTGACCTCCAGGGTGTCCTCCCCTATCCACTCCACCTCCCCCTCCAGGTACAACGCCTGCAGATGTGGGAACTCCCCTTCCCAATCCACCACGAGCAGGCTTCGGCTGGTGGGCAGGATCTCCACAGGCGGTCGGACCCCGTAGCGCTGTGCCGCCACCAACGCCAAGGCAATTGCAGCGGTGCCGCAGGAGCCCGTCTCGCTCTCGACTCCGCGCTCGTAGGTCCGAACTGCAAAACTGTTCTCCTGCGCGCGCACGTAGAGGCTGACGTTGACCCCTGCGGGGGCGAACTCCTTGGCATAGCGCACCTGGCGTGCCAGCGGCTCCAGGGCAAAGCGCTCAAGCTGCTGCAGCGTCGGCGGTTGCCCGATATCCTCCAGTGCGATGAGGGCGTGCGGGGCACCCACATCCACGCTCCACAACAGCAGCTGCTGGTCCGGAAGCTCAACCGTCCGCTCTTCGGGAAGCCGCGTCGGGGGTGCCATCCGCAGGCGAATTCCCCGCGCACTCGGCGTTGCTTCCACTTCCTGCCCTGCCAGCACCAAGCGCACCGGGGGCACCACGCCCTGCTGCCGAAGCACCACTGCGGCAGCGCATCGGGCACCGTTGCCGCAGAACATCCCCGTAGAGCCGTCGGGGTTGAAGTAGAGCACCGGCACGGGCTGCCCAGGTCGGATTGCTTCAATCACCAACAGCCCATCAGTCCACGGACACAGTTGTGGCGCCAGTGCTCTCCAGAACTCCGGTAGATACCGCCGCTTGCGCGACTGCACTACCGTGAAGACGTTCCCCGCACCCGAAAGGTAGCTCACGCGTACCCGCATTACCCCTGCAGCACCTGCTGCATCTGCGTGTGAATCCGTCCGTTGCTTGCCAAGATGTTCGAGCGCGGTTCCAAACGATGAGGTGAACCGTCGTAGTGTGTGACCACGCCTCCGGCTTCGAGCACCAGCAGAATCCCGGCTGCGACATCCCAGGGATTGAGCGCAACCTCCCAAAAGCCATCGAAGCGCCCCGCTGCTACGTACGCCAGATCCAGGGCAGCTGAACCAAGGCGGCGAATCGGCAACCCTTGGCGGAGGAAGCGCACGAAGTGCTCAATGCAATTGCCCGGATTCTCCGCAACGTTGTACGGAAAGCCCGTCACCAGCACCGCCTCGTCTAACTGCTCAACGCTGGAGACGCACAATCGCTGTCCATTGAGCCACGCCCCACCACCCCGCAGTGCCGCGAACAGTTCGCCCAGCATTGGCTGGTAAATTACCCCACACTGCAGCTCTCCGTCGAGCAGCGCTGCAATGCTCACGCAGAAGACCGGAATGCCATGGGCAAAGTTCACCGTCCCATCCAGCGGGTCCACCACCCAGCAGAGGCTCTGCTGACGCCCTTCAAGCTGCCCGCTCTCCTCGGCAAGGAAGCTGGCGTCGGGAAAGCGCCGGCGAATGGTCTCGACGATGAGTGCTTCGCTCTGCCGGTCGTATTCGGTGACCAGATTGTGGCGCCCCTCCTTGCGCTCGATGACCGCAGCGCGACCAAATCCTGTGCGGAGCAGGGCTCCTGCGCGCAGCGCCGCCTCCACGGCGCAGGCAAGGAGCTCTTCGGCATGCAACTGTCCTACCGCCATTGCCCGTATCTCCGGAGAACTCCCACCGCACACCCTGTCAACACGAGTGCACACCCCAGTCCGACAACTCCAGGGGGCAGCAGTGGCTGCAGCGCCGCTGCCAGGAGCGGTCCGAGCACAATTCCGCCCGAGTAGAATACGTAGAGCAGCGCAAACGCGGAGCCGCGTAGCTCTGCCGGCGCCCATTCAAAGGTCTGCAGATGCAGTGCCGGAAACAGGGCGCCGAAGCCGATCCCGTAGAAACCCAGGACGAGCCCGCTGGGCACCACTCCAGCAACCCCCTCCAGCGCTGCCAGAGCGCTCCCCACCAATGGCAGCCCGCCGAACATTCGTAGCCGCAAACGACCGTGCAGCAGCACCATGACCACTGCTGCTACCAATGCCATCCATCCCAGCAGTATGCCCGCCGTTGCGGTCGTACCACCCCATTCCCCAACCCGCAGTGGGAACCGATACGCCAGGATCCCCGCACACAGGGTGAAGCCCAGCGTCAGCAGATATACCCCCAGCAGCGAGCGGGCGCGCAGCACCTGCCACGGACGCGGCAACGACACCCCAGAGGAGCGCACGGTCTCCGGAACATAGCGCCAGGCAATCAGCGCCGCAATCGCCATGATGCCTCCCAGTCCCACAAAGCAGAGCGTTGCTCCGCCAACGCGGTAGAGCGCCCCACCAATCGGGGGAGCAACGATAGCAACCACCGCGATCGCCGCTCCGAGCCGTCCCATCATACGCGCCCGCTCGATTCCGGCGTACTCCCCCGCCGCGGCAAAGAGGGCAGGGATGAACAGCGCCCCGGTGAGCCCGTGCATACTCCGGACGAGCAGCAGCGTCTCAACCCGCTCCGCAACGCCGTAGAGAGGTAATAGCACCGCTGCCCCCAGCAAGCTCCACAGCAGCGAGCCCCGGCGCCCTCCAAAGCCATCCACAACGGCACCGCTGCCCACCTGCGCGACCATGCTCAGCAGGGAATATAGCCCCACGGTCAGTCCAATTGCCCACGGCTGCGCCCCCAGTTCGCGGGCATAGACCGGAAGGACAGGCAACAGAGCGAAGGTGTCGAAAAACCCCAGGAAGGCGATTGCCACAAATGCCCGCTGTCGCGTATCCACGGCAGTCCCTGCTCCCACGCTCCACAGAAGGCGACCCTCGCCGATCGCCTACCGCCAGTGCAGGAGGTGGGACTCGAACCCACACGGGGTGTGCAGCCCCGCCGGATTTTGAGTCCGGCGCGTCTACCAGTTCCGCCACTCCTGCGTGGGCAGAGGGAGAGTCGAACTCCCGACCTCTTGCTTGTAAGGCAAGCGCTCTGAACCACCTGAGCTATCTGCCCGTCGGTGCAAATTTACGCCGTCTTCGCCACAAAGAAGCTTTCCCGTTCGTCCATCAGCCCGTGTAGGCTTTGCACAACGGGCATGTCATGGCACCTGTGACCACGCCATACCGACCCAAGCATCGGATTCGCATCGTCACGGCAGCATCCCTCTTCGATGGGCACGACGCCGCCATCAACATCATGCGGCGCATCATGCAAGCCACCGGCGCCGAAGTCATTCACCTGGGGCACAACCGCTCGGCACAAGAGATTGTCGAATGCGCCATCCAGGAGTACACCCAGGGCATTGCCGTGACCAGCTACCAGGGCGGGCACATGGAGTTCTTCACTTACATGTACGACCTGCTGCAGCAGCGCGGTGTGGGGCACATCAAGATCTTCGGCGGAGGTGGCGGGACGATCCTCCCCTCCGAAATCCAGGAGCTCCACCGCTACGGCATTGCCCGCATCTACCACCCCGACGATGGACGCGCCATGGGGCTGCAGGGCATGATCAACGACGTGCTCCAGCGCTGCGACTTCCTGCCGCCGATTACTTACAATGGCGACCTTCTCAGCTTCGTGCTCCAGCGCGACTATCTCGCCCTTGCCCAATCCATCACACTGGTCGAGGAGTACCCCGAACAGGCTCCGGAGTTCCTGCAAGCCCTGCGGGCGCATCTTCCCGCACGCCCCATCCCGGTCGTGGGCATCACCGGAACCGGCGGCTCCGGAAAATCCTCTCTCACCGACGAGCTGGTCCGGCGTTTCCTGACAGACTTCCCCGAAAAGACCGTTGCCATCCTCTCCGTTGACCCCTCCAAGCGGCGTACGGGCGGGGCACTGCTCGGCGATCGCATCCGCATCAACATGGCAAGCCATCCCCACGTATACATGCGCTCCTTTGCCACGCGTGAGGCTAACGTAGCGCTCAACCCCAATGTCCGCGCTGCCATCGAGATTGCCAAAGCCGCCGGCTTCGACCTCATCATCGTGGAGACCGCCGGCATCGGGCAAAGCGACACCAGCATCGTCGACATCGCCGATGTGGTCCTCTACGTGATGACCCCCGAATACGGTGCCCCGAGCCAGTTGGAGAAGATCGACATCCTGGACTATGCCGACCTAGTCGCCATCAACAAATTCGACCGCTTCGGCGCACAAGATGCCCTGCGCGATGTCCGCAAGCAGTACCAGCGCAGCCATGGGCTCTGGGAGCGCCCCCTTGAGGAGATGCCCGTCGTGGGCACCATCGCCTCCCAATTCAACGACCCAGGAGTCAACACACTTTATGCTCTGCTTGTCAACACAATCGCCCGCAAGCTCAATCTGGATTGGAAACCCCACCTGGACCTACGCTACGAGCTGACGCGCAAAATCGAAATTATCCCTCCGCACCGGCGCTCCTACTTGGGCGAAATCGTCGAGACTGTCGAATCCTACAACCGCTTCGTCGAGGAGCAATCCGCACTTGCCTCCCGGCTCTACCAATTGCACGGCACTATCGAGCTCTACCGCCAGCAGAACAAGGATACCAGCGAGCTGGAAGCAGAATTCGAGCAGCTCTGGAATCAACTCGATCCGCACTGCCGCAGCATCCTGGAGCAGTGGGAACAGAAGTGCCAGCGCTACCGCACCGAGGAATTCACCTACACCGTCCGCGGCAAGGAGATCCGCGTGGCGAACTTCACCGAAAGCCTCAGCCGCCTGAAGATCCCCAAGATCGCACTGCCACGGTACCGCGATTGGGGCGATATCCTGCGCTGGTCGCTTCAGGAGAACTTCCCCGGGGAATTCCCCTACACCGCTGGTGTCTACCCCTTCAAGCGGCAGACGGAGGATCCCACACGCATGTTCGCCGGTGAGGGCACTCCGGAGCGTACCAATCGGCGCTTCCATTACCTCAGCTACGGCATGCCCGCGGCACGGCTCAGCACGGCGTTCGATTCCGTAACGCTCTACGGCGAAGACCCGGACTACCGCCCGGACATCTACGGCAAAATCGGCAACTCCGGCGTCAGCGTTGCCACCATTGACGATGCCAAAAAGCTCTACTCCGGATTCGACCTGTGCGCCCCCAATACCTCGGTCTCTATGACCATCAACGGTCCGGCTCCAATGCTGCTGGCGATGTTCCTCAACACCGCCATCGACCAGCGCTGCGAGCAGTACATCCTGCAAGAGGGGCTGCGCGAGGAGGTCGAACGCCGCATCCAAGAGCTCTACAACCGCTATGGCGTTCCCCGACCGGTCTACCAAGGTACCCTGCCCGAGGGGCATAACGGACTGGGACTCCTCCTGCTGGGCGTCTCTGGCGATGAAGTCCTACCGCGCGAAGTCTACGAACGGCTCAAAGCCGAAACCCTGCGCGTTGTGCGTGGCACCGTCCAAGCCGATATCCTCAAGGAGGACCAAGCCCAGAACACGTGCATCTTCTCCATCGAGTTCGCCCTGCGCCTGATGGGCGATATCCAGGAGTACTTCGTGCGCAACAAGGTGCGCAACTTCTACTCGGTCTCCATCTCGGGCTACCACATCGCCGAAGCCGGCGCCAACCCCATCACCCAGTTGGCGTTCACACTGGCAAACGCCTTCACCTACGTGGAGTACTACCTCAGCCGCGGGCTGCACATCGACGAATTTGCTCCCAACCTCTCCTTCTTCTTCAGCAACGGCATGGACCCGGAGTACTCCGTCATCGGGCGGGTCGCCCGGCGCATCTGGGCAAAGGTCATCCGCTACAAGTACGGCGGCAATGAGCGCTCACAGATGCTCAAGTACCACATCCAGACCTCCGGGCGTTCGCTCCACGCCCAGGAGATTGCCTTCAACGATATTCGCACCACCCTCCAGGCGCTCTACGCCATTGCCGACAACTGCAACTCGCTCCACACGAACGCCTACGACGAGGCAATTACTACGCCAACGGAGGAGTCGGTCCGCCGCGCCGTTGCCATCCAGCTCATCATCAACAAGGAGTACGGGCTGACCAAGAACGAAAACCCCTGGCAAGGCTCCTTCTTCATTGAGGAGCTCACGGACATGGTCGAGCAAGCTGTGCTGGCAGAATTCCGCCGCCTCAACGAGCGCGGTGGTGTGCTCGGCGCCATGGAGCTCATGTATCAACGGGCAAAGATCCAGGAGGAGTCGCTCTACTACGAGCAGCTCAAGCACTCCGGCGCACTGCCCATCATTGGGGTCAACACCTTCCTGGGCAAGGATGGCTCGCCCACGACGGTCCCCGGCGAAGTGGTGCGCTCCACCCGCGAGGAGAAGGAGCAGCAGATTGCTAACCTGCGCGCCTTCTGGCAGCGCAATGCCGAGCGCGCTCCCGCCGCACTGGAACGGCTCAAGCAAGCCGCCGTCCGTGGGCAAAACCTCTTCGATGAGCTCATGGAAGCCGTCAAGGTTTGCTCCCTGGGGCAGATTACCCACGCCCTCTACGAAGTCGGCGGGCAGTACCGTCGGGCAATGTAGGGGGCAAAAAAATACCCTGTCTCCGCTGGCGGAGACAGGGCTGCCCATTCCACCTGTCTATCGTACCACGACCAGCGGAAGACGGGCACGCTGCTGCCCTATCTGGACGTCCACTGAGTAGACACCGGCGGCATATTCCGCGAGAGCAAGCTCTACCCGCTGTACCCCTGCCGGAACCCTCAGCTGCTGTATAAGCCGTCCTGCAAGGTCCCGCAGCTCCAGCGTAGCTCCAGGTTGTTCCTCCGGTAGCAACACTGCCACAGCTTCCGTTGCTGGGTTCGGATGCAAGCGTATCCCAAGCGCCTGTGCAGCCTCACGGATTCCTACCACCCCCATCCCACTCAGCAGGACGATGGATTCCTCCTCCAATGGATCATTCGAACGCAGCACCAGCTGAGCCGAATGCAAACCTTCGCGCGCGGGGCGGAATTCAATGTCCAGCTGTGTCTCTTGCCCAGGCTCGAGAACTATTGGGACAACATCGCGGTCGGGCACATTGAAGGAGCTGGCATCCTGTCCTTGAAGCTCGATTTGCTCGATGCGTAGAGTCCCCTGCCCACTATTCGAAACCGTCAGCGTTCGGGTCGAACGCTGCCCAACCTGCGTACTGTCAAAGCGAATGGAGTAGGCGCTCAGCGCAATCCTGGGCTGCCCCTGCTGCGTACCGCCACCTAAAAGCCACGTTACAATACGCTCAAGGATCTGCAAGCGGAGTTGCCCATTGGCAATCGCCTCCGGACCAAAGCTTGTATAAACCACCCGCGCACCGCTGGGCAGGATCACGCGCACGCCTCCCAACGCCGAGGGCGTGTTGTCGTAGTAGAAGACTGCCCGAGCAGGGCTGCCCGCAGCCGTGGCGAAGATGTCCGTGTAAAGGTTGTAGTACGAGGTGCTGGTGTTCGCCGTTGCGGTGATGCCATCGCCGATGGAGTCCCCCGCCATCCCGCTGATGGGGAAGGAGCTCAAGTAGATGTTGCCACCACTTTGCGTAAAGCGCTGCTGCAGGCGCGTATACTGGATGCCCAGAGTGGTGCGGAAGAAGTTTTGCACATCTGGCAGCCGATTGGTCGAATTCGGGTCAAATGCCCAATAAAGCCCAGCATTGGCAGCGATGTACACCCGTGTGCCCGCTTGCAAGGCTTGCTGCAGGTCATTCCAGATGTAGTCCAGGCTGCCATCTGCTGCCCGCAGGGGCACAGTTCCCATCGGCAGGATTGCAAGCTGGAACTGCTGCATAGGGAATGCCTGCATCACCTCCGGCAGCAGCGGCAGCGGAGCAAAGTCCTGCCCAATCGCGGGAAGCTGCTTTCCCGGCTGCCAATACACGGAGCCAAACCAGCTGTTGGCGCCCCAGTAGGCAACGTAGCGGGTGTTCTCCGAGAGCAGTCCCACCAGCACCACTGTATCGCGGAGCTCCACAATCGTCCCCGGCTGACCACCGCCCAACAGCTGTGGCTTGATTACCAAATGGGCATATTCAGCTTGTGCCGAGGTGCTCACCTGCAGCGTGAAGCGTTGAGATTGTCCGGCAGGGATCTCCACCGAATCGGGCGTGATGCTCACGCTCCACCCCTGTGGCACAAGCGACGCCGATGCATCGATGTGGAGCCGGAAACTGTATGGACGGTTGCTCAAATTGCGCAACGTCAGCTCCTGCGTTATCTGCTGCGAGCGCGGCACTTGCGCAAACTGAGGCGTGGGCGCCACCACCTGAACCTGAACGTAGGTGAGCTTCTGCTCCAAGTTTGTGCCTGCATCGATGACCTCACGAGTGGAGGTGTTCTGCACAAACGCCGTCACGTAGTCCTGACCAGGAGGCCAGAGCTCCCCTGTACCCACTTGGTAGGTGAACTGGAAGCTTTGCTCCTGCCCTGGCGCCAAGCTGCCCGAAAGCGCCGTTCCATTGGCGTTGGGCAACATCTTCATCATGGCGTCGTAGAAGACCGTCTCGCCATTAGAGTTGGGAATACGCCTGGGCAAGTCAGGGATTTCCACCTTTCGATTGAGCACAACCACGTGAAGGACATGCCCTGCAAGATCTATTGCCTGCCCAGAGACGTTGCGCACTCGGACGGTAATGGCAATCGTGGGGGCATTTTGGCGATTCTCCTCAATTGAGATTGACAGGCGCACCGGTTGCTGAAGCCGTTGCTGCAAAACGGTGGGAAAGGTCGATGAACGCGGGTCGATCTTCAGGCTTCCCATCACGTAAGCATCCGGGATGCTGTTGACCCCGTAATACTGCCGCCGTGCATCGTTATCTGCCCGATTCGCCAAGTAGAAGGGGTCGTTCGTGGGTTGCGGCCAATACATGTGGTAGCGCACAGAGATAATCCCTGCGGCGGGATTTACAACTCGGTTGAGCGCTTCGGAAGCCTCAACACATGGCGGACAGGTTGCACTGGTAAACTCCTCGATGAGCACGTACTTCTTGGGCGTCTGCGCCCACAGGGGAATCGCGCACAGCAGAGCGACAGCAATACGCTTCATGGTACCCTCCTGCTGTTGTGAGCAAGTGTTGTTACCTTCGAGCAACAAATGTACGCAAAGCGCCTGACGTATCAGCCGCGTTCGAGCAGGTCCACTTCCCTGATGCGCCGCTGCTGTGGGTCCACCCGAAGGGTGGACAGCGCAAAGGGCTGCAGGTGAACGTCTGCAGCAATTCCCCACACGGGGAGTTCCACTCGGCAGTGGCGGGCACCCCCGGTGGGGTTCCACAGCCGTACGATCACGGCATCGCCCTGTTCGGCTTGCTTGAGTGCTGTGCACACGACTACGGGGTCGCTCACAGAGAGCAGTGGCTGTGGAGGTGTTCCACTTCCGGAGAACATGAGCGGGAACACAATCGGCGGTTGCAGATGCTGCTGCGCTTCGCGCTCGAGCTGTTCGAGCCGCTGCTGCGCCGGTCCGGCGTTGAGCCAAAAGCGGAAGAGGTGCTCCCCCTGGTCCAGCCGTGCGGTGAAGCGGTCCGGAGGCACTATCTGGGAGCTCTCCCCACTGGGATGCCCGGCATAAGCAGGCGAGCGCACCAGTGAGAGCCGGAGCTCTCCGCTACGGCAATCCACGCCGTAGGTGGAATCGGTGATACAGCTCAAGGCATACTCCCCTTCGTGCAAGCAGACCCAGCGCTGGGCAACCTGCTCGCTGCCGTTTGCCGGAAGTTCCTCAACGGCGAACATACTCTGCCCCAGCAATCGTGCATGGAGCAACGTCGTTGGGAAGCAGAGTTTGAGCAGCGCATTTCGCTCGTTCCAAAACAGGCGCAGCCGCAGCTCCAGTTCGGTTCCCTCGTGCGGAATCACGTAGTGCAGGCACGCAAAGGAGCGATACCGGTAATGCAGCAGCGCCTCGACGATGGTGCAGAGCTCGCCCTCCTCGATGATACGCACGGGATGGAGCGGCTCCACAACACCGGCGAACTCCGCTGCGCGCGCCTTGGGCAAGGGGCGGAATCGTCCGATGGTGCGGTCGAAGCGGCGTCGCTGCATTCCCCAGGCATCGGCGTCGTCGGCAAGGAGACGCAGCAACCCCATGCCGGCACGTGCGTAGTTGCGACCGCCGACGGCGTAGCGCTCCAGTAGCCCCGTGGTTCGGCTGATTTCCACTTCCAGCCACGGGGTGCGGATGCGGATTGCCCCTGCCGGCTGTGTCTGCACCGCAGGCGCGGTCATCACAGGCTCCAGACGGCACTCGAAGCGATGCATCTGCTGCGGTTGCAGCAGTGCAGAGAAGAGAATTCGCTTGCGTATCCCCAGCGCCCAAGCTCCCTCGGGCGTGAGCTCCTGGCAGGGGATCGGCTCCCCCTGTGCGGACACCTGCACACGCCACTGTCCGGCTGCGAGCTCCGGCTCCTCCACGTGCAGCTCGCACTCCAGAAGCGCCCGCACAGGGTAGGGATGCGGGTTGTACACCAGCACCGGCATCACTCCGGGTTCAGCAGGCTGCTGCCCGGCGCTGAGCGCAAGGAATGCGCCAAACTTCAGCCGCGCGAGGAGCTCCAGCCCATGCTGGAGCCGGCGCAGGGCGGATTCATACGCCTGCTCCGTCGTCGTGCCACCCAGGACGTCATGGAACTGGCAGAAGAGCAGGTCGCGTAGCGCTGCATCCAGCTCCTGCTTCGGATAGGGCAGCGCGCCATTTGCCGCCGCGCACGCACACAGCTTCTCCGTCAGCAAGTACTCGTCCTCCAGGCGGCGGTACAAGCGCTTGAGCCGAATCTGCGAGGTATACGCTCCCACCGCCCACGGGCGCAGGCTGCGTTCGACGACCGGCAATTCTACCCCCTGCAGTGCCTGCAGGTACATCTCCGGCGTTGCATGTTGTAGTTGCAGTCCTTCGCGTTCGAGCCGGCGGAACTCCTCCACATCCTGCGCCGAGGGTCCACCGCCGTGATTGCCCACCCCCCACGGGAAGAGCATGGGTGGCTCTGCCGGAGCAGATGCAAGCCATTGCTCGAGCTTCTGTGCGGCTTTCCCAGCAGGCGTGTTATAGTGTGAATCTGCGCGAATGGCAAGCACACGCGAACCATCCACGCCCTGCCACACGAACACGCTGGAGGGCAGCGGCAGCCACTGCTGCGGGGGGCGGCAGAAGATGTACCCCCGGTAGCCGCTGCGGGCAAGGATCTGAACCAGCCCCCGAGAGTGCCCAAAGGAGTCCACATTGAGCGCAACCACCGGCTCCGCGCCGAACCGCTCCTGGAAGTAGCGCCGTCCCACCAGAATTTGCCGAACGATTGCCTCCCCACAGGGCAGGTTACAGTCCGGTTGCAGATACCATCCCCCGGCGATGTGCCACTGCCCCCGTTTGACCAACTGCCGAATGCGCTCGAAGAGCTCGGGGGCGTACTCCTCGGTCCATTCGTAGAGCAACGCCTCATTTTGGTTGAAGCGCAGCTCTGGATAGCGCTCGCACAGCGCCACGACGCTGCGGAAGGTCGCCAGCGTGACGGCAACCCCTTCGGTCCAATCCCACAGCCACATCGGGTCAATATGCGTCTGCGCCAGGAGGTAGACCTTCGGCGGCATAGAGCCAACTGGGACGGAGGACAGACCCGCGGTCGGGAAGTCGCAACACCGAAACGAAGGCATCCAGCTCCTCCTTGAGCTCCTCGCGGTGGGTGATGATGCCGATGGGGCGCCCCGAGCGCGCCAGCGTCCGCAGCGTCTGCACCACCAGATGGAGATTGTTGCGGTCCAGGCTTCCGAACCCCTCGTCAATGAAGAACAGCGAGCGCTGCAGCCGGGATTGTGCCCGCACCCAATCCGAAAGCGCCAGCGCCATTGCCAATGAAGCTTGAAAGAGCTGTCCGCCAGAGAGGGTCTTCACCGAGCGCTCCCGCCCGCCGTGGAAGAGGTCGAGAACCCGCAGTTCGGACTTGCCCTGCCGGCTGACCTTCAGCAGCAGAGCGCCATCGGTCCATTCACGCAGGTAGAGATTCGCCTGCTCGCAGAGGCTGTGCAGGTAGTTGCTCGCCACGAAATCCACAAAGGCTTGCCCGCGCAGCACCTTCGCCAGTTGCTCCAGGAGTGCCCGGCGCTGGTCCAAGGCGTGGAACCGTGCTTCCAACTGCCTCCGCTCCTCCAACTGTCGGAGAAGCTGTTCGAGCTTCTGCTGTATTGCTCCGAGCCGACGGTCCAGCTCTTGCCTGTGCTGCTCAAGCTGCTCGATGCGTTTCTCGAAGCGTTCGTGCTCTTCGAGCTTATACGCGCGGGCATCGGGTTCGAGCTGGGCGATTCTCTGTTGCAGTCGCCCGTAATCATGCTCGAAAGCTTCCAGCTCCTGCGCTTCACGTTCCAGGTCGGGCATCGTGGCAAAGAGCTCCTCCAGGGCTTCCACGGCGATGCCCAGCTGCGCACAGCGTTGCTGCAGCTCGGCGTGCACTTCGGCACAGCGCGCCTGCTGCTTTTCGTACTGGCGCTGGGATTCGCTGAGCTCGCCGCGAAGCTGTTCGCAGGTGCGCACAAGCTGGGTGTATTCCGATTCCCGTTGCCGGTACTGCTGCTCCAACTCCGCAAGCCGATGCTGGAGCTGCTCGGCTTCGGCGCTGGGGTTCTCCGGCACCGCCTCCAGACCGCGCTGGACGAGCTCCTGGCGGAGCTGCTCCAGTACGGCATTGCGTTCGTGGAAGCGCTGCCGGAGCTGCTCGCTCTCCGGCTGCCGCTCCTGGAGCAGCTGCTCGAGCTGGCGGACTTGCTGCTCGAGCTGCTGGAGTTGGCGCTCCAGCTCAGAAAGCTGCCGACGCAGTGCATCGCGCCGGGAGCGCAGTTGGGAACACTCCAGCGCGTCGGGCATGCCCCAGCCGTCCCACCGGAAGCAGGTGCGGTGCTTGTGGAGCTGTTCGGCAACCGCTTGCAGGCGCAGGGTAAGCTCGTGGCGGCGCTCCTCCAGCACCTGTAGTTGCGCGCGCAGCCATTCGATCGCTTTCGGAAGCTGCTCCAGGCGCTGCTCGCAGTCGCGCTGCTGTTGTTCAAGCTGCCGTACCTGCTCGGCAAGTTCTGGGCTTGGGGCAAAGGGTGAGGGATGCTCCAGCGCGCCACACAACGGACATGGCTGCCCGGGATGGAGCTCACTGCGCAGAGCAGAAAGCATTCGGTGGCGTTCCAACTCCTGGGCACGGCGGCGAAGCTCACGCAGCTGCGCCTCCTGACGGGCATACTCCTGCTGGAGCCGCTCGAGTATGCCTTCGGGCTGGCTGATTGGGAGTGATTCAAGCTCGGGGAGTCGGCTCCAAACCTTTCGGCACAGCTCCTGGCGGCGGGCTGCAAGCTGCTGCTCCTCCTGGCACAACCGCTCCTGTTCGCCGATGAGCTGTTCGTACCGCTCCTGCCAGGGGATGAGCTCTTGGAGCTCGTCCAACTGTGCTCGGAGTTCCTGCTGCCGCTGCCGGAGCTGCTGCCACTGGTGCTGCAGGCGCTGCTGCTGGGCGCGCGCTTGCTCAAGCTGTGCTGCGAGGGCATCGGTGTGCTCCCGAAGCTGCTGCACCTCCTGCTGGAGAGCGAGCATCTGGGCGGCGCGCCGGTAGAGCTGTACGAGCTCCTGTACTCGATGGCGCTGCTCGTAGTGCTGGCGGAGCTGCTGGAATTGCAGCTCCAGGTGAGCCCGCTGCTGTTCGGCGGCTTCCCATCGCTGCTGGAGCTGGATGCAGCGCCGGTGCGACTGTTCCAGCTGCCGGCGCTCCTCTTGGAAGCGTTCCCAAAGGTGCCGAAGTTGGCGCTCATATGCCTGGAAGCGCTCCAGCCGCTGACGGCGGCGGCGCATCTCGGGTTCTCGCTGTTGGAGTTCTTCCAGCTTCTGGCGGCATGCGGTGTACTCCTGCCAACGGTCGCGCTGTTGCCGGAGCTGCTCCTCCTGTTGGCGGAGCTGCTTGAGCTCCTCGGTCAATCGAGTCCACTCATCCTCGCAATGCTGGAGCTCTTCGTGGAGCTGCTGCTCGCGCTCCGGTGTTGCATGTGCGAGTGCCTGCAGCTGCTGCTGGCAGGATTCGTATTCGGCGCGTGTGCGCTCCCGAAGCTGCCGGAGCGCCTCGGTGACGTCATAGTGGTGCAGGGCAAAGAGCTCTGTGAGCACCTCCGTGCGCGCTTTGACCTCCATGCGGAGGAATTCATCGAAGGTACCCTGCGGCAAGATAACTGCTCGGCAGAAGTTCTCGTAGGAGATGCCCAGGAGGTCTTCGACATTGCATTCCACGGGCTGCCAGTCCCCGTCGCTCCAGCGGTAGGCAGAGCGCTCGGTTTTGAGCTCTCCGCGTGGGTTTCGATACGCTCGGAGGATATACCGGTAGCGCGGCGCCTGCAGTGGGGCATCCAATCGGAACTCCAGCTCTACCTCCAGCCGCTGGGTGAGCGGATTGGCGATACTCTCCAGGCGTCTGCCCTCCATGCGCGGGGCGCGCCCGTAGAGTGCCAGGATTATCGCCTCCAGCAGTGCCGATTTCCCACCACCGGTAGGACCCAGAATGCCAAACAATCCCCCTTCGAGCAGCCGTCCGAACTCAAGCTCCTGCCGAGTTCGGTAGGAGAAGACCCCCTGCAGGCTCAGCCGGACCGGGATCATTCCACTGCCTGCTGCAGTGTCCACAGCTCACGGAAGAGCTCCTCCAGCTCGGGGCTGGGGTCGGTCCCCTCGCGCTCCCGGTAGAAGGCACGGAAGAGCTCCAAAGGGTCGAGTCCCTCCACGCGTGCGTGCGGTTGCTGAGTCTGGGAAAGCGGCACAGTGAGCGGATCCAGAGCGATCTCCAGCCGCTCGTGTGCCCGGCGCAACTGCTCCAGCTCGCCTGGTCTCAACGGGCAGGAGAGCAGCAGCCGGACGTACGCAGTGGGGTGCTGCTCCAGGAGCCGGAGCGCCTCCTCAAGGCTCTGCGCCCGAAGCTGCACAATGGAGCAGCCTCCACTGAGCCGATAGCGCTCGTAGCGAACCTGATCGGCGGAGAGCTCCAGCAGCACAACGGACTTCTCCGGCGCGGGATCGGTCGCACTGTACTGCAGCGGACTTCCCGCGTACACAACGGGGCAGCACCCGCCGGAGAGCTCCATCGGGCGATGGAGATGCCCCAGGGCAACATAGTCGATACCCTCCGGGAAGCTGTTCACGCCAATGGCTTCGGCGCCGCCGAGCGCGCTCGGGCGCTCCTCCTCGTCCTCCTGTGGTGGCTCACCTTCGGCGGGGATGCAGTAGAGGTGCGCCAGGAGCACCGTCGGGGCATCTGGGCGGAGCTGTTGCACGCCGTGCCGCCAGCGATGATGCAGATATTCGGCTTGGGACTGCTGCAGCCGCTCCCCGAGGCGCACCTCCGACACATACGGAGTCAACAGCAACTGGAGCGGCTCCTTCCAGCGCGGATGCAGGAGGCGTACCGCTCCGGGAGCCAGCTCCTCCAGTATAGCTTCTCCCAGGCTCAGCCGCGCCGACGGCAAAGCAGCAAAGGGGAGTCCAGCAAGCAGGATTCCCAGCGGATAACCCCAGCGCGCGCGGGCATCCAGCCATTCGGGCAGATCGTGGTTGCCCGCAATTGCCACCACGATGCGCGCTCCACCTTCAGCGAGCTCAAAGAGCACATCGTAGAAGAGCCGCTGAGCTTCCACCGGTGGTGTCTTCGTATCGAAGAGATCGCCGGCGATGAGCACTGCATCGGCACGCCACTCCCGGGCAAGGCGCACAAGCTCTTCGAGCACCCTCCGCTGCTCCTCCAGGCGCTCAAAGCGCCCAAAGCGTTTGCCCAAGTGCCAATCCGCTGTATGCAGAACCCGGAGCATACCACAGCCATGCCAGTACGGCGCAAAGTTAGCAACTGCCCACACTGCATCCCGCACCAAAGAGGCGCTGTGGTTCGTCCTTTGCCGTGCGTTGCAACGTAGTCAAGCTTCCCATGCAGGCGCGCCTACGGGTTCGGGTTCAGGGACGGGTGCAAGGCGTTGGATTCCGCTACTTTGCCCTCCAGCATGCCCGCCGATTGGGCTTACGGGGATACGTGCGCAATTGCCCCGATGGCAGCGTAGAGGTCCTTGCCGAAGGCAACCGCACCGCACTGGAGGAATTGCTTGTGCTCCTGCGGCAGGGTCCGCCGGCGGCACGGGTGGAGAGGTGGCATGCGGAGTGGGAGCCATACGAAGGAAACTTACCGCTGTTCCAGATTGTGCCCTTCAGCACAGAGCAGCAATGGAGCTGACGCAGGAGACCGTCGTTGTCATCACGGGAGCCTCGTCCGGAATCGGTGCAGCAACGGCACGCCGCTTTGCTCGGGAGGGCGCACGCGTTGTGTTAGCAGCCCGACGCGCCGAGCGACTCGCCGAAATAGCCCAAGAGCTGCGCCAATCGGGAGCAACGGCACTGGCGATCCCAACCGATGTGACCGATCCGGAGCAGGCACGCCGCCTCATTGAGCAGACTCTTGAGCATTTCGGACGGCTGGACGTGCTCATCAACAACGCCGGACGGGGCTACGTGGGGGCTGTCGAGGAGACAACGCCGGAGATGCTCTCCCGCATGTTCGCTGTCAACGCCTTTGCACTCTGGTACGTCACCGCACCGGCGCTTCCGGTCATGAAGGCGCAGCGCCGTGGGCACATCATCGTCATCTCCAGCGTAGTCGGGCGTTGGGGCTATCCGTACAGCAGTGCATACGTGGCAGCAAAGCACGCAGCCGTGGGCTTTGTAGCGGCATTGCGGACGGAACTTGTGGGAACCGGTGTGGAAGCAAGTGTTGTTTGCCCCGCTGCTGTTGACACAGACTGGGGAAAGGTGACCGAAGGCGGTCCGCTGGGAGACCTCTACATCGCCGGCATCCGCCGCTCCAGAGCCATCGCCGCCGAACGCGGTCTGCCCTTGGCACCACTGTCGCGAATCCTCTCCCCTGACGACATCGCTGAACAACTGGTAGAGCTGGTGCGCTCGCCGCGCAGCGACCTGTTTACCCATCCTGGCACGGCGGAGTTAGCCGAGCTGGCGGCTCGCGACCGCGAAGCGTTGGAGCAGCGCATGTTCGCGTTCTACCTGGGTGTTCAGCAGGTCTACGAGGAATGGCGGCGCAATGCCGCGCCAGAATAGCCTTGTGCTGCTTGCCGCAACAGCCACACTGGCTGCCCAGCCAGCGTGGCAGTGGGAGCGTGCGGAGGTGGACTCGCTGCGCCCACAGATTGTTCTGGTGCTCAGCGGCGGCGGGGCGCGCGGAATCGCGCAAATCGGCGTCCTCCAAACGCTCCACCGCGCCGGAATTCTCCCCGATGCCGTTGTTGGAAGCAGCATCGGGGCAATCCTCGGCGGACTCTACGCCAGCGGCTATAGCCCCGAAGAGCTGGAGGAGTTGGTCCGCCGCACCGATTGGAACACCCTCTTGGCACTGCAGGAGCAGGAGCGGCGCGAGCTCTTTGTGGAGCAGAAGCTCGAGCGCGACCGCAGCCTGCTGACGCTGTACTTTGAGAACTTCCGCCCCGTCCTGCCGCTGGCGATTGTCACTGGCAGCCGCATCACCGCCTTCCTGGAGCAGCTCCTCTGGAATGCACCCTACCAGAGCAGCGATTTCGACCGGTTGCGCTGCCGCTTCCGTGCCGTCGCCACCGACCTCTTGCGTGGAGAGTCTATCGCGCTGAGCTCGGGCGATCTTGCGCTTGCCCTCCGCGCCAGCGCCAGCTTTCCGCTGCGCTATCCGCCAGTGCAGTGGGATAGCCTGCTCCTGGTGGATGGTGGGCTGAAGGCGAATCTGCCCGTTCGCCTTGCCCGTAAGCTCTTCCCGAGAGCAATTCTGATTGCGGTCAACACCGTCGCTCCACTGCGCAGTGCTGAGGAGCTGACCAGCCCATGGGCGGTTGCCGACCAGAGCGTTTCGCTACTCATGCAGAGCTTTGTGGAGCTGGACCGCGCTGCTGCCGATGTGCTCATCGAGCCGGAACTGGGTAGGCACGGCACCCTGGAGTTCTCCAACTTCGATGCCCTGCTTGCAGCAGGGCGTCTGGCAGCTGCGCGGGCGCTTCCGCAGCTCCGCAAGCGCCTCCAACGCCATTGGGATTCCGTGGCACTCCATTTGGCACAGCCCTTGAGCTCCGGCGGGGCGCTTTCGCTCTCTGCGCTTCAGTTGGAGGGATTTGCCCCTGAGGACCAACGCCGCCTGCTCCAGCTTCAGGGGCAGCCCTTTGCCCGCGCGCTTGCAGAGATTCTCCAGTGCGCTGCCGACGGCTGCTACCGACGCCTTGCCTGCAGCACCTTGGTCAACGGAGCAGCCGTCGAGCTCATCTGCCATGCACACCCCTACGAGCAACTCCGCCGAGTGGAGTTCGAAGGCGATTCGCCTCCGGCAGCCGTAGGCGCACTCGTGGAGGCGTCGGGAGCGGTTCTCTCGGAATGCCCGCGCCATCGGTGGCACACCGAAACGCTGCTGCGCACCCTGCTGCACTCCTTTGGGAAGCGCTTTGTGCGGGTAGAGCGCTGGGAAGCCGTGGACTCCTGCCTGGTGGTTCGGCTGTGCACCCGCTCCACTGCACGGCTTCAATGCATTGGGCTTTCTGCTACCGAATGTGCCGAACTGCAGGAGCTTCTCCGTGTGCACCCTGGGCAGCGGTTGCCCGACGACTTCCTCGCTACGTGGAACCGGCTGCGCAACTCTGGGCTCTTCCGGGCGTTGGAGCTCCGCGCGGTCGAGCACGCCGATAGCCTTCTGCTGCAGCCCCATCTGTGGCGGGAGCCCTCCCAGCGACTCCACATCGGCATCCGCAGCGACAATGAGCGTTTCACGCGGCTCTGGTTGGAAGCCCTGCACCATCAAGGGCTTTCCTGGCGCTGGGAGCTACGGCTACAGGGGATGCTCGGTCCACGCGATGCAGCAGCAGCGCTGGGGCTGAGCCTCCACCGCTTGTTCCCGGATATCTGGGCTTCGGCACGAATGCGGCTCTACGCGTCCCAGCAGCTCCTGCCCGAATTTGCCGAGGAGCCCTCGCCCACGGGCTGGCGCATCCTCACCCGCGGAGAGCTGCTCCAGCAGCGCATTGGCGCGCTTGCTTCCATGAGCTTCCCCTTCCAGCCCAATGGCATGCTGGAGAGCTATCTCCGGCTGGAGCGCCAGCGCGAGCATTCCAGCACCAGCACCCCTACCCCGTTCTACCAAGTCCTGCTCTGGGGCGCATCCTTCCGACACGACGACCGTGACCGTGCTGAATTCCCCACTACTGGGCAGCTCTTTGCCCTGACGCTGGAGGGAAGCCTCCCAGGCATTCGGAAGGCGGTCCCCTTCAGTCGGGCGCATCTGCACTACGAGCACGCAACCAGGCTCCAGAACGCCCACACGCTCACCGTTGCCATCGAGTTCGGTTCCGGCGATGCCACAATGCCTACAGTGGAGTTCTTCTCGCTCGGTGGACTCCGTAGCTTCCTGGGGATGCGCGAGGGGCAGGGGCGCGGACGGCAACTCCTGCGCACGGCGATGGAATATGCCTTCCCCAGCCTCGTGCACCTGTGGTTCCCGACAACCGTCTTTGTTCGATGGAACGCCGGCAGCGTATGGGCATTCCCCGAACAGATTCGACTCTCGGAGCTGCGGCACGGCATCGGCATGGGCATCGTGCTGGAGACCCCCATCGGATTGGCTCAGGCAGCGATTGGACGCAGCTTCCGCTTCTTCCAAAGTGGGCGCTTCCTGCGCTGGGGTCCGACTCTGCTCTACTTCAGCCTCGGCAGCCACATGCCATGAAGCAGCCCATCGTCACGGTCTTTGGAAGTTCCCGCAGCGGACCGGAGGAGGGAGCCTACCGGGAAGCGGTCCTGCTGGGTGAGCGCTTAGCAGCCGCGGGGATCGGCATTGCAACTGGCGGCTACGGCGGCATCATGGAAGCGGCTCTGCGCGGAGCAGCTCCCTTCGATGTGCCCAGAATCGGCGTCATCACCGATGAGCTTCCGCAGCGTCGCGTCAACCCGTTCGTCAGCGAGCTCATACGTACGCAGAGCTATTTGGAGCGCCTACAGCAACTCCTACGCTTGGGCGATGCCTACGCAATCCTCCCCGGTGGCACAGGCACACTGCTGGAACTGCTCTCCATCTGGGCACTGAGTGAACGCGGGCTGCTCCCCTCCAAACCAACGGTCTGCATTGGCACTCAGTGGAACGCATTGCTGGACTACCTCCGCTCTCGGCTTGAGGGCTCTCCTGCCGTGCCATCGCATTTTGCTATCGTTGCAACGGCACAGGAAGCCGCTGCATACCTGATTGCTCGGCTTCGAGGGCAACCGAAGGAGCTACCTATTCGTCAACACAGAGCGCAAGGAGGGTGAGAAGCCATGCGCTCGCTTGTGCGCGAAGTCACTGCATTGGTGCTGTCGGTCACCGCGGTGGCATTGCTCTACAACGCATTCAATCCCACTGGGCTCCCGCTGCTGCGGTCGGAGCAGCGTCTGCCTACCATTGCCGACAGTGTGCTGCTGCACGAGCTAACGGCTCTGGCACCGGACACGGTCTCCGCCTCCCCAGCCCCGAAAGCAGCCCCAGACACCGCAGCGCAGCCACCTGCACGGACGGAGCCTCCGGCAGTAGAGAACTCCGCGGAGCGCTCGCCCACCGTGGCTCGGCATCCTGCCGTAGCGGACACCCAGGGCATCTGGGCAATCCGCTACGAACAGCTTGTGCAACTGCTCAAGCATCCGGAGGTCCTGCTCATCGACGCTCGGCGTCCGGAGGACTTCCAGGCAGGGCATATCCCTGGGGCACGCAACATCTTCGCTTACGACTTCCAGTTGCACATCCCCGAGCTCATCGCCCTTCCCCGGACCAAGCCCGTGGTGATCTACTGTGACGGCGGGCAGTGCGAGCTGAGCCACTACTTAGCCGAGCAGCTCCGCACGCTCGGCTTCCGCAGGATCTACATCTACGAAGGCGGCTGGGCGGAATGGCGCACCCGGCACCCATAGAACCCACCGAGGCGCAGTTTGAGTTGCTCCAGTGGCGCTACGGCATCGTGGGGCGTTCGGCAGCGCTCCGCCGCGCTATGGAGCTGCTGCTACAAGCCGCTCCGACGGAGCTGACCGTGCTCATCACCGGCGAGACGGGCACGGGTAAGGAGCTCTTTGCACGGGCAATCCATGGCTTGAGCCCACGCCGCCGCTATCCCTTCGTTGTGCTCAATTGCGCGGCAATTCCGGAGACCCTGCTGGAATCGGAGCTCTTCGGGCACGTGCGCGGCGCCTTCACCGGTGCCGTCACCGACCGGCAGGGCTACTTTGAGATTGCCAACCGCGGGACGCTGTTCCTGGACGAAATCGGAGAGCTGCCACTGGCACTCCAGGTCAAGCTGCTCCGGGTGCTGGAGACGGGCGAATTCTCCCCGCTCGGCTCCACCGAAGTACGCCATACCGACGTTCGGCTCATCGCCGCAACGAACCGCGACCTGGAGCGCTCCGTCGAAGAGGGCACCTTCCGGCAAGACCTCTTCTTCCGGCTCAATGCCGTGCGGATCCATCTGCCGCCACTGCGGGAGCGCCCGGAGGATATCCCGCTGCTGGTGGAGTATATCGCCACGCGCACGTGCGAACGGCTGGGGATCGAGTTCGAAGGCATCACCCCAGAAGCCCTACAACTGCTCCAGCAATACCACTGGCCGGGCAACGTGCGCCAACTGCGCAATCTGGTCGAAACGATGGTGACGCTGGAACACGGGCGTCTGATCACGCCCGAGCTTGTGCGCAAGTACCTGCCCGAAGAGCGCCCCACCGAGGCAGCTATGCCCGTGCCGGTTCAGCGTGCAATCGTTGCGCTCCCGCGCACAACGGCGCCGCTGGCGGGATTCGATATCGGCTTGCTCTACCGTGTGCTGCTGGACATTCGCAGCGAGCTCTCCGAACTGCGCCGCGCCGTCGCACTGCTTGCCCCAACGCTGGAGCTGCTCGAGCAGAAGCTGGAACGCTTCGAGCAGCATCTGCACAGCGGTGATTCGGACGAGCACACCATCCGATTGCGCGATGAGGCGGATTTCCGGCTCCAGGAGCTGGAGCGTCGGCTCATCCTGGCAGCGCTGAAGCACTTCGGCGGGAATCGGCGCCGAGCAGCCCGTGCCCTGGGCATTAGCGAACGCACCCTCTACCGCAAGCTCTCCGAATACGGGCTGGGAGAGATGCTCTGATGGAGCGCGAACGCATCCAACGGGAGCTGCTGCAGTGGTATTGCCATCACCGCCGTCTGCTCCTGTGGCGGCAGCGGAGTTGGACGCCCTACGAGGTACTCGTGCGCGAAGTCATGCTACAGCAGACCCAGAGCAGCCGAATCGAGCAGGCGCTTCCCGCCTTTCTGCAACGATTCCCAACGCTCGAAGCCCTGGCAGCAGCACCTCTGGCAGAGGTACTGCAGCAATGGGCTGGGCTGGGGTACTACGCCCGTGCCCGCGCCCTCTGGAACTGCGCTCGCCAGCTTCAGCAGCAGTACGGGGCAACCATTCCCGAAGACGAGCGCCTGCTCCGCCGCCTGCCCGGAATCGGTCCGTACACCTCGGCAGCGCTGCTGGTATTCGCCTTTGGGCGACAGGACGTACCGCTCATCGACACGAACATCCGCCGAGTGTTGCTGCGCGTGACTGGCTTGGCTGCTGCGCCGCCTACGCCGGCACAGCTTCGAGAGCTGGCGCGCACATGGATTCCCACAGGCGCTTCGGCACAGTGGCATGAAGCACTCATGGACCTGGGAGCAACCATCTGCACGGCACGCCACCCTCGGTGTGGTGAGTGCCCCATCGCGCAGTGGTGCTGCAGCGCCCACCGTGTTCCACCGCCGCCACCGCGCTCGGCTCGGCGCGAACCCGAGTTCGCCGGTCTCCCGCGCAGACTTTGGCGTGGACGGCTACTGCGGCTCCTCGTCGAGCGCAACCCGCTCCCGCTGGAGCAGGCAGCAGAGCTGCTCTTTGGTCCGGCTCCCTCGGTGGAGCAGCGCCGTTGGCTGCTTGAGCTTGTTGCCGTGCTGGAGCGCGATGGCTTGCTCGACCGCCACAATGGTATCCTCTCTCTGCCCAATGCACCGCAGGCGCTGAGAGAGCCTGTCCCCTCTGCCGGAGAGCCTCGATGAGAGCTCCGCACGTTGCCTTCACCGCCGTCTTTGTCCTTGCCACGCTACCGCAGCAGCCGGATTGTCCGCCGGGCAACTGGGCTCGCAGTGTCCCGAACGAAGCCTTCGGATTCGGCGAGCGGCTGGAATTCGACGTTAAGTACCGCTTCATCACCGCCGGGCAGGCTCACTTCCAGATTGCCCCGCAGCCGCTCTACCGGCACGGTCGCCCCTGCTACGAGATCCGCTTCGAGGTCCGTTCCCTGCCTGTGCTGGACTGGCTCTACCGTGTGCGCGATCTGTACCGCACCGTCGTGGATGTTGCCGGCATCTTCCCCTACGAATTCGAACAGCGCATCCGTGAGGGCAACTACCGACGGGACTTCTCCGCCGTGCTCGACCACGCCAACTGCCGAGCCCGAACAAGCGAAGGCGAGTTTCCTATCCCGCGCTACGTGCAGGACATCGTCTCGGCGTTCTACTACGTGCGTACGCTCCCCCTGTCGAAGATGCCCAAGGACACGGTGCTGCAACTGCAGAACTTCTACGGCACAAAAACCTATGACCTGCGCGTTCGCGTGCATGGCAAGCAAATTGTCACCGTTGCTGCCGGGACCTTCCGCTGTGTCGTCGTCGAGCCGTTGGTCGTCGAAGGTGGTCTCTTCCGCAGCGAAGGACGCATCCTGATTTGGCTGAGCGATGACGACCGCAAGATTCCGGTCAAGGTTGCAACCAAAGTGCTCATTGGCACCATTGACGCAGAGCTGACGAGCTACTCTGGGCTGCGTGGACCGCTTCTGGCAAAGCTGCGATGAGGTATGCCCTGGCATCCCTGCTGCTGGCAGTGATGGCGCTGGGCTCGGAGAGCGCCATTCGGCAGCACTACAGCCGGCTGCAGAGCTTCTCGGCTGAACTGGTCAATGCCGAAGGACAGCGCTTCCGACTCGTTGCCGCGCGAGGGAAGCGCTTCCGGCTGGAAGCTCCGGAGTACCTGCTGGTGTGCGACGGCACCACGCTGTGGAGCTACTACCCAGCGCGGCGGCAGGTGCTGCGCTCGCGCGCTCCCGAGCACACGGGCGAGCTGGAGGAGCTCTTCCTGCAGCTCCTTCAGCACGCCGAGCTGCGCATTCTGCGCCGCTTGGGTGATACCGTCGAGCTCCGCGTCGAACCGCCGCGCGGTGCGGCAGAGTGGTTCCAAGGCGCGCTCCTGTGGCTGCGCCGTTCGGATTGGGCTCCTCTACGGGTAGAGCTCTCCACCGCGATGGGTCCTCAGCGCTGGCACCTGCGGAATTTCCGTGCCAATCCCGCGCTTCCGCCCGACACCTTCCGCTTCCGCCCACCACCGGGGACGGAGGTCCTGGAGCTGGGTCAGTAGCTGCGCTGCTCAAGCTGTGCGATAAGCTCCCGCAGAAGGAGCCGCGCCGGCGTCTGGGGGAGCTGCTCGAGTACCTGCATCACCTGGGCATACTCCTGCGCCATCAGTTGGCGCGCCTCCTGGAGTGTCCCCAGCTCGTCCAACAGCGCCACCATCGCCGGGACCTCCTCTGAGCGTACTCCCCGCTGCTGCCGGTAGCGCACCAGCAGCGGATGCTCCGGAGCCAGCTCCAGTGCTCGAATGACGGGGTAGGTCAGTTTGCCCTCGCGCAGGTCCTGCCCGACCGGTTTGCCCAGCTCCTCCTGGGTGCCTGTGAGGTCCAGCACATCATCCTGCACTTGGAATGCCCTCCCCAGGTGGAACCCCAGCCTCTGGAGCTGTTCGCGGGTCTTGTGTCCAACATGTCCGACGATTGCGCCCATCTCCAGCGCGGCTTGCAGCAATGCCACCGTTTTGCCCTCGATCATGCGCCAGTACTCCTCCAGCCGCGGCTGCCGCTGCGGCAGCTCTAAATCACGCGCTTGCCCCTCGGAGACCTCCAGTACCGCTGAATTCATCACTCTCATCAGCTCGCCAAAGCCAGGGTGTTCCCGATAGCGTTCCAGCAGCCGATAACAGAGCCCCAGTAGCACATCCCCGGCGAGGATCGCAAGCGGTTCCCCCCATGCCTGATGCACCGTCGGCTGTCCCCGCCGCAGCAGTGAGCGGTCCATGATGTCATCGTGCACCAGCGTGAAGGCATGGAAGAGCTCCACCGCCACCGCCGCCTCCAGCGCCTCCATCGGCGATGCCCCCTCCGAGGCTGACGCCAGCATGCACAGCAGGGAACGCATCCGCTTTCCAGGAAGCCGCACAACATAGGCGACGATCTGGCGAAGCACGCTCTGCTCACTCAACTGCTCAGGGACCTGCCGCAGGCACTCCTCGACGCGTTGCCGGAGCTGTTCCACTGTGAAGCCGTGTTCGGAAGCTTGCGTCATGACCTCAGCTCTGGAGGTTCGACTCCACACAACCGTAGCGCTGCAGCAACCACGCTGGGTTCGGTATCGGAGTAGGTGCGCATGACCGCTGCGATGGACTGCGGAATCGGCACCCAAGGCGTTCCCAAGAGCACGGCGATAGCGGGCACTGTTCCGACCAATTCCGCTGCAAGCTCTGCCCAACGCCGCAGCGTATGGGGCGCCACCCGAGGTGCGGCGAAGAACGCCACAACGATAAACTCCGCAGCATCGAGCATCGCTTTGAGCCGCGCCAGCTCCTCGGGGCTAATCTCGGCGCTGACGTAGGCGAAGTCGCACTGCTGCTGCGTGTGCTGCGCCAACAGGCGGAAAAACAGCGTCGCCAGCGGAGACTGCTGCTCCGCCACCAATGCAACCGCGGCGAAGGTGCGGTAGCGCGCAAGCGGAAGCAGCTCTGCAGGTGCTTCAAGCTCGAGCGCTCTCCACGCGCTGGCAAGTGCCTGTGCAAGCTGCTGCAACTGCGGCGGTTCCGGCTCCGGGCTCTCCTGCGCCGGAGCAACCCGCAGGCGCATCTGATGGACCCGGGAGAGGCTCTGCCGGCGCTGCTGCCGAAGCTCCTCTGAGCGCTCCAGGGCATGTTCGGCTGCCGCGATAGCCTCGTCCGGATCGGCGGGCATCAGGAGTAGGTCCACCCCAGCTCGGAGTGCGGCTTCTACGGCTTGTGCTGTGGAGAAGTGGCGTGTGATCGCACCCATATCGAGCGCATCGGTCACGATGACGCCCTCGTAGCCCAACTCCTGCCGCAATGCTGCAACGCAAGCAGGGGAAAGCGAAGCCGGCAGCTCCTGCACTTCCAACGCCGGCACGTGTAGATGCCCCAGCATCACGCTGCAGACTCCCGTGCCAATTGCCGCGCGGAAGGGCTCCCATTCGCGCTGCCGCAGTGTCTGCCCATCTACCGGGAGTGTGGGGAGCTCTTCGTGTGAATCCACCCGCGTTGCACCGTGTCCGGGGAAGTGCTTGGCACAAGCCCAGAGCCCCTGTGCCTGCGTTCCCTGAACCCAGGCGGCAATGTGCGGGGCAGCTTGAGCCGCCGTCTCCCCAAAGGCGCGAACGCCGATGACGGGATTCTCCGGCTCGCTTGCCAGGTCACACACCGGCGCCAGGTTCCAGGTGATGCCAATGCGGCGGGCGTCAGCCGCGATCCATCCAGCAATGCGCGCAGTCAGCTCCGTCTGCCCCAGCCGTCCCAGCGCAAGCGCCCGCGGGAAAGCAACACCATCCTCAAAGCGCATCGGTAAGCCATACTCCAGGTCCGCAGCCACCAGCAGAGGATACGGCGCAAGCCCCACAAGTTCGGTAACGGCAGCAGCAGCATATTCGCAATCCCCGGCGAAGAGGCAGACCCCCCCGAGCCCCTCGGCGACCAGCGCCTGCAGATGTCTCCGGTAGTGCGCATCGCGCCAATACTGGGGGACATCCAGCCGGAGCACGATGCTGCGCAACGCCAACCAGCGCGCCGGTGCACTCATGGCTCAATGTGCACGCTCTCCCCCTCGTGCTGCCGAATCAAGCTCCGGTAGGCGTCCTGAATGCGTTCGGGACGCTGGGTGGCGGGATTCAGATGCACCATCACCGTGCGCGCCCGCGCCAGGAGATGCCCATCGGGCTGCCGGCAGACCAATTGCTCAAAGCCCAATGAGCTACGCCCGACGTAGGCAACGCGCGTGAGCACCTCGTACTCCTGGTCGAACTGCGCCGCGGTGAAGTAGTCAATCTCGATACGGGCAACCACAAAGCGGTGCTTCGTGATGAAGGTCTGCTCATCAATGGGCAAGCCCAGATGGCGGAAATACTCCACGCGCGCCACCTCCAGCCATTGCAGGTAGATAGCGTTGTTGACAATGCCCTGGCGGTCCACCTCGTGCGAACGGACCCGCCCGGAGAGCCGATGCCGGAAGTGCTCGGGTTGGAGGACATTCCACCGATCCACGCTCATTTGAGCAACGCCCGTGTGGCACGGATGACTGCATGCGCTGCATCAATTGCCTGCTGGCGCCCAATGTGCAGATGGAAGACCGCGCGAGCATATCCGGGCATGCCAGCACTCAGGAGTACGCCCTCCTGCCGGCATGCCTGTGCGAACTCTGCAAAGGTGAGGTGTGCGGGATAGCGGAAAACCACGATGTTGGTCTGCACCCGCTGGAGCTCCAATTGCAGCAGGGCAGATTCCGCAAGGAGCTGCGCGAAGAGGCGGGCGTGCTCGTGGTCCTCGTGCAAGCGCTCCAGGTGGTACTGGAGCGCGTACAACCCTGCAGCGGCGAGGATTCCCGCCTGACGCATCCCTCCGCCCAGGAGTTTGCGCCAGCGGCGCGCCTCGGCGATGAACTCCCGGCTTCCGGCAATCACCGAACCAACCGGCGCCCCCAGCCCCTTCGACAAGCTGACCATGACGCTATCGGCAAGCTCGGCATAGCGCCGCGGCGGTATCCCGGTCGCCACAGCAGCATTCCACAGCCGGGCACCGTCCAAATGCACGGCAAGCCCATGCTGGCGGGCAAGCTGCGCTACCTCTTGGCAGTAGGACAGCGGCAGAATCGTCCCCCCGTGCCGATTGTGCGTGTTCTCCAGGCAAATCAGCGCCGTGCGCGGGAAGTAGTACTCACGCGGGCGAATGGCATGCCGGATTGCCTCCACGGGCATCTGCCCCAGCTCCGAACGGATCGGCACAAGCTGCACACGGGCAATGACCGCCGGCGCTGCGGTCTCGTACGCCACAATGTGCGAAGCTGCCTCAAGGATAACCTCATCGCCGCTGCGGCAATGCACCGCCAGGCAGATCTGATTGCCCATCGTGCCGCTGGGAACGAAGAGGGCGGACTCCTTACCCAACAGCTCGGCAACATACTCCTGTAGCCGATTGACCGATGGGTCTTCACCAAAGACATCATCGCCGACGGGCGCCTGCGCGATGACGCGCCGCATCTCCTCGGTCGGTTGCGTGACCGTATCGCTGCGCAAATCAATCATGGCTGCGTGCACCGCCGGTTGAGCAAAAATAGGGCTGGGCTTCAAATCAGGTAATCCTCCGGGCGAAAGCTCTGCAGCCGCTGAGCAAAGTAGGCGATGGTCTGCTGCAAGCCCTGCTGCAGGGTCCAGCGTGGAGCCCATCCCAGCACCGTGCGGGCTGCGGTGGCATCGGCGCAGAGGCGCTCGACCTCGCTGGTTTCGGGTCGCTGCCGCCGGGCTTCACTCCGAATCGGAACCCCCTGGCGTCCCATCAGACGGAGGATCTCTGTACACAGCTCCTCGACACTCACCTCCCGCCCCGTACCCAGGTTGAAGCTGCGCCCGAGAATCCGTTCCAGTGGTGCGCGCAAGCACGCCAGGAAGCCGGCAATGGTATCGGCAACGTAGAGCAGGTCGCGCCGCGTATGGCGATTGCCCAGGCGAATCTCGTCGCGCTGCAGCGCTTGCAGGATAATTGTCGGCACAACCGCACGCGGACTCTGCCGAGGTCCATACGTGTTGAAGGGGCGCAGGATAACGACCGGAACACCGTAACTTGCCCAAAAGCTCAATGCCAGGGCATCTGCGGCAACCTTCGTCGCAGCATAGGGCGATTGCGGCTTGAGGGGATGCTGCTCATCCATCGGGATGCGCTGTGCTGTGCCGAATACTTCGCTTGTGGAGGTCACCACCACACGCTCGGGCTGCTCCTCCAGAGCTGCCAGGAGAATATTGAGCGTGCCCACTACATTGGTCTCGAGCACCTCGCGCGGATGCACGTAGGAGTAGGGGATACTGATTGCCGCCGCCAGGTGCAGCACCGCTGCGCACTGCCGAACCGCTCGGCGCACGCATTCGGCGTCGCGGATATCGCCGCGCACCACCTCCACCTCGGAGAGCAGCTCCGGAGGTAGCTCCTCCAGCTTGCCCAGGCTCCCGGAGGAGACGTAGCGTACCAGCGCCCGTACTCGATAGCCCTGCCGCACGAGCTCCTCGACGAGATGGCTTCCGATAAAGCCGCCAGCACCCGTGACCAGCACCCGCTGACTCATCGCTGCCTCCACACGCGTTCGACGAGCCTCTGGTAGATCCGGCAGCAGCGGCGTGCCAGCACATCCCAATCGAGCACCTGTGCCATCTTGAGCGCACACCGGCGTTGCTGCAGCCGCCGTTCGGGGTGTTCGTACATCTGCGCCATTGCCCGGGCAAGCGCTTCCGGATCAGCCGGCGGTACAACTACTCCGGCACCATAGAGGCGAACCATGTCGCTGGCTCCGTTTGTACTGGTGATGATGATGGGCAAGCCTGCCGCTGCTGCTTCGGCACACGCCAGCTCGAAGCCCCCGCTGAGCGCAGGTGCAACGAAGGCATCTGCAGCAAGCAAGCGGCGGACCATCTCTGCAGGTGGATGCAGCGGTATTCCCTCTGCCGTGTATTCAACGGGTATCTCCCCGATGAGCTCCACGGGAGCATCGGGAAGCTCGGTGTGTAAGCGCTCCATTCCGTGCCCCATCACCCACAGCCGCCATCCCTGCGGAATACGCTCGGCAAGCCTCCGAGCTGCCTGCAGCAGGATGTCTATGCCCTTGATTGGGCTGTTGCGCGCCACGGTGATGAAGACTATCTCCCCAGGCTCCAGGCCGTAGTCCCGACGCAACCGCTTTCGGTCATACCCGCGGAAGCGCTCCGTCCACGTTCCATTGGGCAGAAACGAAAACATCGGCGTATGCGGGGCGGCTTCGCGCGCAAGTTCGCGTGCCATCTCCACGCTGTGATAGGTCAGCGCTGCCGCACTCCGAAGAGCGCGAGCAATCTGCCGCGCGTACCGGCGCTCAAGACGCAAGCCATAGCGCAGCGGCTCGTACGTGAGGATATCCGCTCCATGAGCCGAGAGCACGAGCGGGACACCGACCCAGCGTGCAAATGCAGCAGCATCCGCACCGGCAGGGTAGAGCATCTGCGCGTGCAGCACCTGGAAGCGCTCCCTCCTCCACAGCTTCCAAAGGGTCCACCATGCCGCCGCCCAACGTGGGAGTCCCCGAACGCGCTGCAGCGGGACAATCCGGTACGGCACAGGCAAGCGGGGCGTCCGCTGCGGGGCAACAACGGTCAGCTCCACCCCCGCCTTCCAGAGCGCCAGTGCCAGGGAATGCGTTGCCAGCTCCACGCCCCCAATGCGTGGCAGGAAGTGGTACGTGAGCATAACCACGCGCATGTTCAGACTGCTCCCTCCAGCAGCGGGAGTAGTTCGGTTCGGATGCGGTGCAGCAGCTCATCCCGGACCTCGCGGAAGCGCTGCAGCCGCTCCTCGGGCAGTTCGGAACCCAGGGCAGGATCGGGCAAGCTCCAGTGGAGAAGACGCACGGCGTTGGGGAATGCCGGACAGTGTTCGCGTGCTCCATCGCAGACGGTCAGCACAAGGTCGAAGTGCTCTTGTACAAAGCGCTCGACCGACTTTGGGAACAGCCCATCGGTGGGGGCGCCAATTTCGCGTAGCACTTCAATGACGTGCGGGTCAACCTGTGCTGCCGGTTCTGTGCCGGCACTCTCTACGGAGCAGTGTGCCGGCAGGAGCCATCGCAGCAGAGCTTGGGCAAGTTGGGAGCGGCGCGCATTATGCGTGCACAGCACCAGGATGCGCATGGCTCAGTATCCAGCTTGCCGCAACAGCTCAAAGTAGCGCTGGATGAGGCGCTGGTAGTCCGGACTGTAAGCGTTGCGCAGTTGCTGGAGGCGCTGCTGGGTGGGATGCAGATAGAGCTGTTCGGGGCGTAATCCCGGCGGGCTGGGGCGCACGACGTCTTGCCCTGGGCGGGACTCGCGCTCGGGCTCGTAGTCGCGCTCATAGACCGAGCGCAGGGCATCGAGCATGCGGGAGAGGATACGGTGCTGCCGGCGCAGGGTCTCCATCGAAAGCTGCCCGCTGCGGAGTTCCTGCACAAGCTCGCGCATCTCCTCAGCAATACGGCGCAGATCGCCCAGCAGGCGTGTGCCTTGGGGCGGCTGCTGCTGGGCAAGCTCCTGGAGTGCTTGCTGCACCTGCGCCTGCTGCATTGCCAGGCGCGCCAACTGCGCCTGCTGTTCCATTGTGAGCCGTCCCTGGAGCAGCTCCTGCAGCCCTTGGGCGATGCTCTGCTGTTGCAGCGCCAATTGCTGGAGCCGTTCCAGGAAGCCGGCGCCGCCGGCGCTCATGCCCGGATTGGGGCAGGCTGAGCTGCCGCCCTGCAGGGCAGAGAGCGCATCCTGCATCTGCAGCACCGCACGGTTGAGCGCCTCCATGGCTTGCTGCTGGGCTGAAGCCGCTGGTGCTGGCATTCGCTCAGCCAGTTGCGCCATTGCTGTCCCCATCGCGCGCAGAGCAAGCCCAAGCTCGCGCAGCAGTTGTGGGGTGATGAGCAGCGATTTCTGCCCCACTTCGCTCACGCGCTCGGTCACAGCAGCAAGGGCGCTGCGCAGCCCCTCCTGCTGGCGGGCAAGTTCGGCAAGGCGCTGCGAGCCTACGGGCATTGGCTCGGTACGGGCACGCAATTGTTCCTGCTGCTGCGACAGCTCCAGTGCATCCAGCAGCGCCTTTTGCAATTGGCGCTGGACGGCGCGGCTGAGCTGGGTTTGCAACTGCTGCCAGAGCTGCTCTACGGCTGCTGCTGCCTGCTGCATCCGCCCATGGGCACGGCGCTGGAGCTGCTGCGCTGCCGCGGACTGCCCTTGGCGCAGGTGCGATGCCGCCTGCTGCAGCTCCTGCCCAAGCTGAGGCGATTGCATTGCCTGGCTGGCTTGTGAGAGCGCCTCTGCCGAAAGCTCCTCCCGCAGGGCTTGCTGCAGAAGCTGCTCCAATTGGCTCCACTCCTGCTGCAGCTCCTGCCATTCGGCATGGAGCGCCTCCTGCTGCTGCGCCAGATTCTCCTGCTCAGCTCCCTGACGGGCTTGCCCGCTGCGCTCGGTCAGTTGCTCCTGTTGCTGCACCAACTGCTGCAGCCGTTGCCGGAAGGCATCCAGCTTCTGTTCCGCCTGCAGACGGCGCAGGATCGAAAGCGTGCGCTCCAGCGCTGCTCGGAACTCCTGCTCGTTGAAGCGGAAGTTCTGCAATGCCTGCCGCCACTGCTCCGGGCTCATCTGCTGCAGCGCCTGCTGCAGACGCTCCAGGGCACGCTGTAACTCCGGCGAATTCAACTGCCGCAGCAACTGCTGTAGCTCGCGGTACTTCTGCAGCGTCTCCGGCGAAATGGCTTGGGCGCGCTCCAGCCGCTCGGTCATCTGCTCCAGCCGCTGCTGGAGCTGCTCGAGGCGCTGCTGGAGTGCCTGCTGTTGCTGCTCCAGTTGCCGTAGTTGCTGCTGCTGCTCCCATGTGGGTTGCCCTTGGCGAACCGAGGGGGTCGGCGTGCGGCGTTGCAGTTCTTCGCTACGCCGACGTAGCTCGTCCAGCTGGCGCAATGTTTCGCGCAACTCCTCTGTCAGCCGGTTCTGCTCGCGCTCGGCATCGCGGACGATCTGCTCGATGCCGGGCAATTGCACCGAGCGGATGGGTGTGCGCGCTGCCTTAGGACCGCGCACCGCATCGTTATCCCACACCTCCAGGAAGAACTCGTAGCGGTCCTCAGGCGAAATTCCCACCCGTGTCAGGTCCCAGATGTACGGGACCTCCTGTACCGGAGCATCGAGCAGGAAGGGGAGGGGCACACTCTGGAAGCGCTCCTGCGGCGGGACGTAGCGCGAATACGCCAGGCGATAGTGCAGGAGCAGCCGCGAGAAGCCGTAATCGTCGCTGATCTCCACGCGAATGGGCAGGAGCGCCTGCTCGCCAAGCTGCACATCCGTTGCCGGCTCCAGCAGCCGAATGCTGGGCGGGGCATCCTCCAGTGCAATGATACGGTAGCGGAGCGGGTCGGCATTGGTGTATCCGGCAGAATCCGTCAGCAGCACCGAGCACACTCCGCTGGAGTTCAAGCGGAAGGAGCCCATTGCTTGGGAGCCGCTCACCTGGAGCCGGTAGCGCAGCGTATCGGTTCGCTCACCGTCGGTACGCAAGAACAGCACCTGCGCTGCCGCCAGCGGCTTGTTCGACTCCACGCGTAACAGGATTTGCGAGCCATACACGGCGGCAATCTCGGTGGTGCGCTCGTCAAAGGGGCTCGGCTGCAAGCGAGTGTACGCAGGCGGACGGATCTCCCCACGCAAAGAACGGAGAATCGGGCGCTCCAGCACCTGCACGTATCCCTCAGGGCTGCGAACGAACTCGCCATGCCAGCGGGCAAGTGCAAGGAAGCGGAAATCCGTCTGCGCTGCCGGCAGCAGCAATTGGTAGCTCCCTGGCGTGTCCGCACGCAGCTCATACTGCTGCTCCTGCCCCTGGTTGGGAATTACCCGCAGGAGCACCTCTGCCGGAGGGATCCCCGTTGCCCGCACGCGGAGCTGCACCGGTTCTCCACGCACCACACGCAGGTATCGCTCCTCAAGGCTGAGCTCGAAGGGCGGTGGCGGCACAAATGAGCGCTCCCAATGCCAGAGCCGGTACAGCGCAGCAGAGCCCGAAGGCACCCCGACGGCAAGGAAGAGCGCCGGCACGAGACTTCCCAAGAGCCAGAGCAACCGACGCCGCAACGGGCGCTTCTCGATGATGGCAGCAAAATCCACCTGCTGGGCATGCTGAGCAACCTGCTCAAATGCTGCCCGGACCAGCTCACGGGAGACTCCGCGCTGCTGCCCCTGTCCTGCCATGAGCTGCAGGACATTGCACAGGGCATCGCCAATCTGTGGATACCGCTGCCCAACCCGCAGAGCCAGCTTCTCCAGCGGTGGTGCGGGCACGATTCCCGTCCAGCGAGCCAGCACCGGCACGCTCGCCCACAGCAGCGCTCCCGCAGTCGCCGCAAGCCAGCCGTGCCAGAGTACGGCGCGCACAGCACTGTTCCCCTGCAGCAGCATCTCCAGCACGATCGCGCCCACGAGCAGCCACAGAATCGCTATCGCCGCCGACGCTGCGCGCTCGCCCAAGCGCACCAACAGCTCCGTGCGCTGAACCTGCAGCAACCGCCGCCGAATCCGATGGTATAGCTCCTCCGCCCGGCTCATGGATTGCTCGCACGTGTGGTGCCACAGACGTACGACGCTTGCGCTCCGGTGTAGGCTCCACGAAGCCCTCTGCCATAACGTCTCTGCGCATAGTTGAACAGCCACTGGAGCTACCCGATGATAGACCTGCTGGTCGAACAAATCCGCCAGGAGGTTCGCAAGCTGGGCTTTGAGGAATTGCGTACGCCGGAAGAGGTGGATGCCGCACTTGCCCGACCGGGCACGACGTTGGCGTTTATCAACTCCCTGTGCGGCTGTTCCGGAGGAATTGCCCGTCCGGCAGCAGCGCTGGCACTGCATGACTCAGCCGTCCGCCCAGACTACTTGGTCACCGTCTTTGCCGGGCAGGATCGGGATGCCACCGCGCGGTTGCGGGAGTACCTGGTTGGGGAACCTCCGTCATCACCCTCCTTTGCGCTGTTGCAGGATGGCAAACTGCTTGTAATGCTGCACCGTGAGCACATCCAGCAGTGCACCGCCGAGCAGGTTGCGCAAGTCCTTCGGGAATGGTTCGCAACGTATTGCACTGTGCCGCAGCAGTCGTAGCCGTCTGCGGGAATGCGCCCTCAGGAGCTCTCTACCTGGCTCCCAGCCCTCCTGGGCACGGTAGCACTGGGGAGTTTCCTTGTGCTCTCTGGATTGGCGCTTGTGCCAGCAGTGCTGCTGCTTTTTGGATTTGCTGCCCTGTATCCGTACCGGCATCAGTCCTTGGTTGCTCGCCATCTGTTGTGGCTGCTACTGCTGGCAGCAATGCTGTGGCTTTTGCAGACCCTGGGATTGCTGCTGCTGCCGCTGCTGATCGCGTTGCTGGCAGCATACCTTTTTGACCCGGTGCTGGAGTGGCTTGAGCGCTATCGAATTCCACGCTGGGCAACGGCATTGCTGATTGTGTTCATCATCTTCGGCACAGCAGGTGCGCTCTCGGTGCTCATCTTCCCAAAGGTCTTTGCGCAGTTGGACACCATCGTGCGCCAGATTTCCAACTTCTACACTGCAGCGGTGCAGTACTTGGAGAGCCGGCGCTTCTTCCGCACCTTTGCCCGCTACGGCATCCCACCGGAAGTACTGCAGAGCCTGGTGCAGCAGGAGCTTCTCCCGCGCCTGGAGCAGGTCTTCCAAGTTCTGCTCAGCGCCCTGCTTTCCGCCCTTACGGAGCTGTCGCGCATCTTGACTCACTTGGTCAACCTGGTGTTGCTGCCCATCCTGATGGTCTATCTCATGGCGGACTTTCCAAAGCTGCGCCGCGTCATTCGGGAGGTACTACAGCACCAGTCTCCGACAGCGCTGAAGGTTCTGCAGCGGGCAAATCCGATTGCCCGCACGTACATTGGCTGGATTCTGTTTGCCTCAACGATGATGGGGGTGCTGTCGGGCATCCTCTATGCCCTCTTCGACATCCCCTACGCCGTCTTGCTGGGCTTGCTCAGCGGGTTGCTCAATCCTATCCCTTACTTCGGGGTGCTCATCACAATGGGCGCCGGCGCTGTAGCGATTCTCTTAGCGCAATCGGAGCACTTTCTGCGGGACTTCCTGCTCATGAGCGCTATCATCAACGGACTCCACTTCATCAACGCGTACTTCGTGGAGCCCAGGGTGCTGGGCAAACGCGTGGGGTTGCATCCGGTTGTGGTGATTTTGGCGTTGCTGCTGTTTGGGAAACTCTTCGGCATTGCTGGGATGCTGCTGGCTGTGCCCACCACGGCGGTTGCAATGACCTTCTTCAATCAATGGCGCGCCAACGTGCGCCAGAGCGCTGCATCTGTACCACAAGCCGGGCAGCCATAATGCTACTGACGCCGCAGGAATTAGCAGCGGTCATTGACCACACACTGCTGCGCCCGACCGCAACGGCGCAGGAGACCGAGCACGCCTGCCGGCAAGGGCTCCAGTGGGGATGCGCCAGCGTCTGTGTGCTGCCCTGCTACATCGGGCTTGCCTACGATATCCTCCGAGGTTCGGCAACAGCGGTGTGTACCGTCGTGGGATTCCCGCTGGGTAGCCTACAGCGGCGCACCAAGTTGGTCGAAGCCGAAGAAGCCCTTGCCCAGGGCGCACGCGAGCTGGACATGGTGATGAACCTGGCAGCATTCTGCAGTGGGGACTTCCGCACAGTGGAGCAGGAGATCGCTGCCATCGCTGCCATGGTCCATCGGTACGGTGGTGGAAAGCTCAAGGTTATCCTCGAATGCGCCCTGCTGAGCCCAGAGCAGCAAGAGCAGGCAGCACGTCTGGCAGCCCAAGCCGGAGCGGATTTCGTGAAGACCTCGACCGGCTTCCTTGGTGGAGGTGCCACCGTTGAGCAGGTCGCTCGACTGCGCCGCGTACTTCCCGAACACGTTGCTGTCAAAGCTTCCGGCGGTATCCGCACACTGGAGCAAGCGCTGGAGCTGCTTGCCGCCGGTGCTGCACGCCTGGGAACCAGCGCAACCGCAAGCCTGCTGGAGCAAGCACACCAGCGTGTTACCAACTCGTAACACATCCACTTGGTGCTACCTTCGGTAAGTTTGCGCGGTTGGAGCGTTTCCTCTGTTGCACACTGTACCCATGCGCTTCCGCCCTGTTCCCGTTGTGCTGACGGCGGCGCTCTTTGGCATCGCAGCGCTTCCGCAGCGGACTATCACGATCAAAGGCTCGGATACGATGGTCATCCTCTGCCAGCGCTGGACAGAGATGTACCCCGGACGCGACCGTGTCCGCTTCCAGGTCACCGGCGGCGGGTCTGGCACTGGCATTGCGGCGCTCATCAATGGCACAACGGATATCTGCGCCTCTTCGCGCCCGATGCGCCCGGCGGAACTCCAGCAGATGCGCCAACGCTACGGGAAGCCCCCAGTGGAGATTCGTGTTGCCCTCGATGGGCTTGCCGTCTATGTCAACCGCGCCAATCCCGTCAGCAAACTCACGCTGCAACAGATTCGCGACATCTTCACCGGAAAAATTACCAACTGGAAGCAGGTCGGCGGTCCGGACGCCCGCATCATCCTCTACAGCCGCGAGAACAACTCCGGCACATACGAGTTCTTCAAGGAGCACGTGCTCGGCGGGGCAGACTTTGCTCCCCATGCACAGCACATGCCAGGAACGGCAGCATTGGTCAACGCCGTTGCGAAAGACCGCTGGGGCATCGGGTATGGCGGCGCTGCGTATGCCCGCGAAATCAAAGAGGTTGCCGTTGCTGAAGCCCCAGGCAAGCCGTACTACCTGCCCACTGTGGAGAACGTCGTCTCGCGGCGCTACCCTATCAGCCGCTTTTTGTACTTCTACCTGCGCGAACGCCCAAGCGGTGAGCTGAAATCCTTTGTGGATTGGGTGCTCAGCAACGACGGGCAGCAAGTGGTCTCCGAGGTGGGGTACTTCCCGCTGCGCGCCGTTGGAGAGAAGAAGCAACCGCCCTCCGCAGCACCGCGGAAGTAGAGCTTCCCAGAGCCGCCGCTGAGCACAATGGTAGAGGCTCACGGTACAACGGCTACCCCGCCAAAACGCTCAGCAGCAGCGCTGCATACGGCTGCCCGAAGGCATACGGTGATGCAGCGCTACCGGCGCTATGGGGAGATGCTCATCGAGACAGGAATCCGAGCCGTTGCCTTTCTGAGCATCACGGTTATCGCGCTCATCTTCCTCTTCATCGGACGCGAGGCGTTGGGGATCTTCTCCACTGCCGAAAGCTCCCTCCATGCCGAATCCAGTGACATCGCCGCCGAGGTCTACAACCCCGAGGGCAGCGAAGCCACACCCGCGCCGACCGCTGCCGAGCAAAGCCCGCAGGAGACCGCACCGAGCTCGCTATGGGCAAACCTCTTGGGCAACTCCTGGCAGCCGGTATCACGCCAACCAAAGTACGGCATCCTGCCGCTGGTGGTGGGCACGCTCAAGATTGCTCTCATCGCCGTTGCACTTGCCGCCCCGCTGGCGATTCTGGCAGCGCTGTACACAGCGTTCTTCGCCCCCAAGTGGATGCAGGAACTCATCAAGCCAGTGGTGGAGCTGCTGGCGGGCTTCCCTTCGGTGGTCATCGGCTTCTTCTGCTTGATGGTGGTTGCCAGCGCCGTCCAGGAGGCGCTGGGGACGACCTACCGCCTCAATGCCCTCGTCGGTGGCATTGGGGTTGCCATCGCCATTTTGCCCGTGATCTTCACCATCTCTGAAGACACCTTCACGGCATTGCCACGCCGCCTGTGGGAAGCCGGGCTGGCACTGGGGGCGCGTCCCTGGGAGGTAGCCTTCCGCATCATGCTGCCGGCTGCAATTCCGGGCGTGTTCGCAGCAGTCCTATTGGGATTGGGACGGGCAATCGGGGAGACCATGATCGTGCTGATGGCAAGCGGAAATGCCCCGCTACTGTCTTGGTCTATCCTCGAGCCCGTGCGTACACTTTCGGCAACAATCGGCGCAGAGATGGGTGAGGTTGTCTGGGGTTCGCTCCACTACCACGTGCTCTTCCTGCTGGGGTTCCTGCTCTTTGTGGCAGCGTTTACGCTCAACGCAATTGCAGAGTTGTGGGTCCGCCGCCGGCTTCTGCAGCGCTTCCGCGGGATGAGCTCCTGAGGCGATGAGCGCACGAGCGCAATACGGCTTTGCCCCCGGTGGTGTGGAGAAGCGCCTCGTCGGCGTAGTTGCCGTGAGCGTTACCCTCATTGCTGCTCTCTGCATCGTGGGGCTGAGCATCGGCTTGCTGGGGCACTTTACGCTTGAGGGCTTGCCCCATGTGACATGGGAATTCCTCACGCAGCCTCCGCGCAACAACAACACCGAGGGCGGCATCTTTCCAGCAATCTATGGGACCGTCCTGCTGGTGCTGCTCATGTCCATTTTGGGCGTGCCCATCGGCACGATCACGGCGCTGTACTTGAGCGAATACGCACGGGAGGATTCTCCGTTTGCACGCGCGGTGCGGTTCGCCGTCAACACACTGGCGGGCATCCCCTCGATTGTCTTCGGGCTGTTCGGCTTGGGCTTCTTCGTGCAGTTTGTGGGTAAGGGAATGGATCGGATGCTCGGGCATGAGCAGATCGTCTGGGGGAAGCCGGCGCTCATTTGGGCAGCGGCAACGTTGGCGGTACTGACCCTGCCAGTGGTGATTGTCTCGGTGGAGGAAGCATTGCGTTCCGTTCCGCGGCTCCTGCGGGAGGCTGCGCTGGCTGTAGGGGCAACGCGCTGGCAGATGATCTCCCGTGTTGTTCTCCCCCATGCACTGCCGGGCATCTTGACCGGCTCGATCCTGGCTGTCAGCCGCGGCGCCGGAGAAGTTGCCCCCATCTTGTTTGTCGGTGTGGTTTACTCACTCCCCGAGCTACCCAAAGGGCTCACCAGCCAATTCATGGAACTGGGTTACCACCTGTTCGTGCTCTCCACGCAATCCCCCGATGTGGAAGCCACCAAGCCGCTCCAGTACGCCACGACCGTGGTCCTGCTGCTGCTGACCTTCGCGCTCAACCTCACGGCTATCCTTATCCGCAGCCGTATTCGTCACATACAGCGGGTCAGCTGAAGCAGCTCTGCCATGGCGCCGGCGCTGGAACCGAAGATTCGCACCTTTGAGCTCAATGTCTACTACGGCTACAAACACGCCCTCCAGGACGTCACGGTGGACATCTACGCCAACCGCGTGACGGCGTTCATCGGTCCTTCAGGCTGCGGGAAATCCACCTTCCTGCGTGCGCTCAACCGTATGAATGATCTCATCCCCTCGGCGCGCACCACCGGTCGGGTCGAAATTGACGGCAACAACATCTACGACCCTTCGGTGGACGTCGTTGAAGTGCGGCGGCGTGTTGGGATGGTCTTCCAGCAGTCGGTGGTCTTCCCCAAGTCCATCTACGAAAACGTTGCCTTCGGGCTCCGTCTCAACGGACGCATTCCCAAAGCCGAGCTGGATGAGCTGGTCGAGCACAGCCTTCGCCGTGCCGCCCTCTGGGAGGAGGTCAAAGACCGGCTCCACCATTCTGCCTTGGAGCTCTCCGGCGGGCAGCAGCAACGCTTGTGCATTGCGCGCGCCATCGCGGTCAACCCCGAAATCCTGCTCATGGACGAGCCCTGTTCGGCGCTGGACCCCATCAGCACGGCGAAGATCGAGGAGCTCATCGACGAGCTCAAGTCGCAATACACCATCGTCATCGTCACGCACAACATGCAGCAAGCCGCGCGCGTGAGCGATTACACTGGCTTCTTCTACCTGGGGCGGCTGATTGAGTACAACCGCACACGTGAACTCTTTACCAACCCGCAGCGCAAGGAGACCGAGGACTACATTACCGGACGCTTTGGCTAAATTCGTAGCACAACAGCCACACAGGCGCCATGCTCCGCAGCTTTGAAGAGGACTTGGACAAGCTTCGCACCCGTCTCATCCGCATGGGGAGCATCGTAGAGGAGCAAGCCGAATTCGCCTTCCGTGCTCTCCTGGAGGGCAATACAGCGCTGGCACAGCTTGTCATCGAGCGCGACGAAAAGGTTGATGCCCTCGACCTCAAGATCGATGCGCAGTGCCAGCGCATCTTTGCCCTGCACCAGCCCGTTGCGAGCGACCTACGGCTGCTTCTGGCGGCGCTCAAAATCAACAATGAGCTGGAGCGCATCGGCGATATGGCGCTCGATATCGCCCGCATCGCGCTCGACGTACCCCAGACTCGCCTGCTTGCCGAAATGGTAGGGCTGGAGCGCATGACGAAGGCGACCTTCACCATGCTCAAAAGCGCCCTGGATGCCTTCATCAACGCCGACGCAGACCTGGCAAAGCACTTGCTCCCGCTGGACAACACCGTTGACTCGCTTGAGCGCGAGATCATCGAACGGCTCACCGAGCTGATGGAAAAGGACCCAAGCTGGATCCGCCCGGCGGTCCGGCTCATCCTGGTCGTCCGCGCGCTGGAGCGAATGTCCGACCACGCAACCAACATTGCCGAAAACGTCATCTTCCTTATCGAAGCCCGTCTGATCCGCCACCGTCAACTGGAGGAGCTCTCCGGCTCACCACCTGGACAACAGCCGTAGAAGCCCATGGAAGCCGAGCTGCACAAAGACTCTGTCCGCACCGAAAGCCCAACGACGCGCGCCGGTTCGGTTGCCATCATCGGTAAGCCGAACGTGGGGAAATCCACGCTGCTCAATACCATCCTAGGCACAAAGCTCTCCATTGTCACCCCAAAGCCGCAGACAACGCGCAAGCGGGTCATCGGCATCTACACCGGTGAGCACGTTCAAATGGTCTTCTTGGACACCCCCGGCATCCTGGAGCCGCGCTACGAGCTGCACCGCGCGATGATGGGGTATGTCCACGATGCACTCAAGGATGCCGATGTCATCGTGCTCGTGGTAGATGTCACGCAGCAGCCCGATCCGGAGACCGTTGTCACCCCCGATGTAGCTGAAGCCTTACGCCGATTGCGCAAACCCATCATCGTTGCACTCAACAAGATTGACCTGCTGCGCTCCACCGCCGAGGTGCTCCCAATCATCGAACGCTATGCGGCAACGGGGCTCTTTGCCGAGCTTGTTCCCATCTCTGCCCTCAAGCATGCCAACGTAGATGAGCTGCTGCGCGTCATCGAGCGCTACCTTCCGGAATCGCCCTTCTTCTATGACCCAGAGCTACTGAGCACTCAGCCGGAGCGCTTCTTCGTTGCCGAGCTCATCCGGGAACAGATCTTCCTGCTCTACCGGCACGAGGTGCCCTATTCGACCGAGGTGCAGATTGTGGAGTTTCGGGAGCGCTCCGAGGGCAAGTGGTTCATCGCCGCCGACATCATCGTGGAGCGGGAGTCGCAGAAGGCAATCCTCATCGGCAGCGGTGGGTCACGGCTCAAAACGCTCGGACAGCGCGCCCGAGAGGCAATCGAGGCGTACCTGGGTGTACCGGTATACCTGCAGCTCTACGTCAAGGTGCGCGGGCGCTGGCGCAACAACAAGACCATGCTGCACTTCTTCGGCTACTGACATGCCCGGATGGAGCGCCGAGGAGGTTCTCACGCTGAGCCTGCTGCCGAAGCTCTCTTCACAACTTCTGCGGCGCCTGCTGCAGGAGTATCCCGATTTTGCCACCCTTGAGCGCGCCATCGGTGCAGGGTTGTCTCAACTCCATCTCTTTGAGGACTCAGCGCTCCGAAGTGCCCGCAGCCGTGCCCAGGAGATCCTGGAGCGCTGCCATGCATTGGGCATTGCGGTGGTACCCCTTCCGGACCCGCGCTATCCGCCGTTGCTGCGCCACATCCCCTATCCGCCGGTGGTGCTGTACATCCGTGGGCAGCTCCAGCCGGAAAGCGTGCCGGTCATCAGCATCGTGGGTACCCGGCGTTGCACTCCGTACGGTAAGCTCTGCGCGGAGCGCTTCGCCGAAGCCTGCGTGCATGCGGGCGCCGTCGTCTGCAGTGGACTTGCCCATGGCATCGATAGCATTGCACATCAGGCAGCGCTCCGCGCCGGGGGCATCACGTACGCCGTCATTGCCTGCGGGATCGACCGCATCCAGCCCTACACCGCCGCTCGCCTGGCGGAACGCATCGCCGACGCCGGTGGTGCAGTGCTCTCGGAGTATCCCCCAGGCACGCGAGCACTGCCGGCGTACTTCCCCCAGCGCAACCGCATCATCAGCGGGCTTGCCCGCGCTGTCCTCGTTGTCGAAAGCGGCATCCCCGGCGGGGCACTCATCACCGCACAATTCGCCTTCGACCAAGGACGCGAAGTCTACGCCATCCCCGGCAACATCACCGCTCCCAAGAGCGCCGGCACGAACATGCTCATCCGACGGCAGGTGGCTACTCCGGCGCTCAGCCCCGAAGAGTTCCTCGCCGATTTGGGGCTCTACACCGCATCACGCACCGCGAGCACACCCGCGTTTGCCTCCCCCACAGAGGAGCTGCTCTACGGGCTCCTGAGCGATGAGCCGCTCCACATCGACCAGCTTGCCGAACGGGCGCAGTTGCCCGTCCAAGAGGTGCTGGCGGCATTGCTGGAGCTGGAGTTCCGTGGGCTGGTGCAGCAGCTTCCTGGTAAGCACTTCGTGCGCGTGCCAATGTAAGCTCCGCCTGTGAGTTTGCTCATCTGTGCTGAGCTCGCAATCGGCTAATTTCGCCGCCGTGCGTTCCACAACGGCGTTGCCCCCATGCGAATGCCCATCGAGCCCTTCCGCATCAAGGTCGTCGAACCCATCCGCTTCACCACGCGCGAAGAGCGGCAGGAGCTCCTGCGCGCCGCCCGCTACAACGTCTTCCGGTTGCGCTCGGAAGATGTGCTCATTGACCTGCTCACCGACTCCGGCACTGCCGCCATGAGCGACCTCCAATGGGCTGCCCTCATGCGCGCCGATGAAGCCTATGCCGGCGCCCGCAGCTACTACCGCTTCGATGAAGTAGTGCGCCAATTGACCGGCTACCGCCACATCTTCCCCGTCCACCAAGGCAGAGCTGCCGAGCACCTGCTCTTTGCCGTCCTGGGTGGACCCGGCAAGATCATCCCCAGCAATACACACTTCGACACCACCCGCGCCAACATCGAGCACACCGGCGCGCAAGCGCTTGATCTGCCGATTCCAGAAGCGCTCAACCCTGCCCATCCGCACCCCTTCAAGGGCAACATGAATGTGGAAGCGCTCGAGGAGCTCATCCGCTCGGTCGGACCAGAGCGCATCCCCGTGTGCCTGATGACGCTGACCAACAACACGCTGGGCGGGCATCCGGTATCGCTGGAGAATCTGCGCCAGGTCCGGCAGCTCCTGCAGCGCTACGGCATTCCGCTCTTCCTGGACGCCTGCCGCTTTGCCGAGAACGCTTATCTGATCAAGCTACGCGAGCCCTCCCAGGCACACCGCTCCGTTGCCGATATCGCACGCGAGCTCTTCTCCCTTGCCGATGGCTGCTTCCTGAGCGCAAAGAAGGACGGCTTGGCTAACATCGGGGGCTTCCTGGCGCTCAACGACGAGCGGCTCGCCGAGCAGATCCGCCAGCTGCTCATCCTCTACGAGGGCTTCCCCACTTACGGCGGTCTGGCGGGACGCGACCTGGAAGCCATCGCCCAAGGGCTGCAAGAAGTGCTACAGGAGGAGTACCTGCGCTATCGCATCGGCTCGGTTGCCTACCTTGCCGAGCTCCTTCGGCAGGCGCAGATCCCCATTGTCGAACCTCCAGGCGGGCATGCCGTCTTCATCGATGCTGCAGCATTTGCGCCGCAGATTCCGCCGGAGCAATTCCCCGGACAAGCCATTGTATGTGGGCTCTACGTCCAGGCAGGCGTGCGAGTGGTCGAGGTCGGCTCGTTGATGATGGGCGGCGGCAACTCTCGGCACGCTCTGCTGGAGCTGGTGCGGCTGGCGCTCCCGCGCCGAGTGTACACACAAACGCACCTGGAGTACGTCGCCGAAGCCCTTGCCGAGCTCTATGCTGAGCGCAGCCGTCTGCGGGGCTTCCGCCTGGTGCGTGCAGCCCCGTTCCTGCGCCACTTCACCGCTGAGTTGGAGCCACTATAGCGCCCACTGCCGGTACAACTGTACGACGCGCTCGACGTAGGAGCGCGTCTCGGCAAAGGGCGGAATGCCACCGGCGGAGCGGACCCGGGCGGGTCCGGCATTATATGCTGCCAAGGCAAGCGGCAGCGAGCCGAACTCCTCAAGCAATTGCCGTAGGTAGCGTGCCCCGGCTTGCAAGTTCTCCTCCGGATCGAACACATTGCGCACCCCCAGCATGCGGGCGGTGGAGTCCATTAGCTGCATCAGCCCCTTTGCTCCTTTGGGCGAGACGGCAGCAGGGTTCCCCGCCGACTCCACCCACACCACTGCAGCTATGAGCTCTGCCGGAATCCCCGCCTCCGCTGCTGCTTGGCGAATGTGCTTCCAATAGCGCCGAAGCGGCTCCGGAAGCGGCTCTGGAGCAGCAGCATCCGACACTGGAGCAGCCCTCCCCGATGCGGTGTCCGCCGGTACGGCAGAGGATGCCCCAACGGGCTGCACACGCACACTCCGCAGAGGTAGCTCCTGCCCAGTCCAGTGGCGATAGAGCCAGCGTGCAAACCCGATCCCGCCCCCACTGTGTGCCAGAAACTCCGCAAACGGCAGCAGCGCATACTCTCCCAACAGCGAATTTGTCCCACTGAAGAGCCCCTCCTCTTGCTCCTCCTCAAAGAGGGGCTGTTGCAACTGGCGATAGAGCTGGTACAGCAGCAGGGCTTCGAAATCGCGCGCCACCTGTGCCAGGCGCTCAGGTGTGCCTGCTGCGGAACTCTCCTGTCGAGCCGCCGTCGGATGCACCCGCAGCATCGCCTCACTGGACGATGAGTTCTCCGGTGAGAGCACCCGCTTCCTTGAGTGCCTGCAAAATGGCGATGAGATCGCGCGGGCTCACCCCCAGCAGGTTCAATGCCGCCGCAACATCCTGCACCGTCGCTGCCGCTGGTAGCGCCACTGCCTGGCGTTGCTCCTGCTGAACGGCGATGGTAGCGGTCTCCGCCACCTGGGTCGTCCCCAGCGTCAGCGGTGCTGGCTGGCTGATAATCACCTGGCGCTGGATCTGCACCTCTAATCCTCCGTGTGCAACCACTGCAGGCAACAGGCGCACAGAACCACCAACAACAATCGTGCCCGTCCGCTCATTGATTACCACGCGCGCCGGCGGTTCAAGCTCCACTTCGGCATTCTCCACCTGTGCCAGCCACTGCAGGAGCCGCTCGCGCGGAGTTTCAGCGGGAATGCGCAACACCACCGTTGCGGCATCCAGTGCACTTGCAGCTCCATTCAACCCCGGAATGCGCCCGATTGCCTCCGCCACACGCGTTGCAACGGTGAAGTCGGGTTGATGCAGCAGAATCCGTATCTGCTCCCCCACAGCCAACTGCATGGGCGACTCCCGCTCCACAACCGCCCCACCGGGCACGCGCCCGGAAGCAACGAAGTTGCGCGCAGCAAGCGACCCCAGCGCACGGAAGGCGTATCCTCCGACCGAGACCGCCCCTTGGGCAACGGCGTAGACCGTGCCATCGGGTCCGACCAACGGCGTCAGCAGCAGCATTCCGCCCTGCAGAGATTCCGCATCTCCCAGCGAGGACACCTGCACATCCAAGCGCATGCCGGGCTTGGCAAACGCCGGAAGCGTTGCCGTCACCATTACGGCAGCGACGTTGCGCGTGCGCACCGTTGCATCGGCAACATTGACCCCGAAGCGGCGCAGCATGTTGACAACCGACTGCACCGTAAAGGCTGCCCGAGGCGAATCTCCGGTGTTGTTGAGTCCGCTCACCAAGCCGTAGCCCACTAGCGGAATGCCCTGCGTGCCTTCGATAGAGGCAATCTCCTTGATGCGCGCCCCCAGCAGGGGAAGCACACACAGCAGCACAAGCACACAGCTTCTGCCGAGCATGGCGCTACCTCCGGCGTTAGAACAACAGGCGCAGCAACCGTGTAATGAGCCCGGGTTCCTGGGCTCGCGTGACTGTCCCATCGCCCTCGTAGAGCAGCTCCAAATCCGCCAGCGCGTACGACGGCACGGTATTGTTGGCGCCCAGATCAATTGGGCGAACCTTCCCACGCAGCACAATGGTCTGCAGCTCGCCATTGATGCGCGTTGTCCGCCGACCTTCGAGCACGAGATGTCCCAGTGTATCAATGGCAACCACGCGCGCCGTCAGCCGAGCACGGATGCGCTCGGAGCGGCTGGTCTCCCCCTGTCCTCGGAACTGGGCATCGCTCCGGAAGCTCCCGCTGATACGTCCGGAACGGCTCCCGAAGCTCCCTTCCGCCCCCATCCCCAGGGTGCTGCCTCGCCGTTCGCCCGTTTGCGCGGCATTGCTGGCTTGGGCATCCTCCACAACCAGGATGGTTACAACATCGCCCACCGCTGTTGCCCGCAGGTCCGACGTCAGTGAGCGTGCCCCGTAGTTTCCCCACTGCGCATGCAGCAGCATCGGCAGCCCGATGAGAATCCACCTCCAGCGCATCATGGTTGTGCCTCAGGCGTTGGAACAACTTCCACTGTCGTTGCATCCACAACACGGGCGCGCAGCACTGTGCGGGAAGCGCTGCGCAGGACCCGAATCCACTCCCCTGGCAGCCCGTCCTCCAGCGCTTGGGCATTAGTGCGCACTACCACAGCACCTACCTGTGCCAGCAGCGTCACTGGACTTCCCCGTCTGACCCCATTGAGCGGGAGGCAATCCGAGCGCCACAGCCATGAACCCACCGGCAGAGTTCGCCGGAGCTGGCAGCGGGAAAGCTCCTCCGGCGGCAGCAGGAGAAGGGCTTCCCGTAGCCCAATCCGCTGGCGGCAAACCTCTACTACCGAGGCTTCCAGCCTGCTCCCTGCTTCCACCCTCTGGCGCAACCGCACAACGGGGGCGTTGACGGTCACGCGCACGGGAACGGGCACGCGCCGAATGCTCTCACCCGCGGAGAGGAACTCCACCCACACCCGCCCCCGCGCAAGCTCCTCCAATCCTCCGGTGCAGCGCACCACAACGGTGCCGGAGGCAAAGCGCAAGGACGGTACTCTGCCGATCTCGACCTCTGCTGCAAGTGTATCCAACACGGCGGCAACGTACTGCTGAACATGAGTCCGGAGCTGCTCTGCTGTGAACTCCGTCTGTGCCCACAGCACTGCGGCAGTGCTTACCCCAAGTACCCACACCCGCAGCATTGCTTTAGCTCTTGAGATTGACCGCCGTCTGCAGCAGCTCATCCGCGGTGCGGATTGCTTTGGCGTTGAGCTCATAGGCGCGCTGTGCCATGATGAGGTTGACCATCTCCTCGACCAGCTCCACGTTTGAGCTCTCCAGATGGGCTTGCAGCAGTTCGCCCATCGAGCCTGTGCCCGGGGTCTCCAGAATCGGCGGACCCGAGGCGACCGTCTCGGCGTAGAGATTCTCGCCTAAGGCGCGCAGCCCAGCGGGGTTGAGGAAGCGCGCCAACTGAATCTGCCCGAGCACTTGCTCGCTGCCATCGGCAAACTGCGCCGTGACAACACCATCGCGGCTGATGCGCAACTGCTGGGCGCTCTCGGGCACCAATAGCTCCGGCTCCAGAGCGTATCCGTGAATGCTGACAATCCGCCCCGTGCGGTCCAGCCGGAATGCCCCATCACGCGTATAGAGCAGCGTGCCGTCAGGGCGGCGCAGCACAAAGAAGCCCTCGCCATTGATGGCAAGGTCGAGTGGATTGTTCGTCGGCTGCAAGTCACCTGGAGCAAAGCTGCGCGTTGTTGCCACGAGCTCGGTCCCACTCCCGATTTGCAGCTCGTGCAGGCTCTCCATTGCCCCCTGCGGCGCGGTGGAGCCGAGCGTGCGCAAGCGCTCGTAGAGCAGGTCTTGGAACTCCGCCCGCACCCGCTTGAAGGCGGTCGTGTTGACATTTGCCAAGTTGTGCGCAATCAGCTCCACAAAGCGTTGCTGTGCGGCAAGCCCTGTTGCAGCGGTGCGAAGCGTCTTTTCCATGGCGCCTCTCCTCAACGGTTAGACAAAGCGCGAAAGCTCGATACTGCGCTCCAGCGTGGCATCACTACTGCGAATGACCCGATGCCCCAGCTCAAACCGGCGCTGCAGCTCGATGAGCTGCACGAGCTCCTCCACTGGGTTGACATTCGACCCCTCCAGCAAGCCCTGCCGAACCCGGTACTCCTCCGGCGACAGCGGCGTGAGCACTGCCCCAGGCAGTGGAGCAAACTGCACTCCATCGACACGCCGGAGCTGACCGAGCTGCACCCCAACGATGAGCAGTTGCCCAACGAGCACGCCCTGAACGCGAAGCTCCCCCTCCGGCGTCACCTCCAGCGGCGGCACGGCACCTTGCCGAGCCTCCCCCGCTAATGGCTGTGCTTGCAGCAACTGCAGCGGAATGCGGAGCACTCCGGAGGTCCCCACTAACTCCTTGCCGTCCGGAGTCTGCAGCGCCCCATCGGCAGTGAGCCGGAAACTCCCGCGCCGGGTGAGGAAGCGCTGCCCAAGCGCATCCTGCACCACAAAAAACCCCGCTCCTTCCAGCGCCAGATCGAGCGGATTGCCTGTGTGCTGGAGCGGACCCGGCGAGAAATCCGTGTAACTACGCACCGGTGGATCGGCGCTTTCGGCATCGCCGGGGACATTGCGCAGGTTCTGCTCAACGCTGATGAGTGCGCTCTGGAAGAGTAGCTCGCGCTTGTAGCCCGCAGTGGAGAGATTCGCCAGATTGTGCGCTGCCAGTTCCAGCCGCGTCTGCTGGGGCAGCATCCCAAGAGCAGCCACATAGAGCTCGCGGAGCATCCTGCTCCACCTGCATGTTCGACGCATCCTGCGCGGACTCAGGCGAAGGTATCGGCACTCGATGGAAAATCTTGACCCTACCGGAGGTGCAGCAGCGCCGTCAAGGGCAATCGCCGCAGGAGGTGTGCCGGTATCACGCTAACGGCAACCGAGAGCCCTACGGCAACGGCAATCACCAACACCGGATGCCATGCCACAAAGGCAACGGGAAGCCGGTCCAAATGGTACAGCGTCCCCTGCAACCGGATGATGCCAAAGTGTGCCTGTACCGCGCACAGCAGCAACGCTACGGCGCAACCCGCAAGCGCCCCCAGCAGGCTTACCCCAAATCCCTGCCAGAGCAGCAGAGCACGCATCTGTCCGGCAGACATTCCCAGCGCCTGCAGGATAGCAAAGCTGGGCATCTTCTCAGCAATCAGCAGCACCAGGAAGGTCAGCACATTGAATGCTGCCACCAGCGTCAACAGTCCCAACACCAGCGGGATAGGCACCCGCTGCAGCTCAATCCAGGCAAACATCGGCTGATGCAGCTCGTACACGCTCACACCGTAGAAGGGGAAGCCCAAAAGCCCCGCGATCCGCTCCGGTGCCGCACGCGCTGAATCCACCGCCGGCAGGAGCATGTCCACCCCCGTTGCAGCAAAGTCAGGTAGCTCCAGCAGCCGCGCCATTGCACCAAAGGGCACAAAGGCGTAGAGCTCCTCGTAGCGCATCAATCCACTACGGTAGAGTCCCGCAACGCGCACGCGCCGAAAGGTCGGACGCAGCGGTGTTCCTGCAGCAGTGATGAGCACGACCGTATCCCCGGCCCGCACGGAGAGGCGCCGTGCCAGCGCCTCCCCCAGCAGCAGCTCCAACGCCGTATCCGCCGGCATTCCCGTCCCTTCGAGCAGGTGGAACTGCTGCGGGAGTGAATCCTGCGCCATCCCCACCGAACGCAGTAGCACGCCTTCGAGCGCGTCTGCGGAACGGACCAATGCCTCGCGCTCCCGCACCGGAGCAATCACTGCCTCGGGGAAGCCCAAGCGGAGTCGCTCCACCACGGCATCGTAGGCAAATGCCCGCCCTCCAACCGTCCGCACCTGCACATGCCAGGTAAAGCGCGTTGCCTGCTGCAGGAGCGTCTGCTGGAATCCCTCCAAAATCGCCAATGCCAGCACCAACGCCATGCTCCCGAGCGCCACACTGATGAACGCCACCACACGGGAGACGCGAAAGAAGCTCTGTTCCCCCTTGCGTGCGAAACGCTGTCCCAGAAAGCGCAGCAGCTCCAGCGCCATCTCACCCCTGCCACATCCGCAACAGCTCGTGCTGGAAGAGCGTCAGCAGATCGCGTAGCAGCCGCTCCAGCACATATGGACGCAGCACCGCCCGCATTCCCAGCAGTGGCATTGCCCGCAACAGGCTCATCCGAAGCTGCTCCAGCAGCATCGCTATCTCGCGCTCCAGCTCCGCTGTCTGCGCTGGCGAACTCTCCAGAGCACCCCTCTCCGCCCGAGCCACCAACTCAAAGAAGCGTGCCCGAAGCCCTGCAAGCTCCTGAGCACATGCCCGCACGAAGCGCTCACACCCGAGCATCTCGGCTTCCTCGACAAGTGCACGGGCAAGCCCAACGGCAACGGCTCCAATCGAGGCATACGCAAAGAGCGAAAACGGCAACGCGTAGACACTCAATCCCGGCTCCCACAGGCGCTGTCCAACCCGAAAGCAGCGCTCCGAAGGCAGCACAAGCTCCCGCACCCCAAAGCTCCAGCTCGATGTTGCCCGCATTCCGAGGGCATCCCACTCTGGAATCAACACGACCTCGTCCCGCAAAAAGGCAAATGCCGCAATCCCTTCGCCCTCCACCTCCGCCTGCGCTGTAAAGAGCGTTGCATAGGCGGCGCCGCTGGCATATCGCCAATAGCCGCTGACACAGAAGCCCTGAGGAACCCTCCGGGCACGCCCACCAATGTAGCCCGTTCCGGCGATCACCGCCTCCGGTGGCGAGAACAGCTTCTGGGCAACTTCCGGTGGGAAGGAGGGCACGAAGAACCCGCCACCGGCGCCAATCTGCACCAGCCATCCCAGGCTCCCATCCAGTGTCGCAAGCTCTTCGTACAGCCGCACTGCCGCCCCCAGCGTGAACTCCAATCCCCCGAACTCCTTGGGCACAAACAGCTTGAACAAGCGCCGCTCCCGCAGCCAGGCAAGCAGCTCCGGGAGCAGATTCCCCCGCCGCTCCATCTCTGCAGCACGCTCCCGCACCACCGGGCGCCACTGCCGAACCTCGGCAAGGAGCTGTTCCAGAAGCTGCTCCGGCATCACACCGCCCCGAACTGCTCCAGTAGCGCGCGCAACTGCTCCGCCGATGGATAGCGCAGTCCCGTTGCGCTGTGCCACCGATAGCGCAGCTCCCCACGCGGGTCCACCAGCACCACTCCCCGCCCGACCCCAAAGATTCCGCCTATCCCGTACGCCCGAAAGCAGTGGCGTCCGGGATCGGACAGCAGCGGGAACGGAAAGCCGTAACGCCTCTGGAATTCCGCGTGCCGCCCCAGTTGGTCAGGGCTGATGGCGAAGACCAGCACTTCGGGGTGCTCTAATAGGTGCCACTGCTCACGGTAGTGGCAGAGTTGGCGTGTGCAGATGGGCGAGAAATCACGCGGGTAGAAGAGCAGCAGATTCCACCGCGCTGCGACCGGAAGCTCTACGGCTATCCCCTCGGTATCCAGCAGTGTACAGCGCGGAGCTTTCGCGGGCATCGCAGCGCAGATTGCCTGTAGCGCATAGGGGAGTCGAACCCCTGTTTCCGCCTTGAGAGGGCGGTGTCCTAACCACTAGACGAATGCGCCATCTGGCTGCAAAATTAGCAAGCCCTGCTCATTCATCGAGCTGGTGCTGCGTTCTGGAACGGTTCGCGCGCGATTCGCTAATTTTGTTGGGACTTTTCAGTGCGGAATCTCTCATGAGCGTACTTGCTGAACGGCTCTCGCAGCTTGCCCCTGTGTGGCGGCAACAGTACCGTGAGTTCCTCGCCGAATACGGCAATGCAACAGTGGCGCAGATCCGCGCCGGTCAGGTTGCCGGCGGAATGCGCGGTGTCCCGGCACTGCTGTGTGAGACCTCGCTGGTCACTCCCACCGAAGGGTTGCGTATCCGAGGCATCCCCATCCTTGAGCTCCAAGACCGCACGCCGGAGGAGATCTTCTACCTGCTGTGCACGGGCGAGCTTCCCACCGAAGAGCAGCACGCGGCAATGCGGCAGGAGCTGGCGCAACGGGCAACCGTTCCGCCATACGTGTGGAATGCCCTCCGTGCGCTGCCTGCAGATAGCCACCCAATGGCGCTGCTGAGCGCCGGGCTGCTGATGATGGAGCGCGAATCCGCCTTCCGGAAAGCCTTCGAAGCGGGAACCCCACGGGCTGAACTCTGGAAACCTCTGCTGGAGGACTGCCTCACCCTCCTCGGGCGGATTCCCACCCTGGCAGCGGGGATCTACCGGCTCCGCTTCCACGGTGCCGAACCCAACGAGCCCAATCCCCAAGCTGACTGGGCTTCCAACTACGCTGCAATGCTGGGAATTCCCGATCCGGAAGGGCGCTTGCGCGAGCTGATCCGCCTCTATCTGGTCCTCCACAGCGACCACGAAGGCGGCAACGTGAGTGCTCTGACGGGCTACACCGTAGCATCGGCACTTTCCGACCCCTTCTACGCCATTTCCGCTGCGCTCAATGGGCTTGCCGGACCGCTCCATGGGCTTGCCAATCAGGAATGCCTGCGCTTCCTGCTGCACATTCAGCAGGAATTGGGTCCGACCCCCGATGACCACCAACTGGAGCAGTTCCTGGAGCAGTGGCTTGCCAGTGGGCACGTCATTCCTGGCTACGGGCATGCCGTGCTGCGCGTGACCGATCCGCGCTTTACCGCCTTCCGCACCTTCGCCCAGCGGCATGGCTTGCAGCATGAGCTCATTGCCTTGGTTGAGCAGCTCTACCGAATTGTTCCGACCGTTCTCCAGCGGCAGGGCAAGGCGAAGAATCCCTGGCCGAACATCGACGCCATCTCTGGCGTCCTGCTCTACACGCACGGGCTGCGGGAGTTTGAGTACTACACCGTCCTCTTCGGTGTCTCGCGCGCGATGGGGATCTGCGCCCAACTGCTGGTGCATCGGATTCTGGATACCCCTATCATGCGCCCGAAGTCGGTCACGCTGGAGCAGCTCCGCACGATGGCGCTGGAACACAGCTCCCAGCCTCAAGATGCCGGCTCTCCGGCGTGAGTTCTCCTCGTGTGCAGGAAACAGCAAAGCCCCTGCGTGCGCAGGGGCTTTGGCATTTCGTGGGCTCTGCTGGATTCGAACCAGCGACCTCTTCCATGTCAAGGAAGCGCGCTAACCAGCTGCGCCAAGAGCCCAACGGCATTGCAAAATTAGGGCTTCTGCCCAAAAGTGTGGTCATGTCCCACAGCACCGCATAGCCTCATGGTGATTGCGCTCCTGTTGGCATCGGGTCTGCTCTCGCTGGGCATTGCATGGGTGTTCCGCCGCCGTGTGCTTGCAATCTCGGTGGATGCCGAAGCCTCCTCTCCGGAGGAAGCAGTCCGGCTCCGCGACATCGCCGGTGCCATCGCCGAAGGCGCAATGGCGTTTCTGCTACGCGAATACCGCGTGCTGGGGCTCTACATGCTGGGCTTTGCGGTGTTGATTGCCCTCTTCATTGACGACCCCAACACCCCAATGCCGGAGGGACCCTTCACGGCGCTGGCGTTCCTGTGCGGAGCCCTGTGTTCGGTGTTGGCAGGCTACATCGGGATGCGCATCGCCGTTCAGGGGAATGTGCGCACAACTGTCATTGCCCGCCGCTCCCTACCGGAAGCCTTCCGAACGGCATTCAACGCTGGGGCAGTGATGGGCTTTGGCTTGGCGGGAATTGCCATCGTGGGGCTGGTGCTGGTCTACCTGGGACTGGATGTGCTGCTGCAGGGCGTGGAGAGGCGCACGGTCATGGAAGTCCTCTCCGGCTTTGCCCTGGGAGGCTCCAGCGTAGCGCTCTTTGCCCGCGTGGGCGGAGGGATCTACACGAAAGCCGCCGATGTCGGCGCTGACCTCGTGGGCAAGGTCGAAGCCGGTATCCCCGAGGATGACCCCCGCAATCCCGCCGTCATTGCCGATAACGTCGGAGATAACGTCGGAGACGTTGCCGGAATGGGCGCAGACCTCTTCGGCTCGGTTGCCGAGAGCACGTGCGCAGCATTGGTCATCGGCGCGGTTGCCTTCCAGGACAATCCCCCGGCGCTCTTCTTCCCGCTGGCTATCAGCGCCATCGGGGTGCTGTGCAGTTGGGTTGCCGTCGTGTTGACGCGCGTGCGCACTGAAGCCGATGTGGAGAATGCCCTCCGCCGTAGCTTGCTCATCGCTACGGCACTGCTTGCTGTGGGCATCCTCATCGCCAGCCGCACCCTGCTGCCGGAACGCTTCGCCATCTTCGGCACCGTCTACACCGCCTGGGGTGTCTTCTTCTCTGCACTGGTGGGATTGCTGTCGGGTCTGCTCGTGGGGGTGACAACGGACTTCTTCACCTCGAACCGCTACCGACCGGTCCAGCAGTTGGCAGACTCTGCCAAAACGGGCGCGGCAACGGTGCTCATCAGCGGGTTGGCGGTCGGCTACAATAGTGCCGTCGTTCCAGCGTTGCTGCTGGCGCTCACAGCTGTCGTGGGATACTCCCTTGCGGGGATGTACGGCGTTGCAATCGCCGCGCTGGGCATGCTGGGGACGATCGCCACTGCGCTCACCATCGATGCCTACGGACCCGTTGCCGATAACGCCGGCGGTATTGCCGAAATGAGCGGTATGGGGAGCGAAGTCCGCAAGCGCACCGATACGCTGGACGCGGCTGGGAACACCACTGCCGCTATTGGCAAAGGCTTTGCTATCGGCTCGGCAGCGCTGACGGCACTGGCGCTCTTTTCTGCCTTCATCACACGGGCACAGGAGTTTGCCCCCGAACTGGATGTGCTGCACACCACCAGCTTGCTCGACCCCTGGGTTCTGGCGGGCTTGCTCGTCGGTGGAGTTTTGCCCTTTGCCTTCTCGGCACTGACGATGCGGGCGGTCGGACGCGCTGCTTTCGACATGATTGAGGAGGTGCGCCGGCAATTCCGCACCATCCCTGGATTGCTCGAAGGGCGCGCCCGCGCAGATTACCGCCAGTGCGTGGACATCTCCACCAAGGCATCCCTGCGCGAGATGATCGCCCCCGGGCTGCTCGTGCTGGGCACGCCGCTTGTGGTAGGCTTCCTCTTCGGCTTGAAGATGCTCGCCGGTGTGCTCATCGGCGCCATCGTCTCCGGCGTTGCCTTGGCAACGAGCATGGCAAATTCGGGTGCCGCTTGGGATAACGCCAAGAAGTACATCGAAAAGGGCTTCCTCGGCGGCAAGGGCTCCGATGCCCACAAAGCCGCCGTCATCGGCGATACCGTCGGCGACCCGTTCAAGGATACCTCCGGTCCCTCGCTGAACATCCTCATCAAGCTGATGGCGATTTTGAGCCTGGTCTTTGTGCCCTTCTTCGTGCGCTTTAGCCTGCAGCTCTTCCAGTGAGGATGCCCGACGGCGTGCCAACGGTGACCGTCAGCGAGCTCACGCAGCAGCTCCAACTGCTGCTGGAGGAGGCTTTCCCCTACGTGCGCGTGCGTGGGGAGATCTCCAACTACAAGCTGCACTCCTCCGGGCACCGCTACTTCACGCTCAAGGACGAAGGGGCACAGATTGCCTGCGTACTCTGGCGTGGGCGTCCACTCAACTTCGAGCCCAGCGATGGCATGCGCGTTGTGGCAGAGGGCAACATCAGCGTTCGTCCCCAGCGTGGGCAGTATCAGCTGGACTGCTGGTCGCTGGAACCCGATGGCATCGGGAGTCTCTACGAAGCCTTCGAGCAGCTCAAGCAGGAGCTGCAGGCACGGGGCTGGTTCGATGCAGCACGCAAGCGTCCGCTCCCACGCCTGATTCTGCGCATCGGGATTGCCACCTCGCCCACCGGAGCCGCCATTCACGATATGCTCACCACGCTGCGCCGTCGGATGCCCGCAGCCATTATCTACTTCCGCCCAACGCTTGTCCAGGGCGAGGGTGCCCCTGCCGATATTGCCCAGGCAATTGCAGAGCTCAACCAGACCGATGCCCAAGTCCTCATCGTGGGTCGCGGCGGTGGGTCGCTGGAGGACCTCTGGGCGTTCAACACGCTGGAGGTGGCGCAGGCAATCTACCACTCGCGCATCCCCGTTGTCTCTGCCGTCGGACACGAGGTCGACTACACCATTGCCGATTTCGTTGCCGACGTGCGCGCACCGACGCCGACGGCAGCGGCAGAGCTGGTCTCCCAATTCGGTCTGCAGGCAATCCTGGAATGGCTCGCAGCCGTAGAGCAGCGCCTGGGTCGTGAACTCTCCGGGCAATTGGAACGGATGCGCCAGCGCCTGGAGAGCATAGAGCGCCACTCAGCTTTCCGCCGCTTCCACGAACGGCTCCACCTTCTGGGGCAGGAGCTCGATGAGTTCGCCGAGCGGCTCGATGCCGCCATCGTGCGTCTGCTCCAGCGGGCAGCAGAGCGGCTCCACATGGTCGAACTGCGCTGCCAGAGCCTCTATCCGTTGGCGCCACTGCGGCGCGGATTTGCATTGCTGCAAGCTCAGGGGAAATTCGTGCCTGCAGAGCAGCCCTTGCACCGAGGGCAGCAACTGGAGCTCCTGCGCCTGAACGACCGGCTCGCCGTCCGCGTCCTGCAGCGCCTTCCCCGTGCAGATTCCCACAACGAAGAGCGTCCCCATGTCCACCCCTCCATCCCCGAACAACCTTCGCTCTTTTGAGGAGCAGATGGCACGGCTGGAGGAGATCGTTGCCCTACTGGACCGGGGCAACCTCCCGCTGGAGCAGCTCCTGGAACTCTATGAGGAAGCCATTCGCCTGATTGCTGCGTGTCGGCAGTACCTGGAGAATGCCGAGCAGCGGGTCATTGCCATCCGCTCGCTCGCCAGTGGAGAGGCTGCCGAGCCCACCGCAGAGGACTAATCCCGACGCTTGGGGCGCGAGCGTCCACCACCGCTGAATTCGTCTTTGCTGCCAGGCAAGCTCTCCTGCCGTACGCCTTTGCCTCTGGCACGCCCGCCATTCGCAGCGGACTGTTTCTCCGTGCGCACTACCACTCCCTCCCCGGACTCAGCGGGCTTGGCAAGGCGTCGGCGTCCACCCTGGGGTACTTCAGCCGGCTTGGCTGCAGTCCCTTGCTCCGCTATGGGCTCAGCCCGTGTGGTGCTCTGAGCTGGGGTGCTCTGCTCGCCCTGCAGCCGACGGCGTCCACCGCCGCCGGTACTGCCTGCGCTTTCTCGTTCTTCGCGCCACTGCTCCACCGAACCGCGCTGCGGACCGAAGGTCCGGACACTCCGCACAGCGGGTCGCACAACCTCTGCCGGCACCACAACCACCACCGGCGGCGGATAGCACCGAGAGCTATAGTAGCGCCACCCTGAGGCGTACCACCCATGCGCGCGCCAGCACCACACTGCGTATTCCGAACAGCATCTCGGAACGCCGTACCAGGGCGCATACCAATCCACGTATCCCCACTCTGGCACGACCACTGTGTACGGGCACGCCGGCGGCGCGTTCCAGGAGCGGGATGCGCGCAACTCTGCCGATGTCTCCTGCGAGGGCGTTTCAGCCTGTGGTGGCTCTTTTTGCTGCTCCGGTACGTGATTGCGGAAGCCGAAATAGTCCAGATGCGTTGCTCCCCTCGGTGCTGCACAGCCTGCCAGTGCCAGTAGCCCAACAAGCAGAGCGCTCCTCCACATGAGGCTGCCTCCGAGCTGTTTCAGCAGCGAAGACGAAGCGCCCAAGCTTTGTGTGTGGCTCTGATGGCGGCTTTTTCGTAATCTTGCAGCGTCGGCTGGGGAAGATGTATGCGTGGCACCGGTTTGCATAGCCTCTTTGCTGCGTGGCTGAGTGCGGGAGCCCTTGCCGCTGCTCAGACCGTGCTCATCGGGCAGATTGACGGACCCATCGGTCCGGCAACGGCGGAATACGTCGAATGGCTCCTCCGCACGGCTCGCGAGCGCCAAGCCGAAGCCGTTCTCATCGAGCTGAACACCCCCGGTGGGCTTTTGGAATCGACGCGCTCAATTGTACAGGAGCTGCTCAAATCCCCTGTGCCCGTCATTGTCTACGTTGCCCCATCGGGGGCGCGTGCCGCCTCGGCGGGGGTCTTCATCACATTGGCTGCCCATGTAGCGGCGATGGCTCCTGGGACCAACATCGGCGCAGCCCATCCGGTTGGACTCGGTGGCGAAGGCGGCGATTCCGTCATGGCGGAAAAAGCCACCAACGACGCAGCTGCCTTTGCTCGCGCCATTGCCCAACAGCGCAAACGGAACGTCCGCTGGGCGGAGGACGCCGTCCGCCGCAGCATCTCCAGCACCGAGCGGGAAGCCCTGCGCGAGCGGGTCATCGACCTTGTTGCTCCTTCGCGCGACTCACTCCTGCAGGCATTGGATGGCTACGCTGTAGAGCTTGCACCGGGCAAGCAGCATCGCCTGCGCACCGCAACCGCTGCCCGTGAGGAGATGCCGATGAACTGGCGCCATCGCCTGCTGGCGCTGCTGAGCAACCCGAACATCGCTTACATCTTGCTGCTACTGGGCATCTATGGGCTGCTCTTCGAGCTGTATAACCCTGGGGCAATCGTGCCGGGCGTGGTCGGTGCTATCTCGCTCATCTTGGCTGCCTATTCCCTGCAGATGCTGCCCATCAATTACGCCGGGCTTGCGCTCATCGCCGTGGCAATCATCCTGTTCCTGCTGGAGCTCAAGGTCACCAGCTACGGGCTGCTGACCCTCGCCGGCATTACCTGCCTGGTGCTGGGCTCGGTGATGCTGGTGGACTCTCCGGAGGAGTTCCTGCGCATCTCCTGGTCGGTCATTCTGCCCAGTGTGGTGGCAAGCGTTGCCTTCTTCGGCTGGGTGTTGGGCAAGGGCATCCAAGCCCAGCTTGCGCGTCCACGTAGCGGCGGGGAAGCCCTCGTCGGCGCACCTGCCATTACTGTCTCCCCGATTGCCCCTGAGACCCCTGGACAGGTTCGCTTGCATGGCGAACTCTGGACCGCCCGCTCCAGTGTCCCAATTGCACCCAATACGCCGGTGCGCGTGCTCCGGCGTGAAGGGTTGACTCTCTGGGTCGAGCCTATCCAAGAGCCCTCTGGGCAACAGTAGCGTGCAGAAATGTCAAACTTTGCCAACGGTGCGGAGTGATGGAATTGCTTGTGCTGATTCTGCTGGCGGTGATCGTGCTCAGCTCGGCGCTGCGCATCCTGAATGAGTACGAACGTGGCGTGGTCTTCCGGCTCGGACGCCTCATTGGTTCAAAGGGTCCCGGGCTTATCCTCCTGATTCCCTTCATCGATCGCATGGTCAAGGTGAGCCTACGCACCGTAGCAATGGAGGTACCGGCACAGGACGTCATCACGCGCGATAACGTCTCCATCAAGGTCAACGCCGTGGTGTACTTCCGCGTGGTTGACCCCGAGAAAGCTATCAACGAGGTGGAGAACTACCTCTTTGCCACCAGCCAGATTGCGCAGACCACACTGCGCAGCGTGCTGGGGCAATCCGAACTGGATGAGCTGCTTGCCGAACGCGAGAAGATCAACCGCCACCTGCAGGAGATCATCGACAGCCACACCGAGCCCTGGGGGGTCAAGGTCAGTGCCGTCGAGGTCAAGCAGATTGACCTCCCTGTGGAGATGCAGCGGGCGATGGCGCGCCAAGCGGAAGCCGAGCGCGAGCGCCGCTCCAAGATCATCAGCGCCGAGGGCGAATACCAAGCCGCCCAGCGCCTGGCAGAGGCAGCGCAGACCATCCAGCGCTTCCCTGTTGCCTTGCAGTTACGCTTCCTGCAGACCCTCTCGGAGATTGCCACGGAGAAGAACTCCACCATCATCTTCCCTGTGCCCATCGACTTGCTCAAGCCCTTCATGGAGCGGAGCGACCGGGCTCCAAGCACCGGGGGGTAGAGACGCTACAACACCAACGGAGTTGATTGCGTACCCCCTCTGCAAGCGGGGCAGCCCACCGTGCAGAGAAGGGCAGTCAACCACTCTGGTACGCCGATCGCCGGTGGCATTCCCTGCACTCAAGAGCAGTGCACGCTCAGTCGCTTCCGAAAGCAGTACTTGGAGCAACCCTTCAATAGCCTTGGACACCCGCCCCCTTGAGGGGATGTGATAGGGCAGCGAATTTGTGTGAGCAAATCGTCACACTCCTCTGCTGTCCAAGCGGGAGGGTACAGCGTGCGAGCACACTAATTTTGTACCGCCATGAGCCATTTGCCACTCGGAGCGACAGAGCTACTCCTGGCACTGGCAACGCCCGCACCCAAAGGGTACTGGGGGATCCCCGTGCTCGTCTGGGGAGTCCCCGGAACGGGGAAGTCCACCTTCATCGAAAGCCTTGCACGCGAGGATTTCCCTGTCTACACCATGATTGCCAGCCTGCACGATCCAACTGACTTCAACGGGCTTCCCGTGCTGCATGATGGGCGCATGCGCTTTGCCCCACCCGATTGGGTCTACTTGTTCGAGCCGCACGGGCAAGGCATTCTCTTTTTGGACGAGCTGACCACTGCTCCGCCGACCGTGCAGGCAGCGCTGCTCCGGCTCGTACTGGAGCGCAAGGTGGGTGCCCACAGTCTGCCCAGGGGCGTACGCATCGTCGCAGCAGCAAATCCTCCCGACATGGCTGCCAGCGGCTGGGAGCTCTCCGCTCCCCTTGCCAACCGCTTTGTCCACCTGAAATGGCAGCTCGACGGGGAGACCTACTGCCGCGCCCTGGAACAGGGGTTCCAACAGGTAACTCTCTTTCAAACCGACGAACAGCGGCATACCGAACGCCTCCAGTTCTGGAAGCAAATCGTTGCCGGCTTCCTGCGCCGCAATCCCGGCATGGCATTCACCGAGCCAGCAGAGGACGAGTATGCGTATGCAACCCCACGTACCTGGGACTTTGCCATTGCCCTCATGACGACCTGCGAGCTACATGGCTATCTCCCACGACCAGGAACCGCTTCAGCAGCTCCTGCACAGCATGCGGTCAACCTCCTCAAAGGGGCTATCGGCTCTGGCGCAGCAACGAGCTTGCTACAGTACCTGCGCCAGTTGCGCATCCCCGACCCTGAGGCTGTCTTGGATGGCACCGCCCAGCTCAGCCCTCAGCTGCGCGAAGATGAACTGTTTGTGCTGTTCAACACTATGGCACAACTTCTGCAGAAGATGCCCCAAAGCGACGCACGCCTGCACTCCCGCATCGAGCGCTTCCTGAACGCAGCGCTCGCTATCGCCCAAGCCCGTAAAGCCGATAGTACCTACACCGCTCTCCGTAGCCTCATCCAATCGGGTTGGCTCGTCCGACACATTGCAAACGACACCGCTCTGCAGCGCCTTGTACGGCAGCTCAGCCAGTACTACGAGGAGCTCACCCAGCTTCTGGAGGCACATGGCATGGCAGGGCATAGAGGTTGAGCTTACGGTCCCCTGTGCAGAGAACCGGCGCCACCCCGTGCGGCTGAGGGTAACGGGGTGGGGAGAGTACACGGTCGTACACAATCCCTGCGAGGAGCTGCTGGGGCGTGCCTTCTCCCGAATGGCACCCTGCACACGCCACCTGCAGAAGGAGTTTCTCCAACACTTCCAACAGGACACCCAGCTGAGAAGGCAACTTGCGGAAGCGTTGGCAGCGGCAGGCAAACCCGCCGTCCCCCACCTCATTC